>Ga0209080_1000950_pt1 | contig 16106 bp, 17 predicted proteins | sample JNZ110809AmetaG_FD_184123 | JGI IMG/M metagenome (GOLD analysis project Ga0209080, IMG submission 184123) | Hot spring microbial communities from Jinze hot spring, China to study Microbial Dark Matter (Phase II) - JNZ 110809A (SPAdes) (version 3) ...
GAACGTCCACGCCACCGTAGTACTCAACGGTTTTCTTCACCATCATCTTGACGGATTCCTCGTCGGAAACGTCTGTCTTCACGAACTTGACATCCAAACCCATTCCCCTGAGCAACTCTTCCCTCTCGACACCTGCCTCTTCGTCTATCTCAGCGATCACCACTTTCATACCGTTTTCCGCAAAGAGCTGTGCTATGGCGGCCCCGATACCTTGTCCACCACCCGTCACGATGGCTACTTTCCCTTCGAGCATGGGATTTCCCCCCCATCGGAAAAAGAGAGGGCGGTTCCGCCCTCTCTTCACCTTATAGGTTTATCTTTGGTGGCTTCTTCAAGGGCAAGCAACCTCTCCCAACGTCTGTCCACGTACTCCTGAAGTTCCTGAACGATTTCTTTCGCGTCGGGCCTTTCGAGGAGCCTTCTGAACCTTCCCTGCGCCTTCACGAACTCTTCCACCGGTCTGAACTGTCTGGGTTTTCTGGTCACCCTGTAGACCCCTCTCTCCACCTCGTAGAGCGGCCAGTACTTCGTCTCGACTGCGAGTTTGGAGATCTCCACCGTCTGATCTTCGTTCACCCTCCAGAACCTGACGCACGGCGAGAACACCGCGAGGAAGGAGGGACCATCGAAGTTCAGCGCCTTCTCCACCTTAGCAAAGAAGTCCAACGGTTCGGATAGGACAGCGGTCGCGGCGTACACGTTCTCGTGCGCTGCGACTATCTCGACGATGTTCTTCTTCAGCTGGATCTTCCCTGGAAGTTTTTTGCCGACGGGGGCCGTCGTCGTGTCGGAACCGGGAGGCGTGGCACCGGACCTTTGGTTTCCGGTGTTCATGTAACCTTCGTTGTCGTAGAGGACGTAGAGCACTTTGTGCCCCCTCTCCAACATGCCGGACAAGGCTTGCAGTCCTATGTCGTACGTTCCACCGTCTCCCGCGAAGGCTATGAAGGCGTACCTCTTCCCCTCAGAGATCCTCCCCTTTGCCTTCAGCGCTCTGTAAGCGGTCTCAACCCCGCTCATCGTGGCTGCGACGTTTTCGAAGGCGTTGTGGATGTAAGGCACGCTCCACGCCGTGTACGGAAAGACAGTTGTGGAAACTTCAAGACAGCCCGTCGCAAGTCCCACTATCGGTTCGTACCCAAGGTGCTTTGCGATCATGAGAACAAACTTAACGGTGATGGGTGCTCCACACCCCGGGCAGAGTCTGTGACCTTGGGTAATCCCTATCTCTTTCTTTTCGAATTCCTGAGCGAGCTGCTTTATGTTAACCGGCATTTTTGACACCTCCTCATTCTCTAAGGCCAAGGTACCTCTGCTCGTCCGCAATGAGGTTACCTCTTATTGCGTCTTCGAAGGCTTTCCTGATGTGTTCTGGCTTTACATCCCTCCCACCGAGACCGTAGACGTAGGACCCAAGGAGAGGTCTGGCGGCGACTTCGTAGAGGGCTGATTTGACAGCTTCGTAGAGTGGTGCTTCCGCCCCGAAAGAGAGGGCTCTATCGAGTACCACTACCGTTTTTCTACCGTTGAGGAGTCTTTGCAAGGTCTCCTTGGGGAAGGGTCTGAACATCCAAATCTTCAGTGCCCCGACTTTGTAACCTTCTTCTCTCAGCTCGTCCACCACGTATTTGATCGTGCTGTTGGTGGAACCGAGGGCGATCATCACGTGATCTGCGTCGTCCAACTTGTACTCCTCGACAAAGTTGTACCTCCTCCCGAACATTTCTTCGAACTCCTTCGCTATCTCTGGGAAAACTTTCTTTACGTTTTCCATCGCTTCCACTTGTTGCCTCTTGTGTTCAAAGTAGTAGTCGTAGAGGTCGATGGGACCCCAAGTCACCGGATGGTCCGTGTCCAAGAGGGGATAGTACGGTTTGGGCTCTCCAACGAACTTCTTGACCAGTTCATCCGGGTAAAGTTCCACTGGTTCCACACCGTGCGAGAGGATGAAACCGTCGAGGTTCACCATCACAGGAAGCCTCACCGCTTCGTGTTCCGCGAGTCTGACGGCGAGTATGGTGAGATCGTAAGCTTCTTGATTGCTCTCGGCAAAGAGTTGGATCCAACCGGAATCCCTTTCGGCCATGACATCGCTGTGATCACAGTGTATGTTCAGCGGACCACTCAGCGCCCTGTTCACCACGGGCATGACAATGGGCAGTCTATAAGAAGCGGCGATGTAGACGATCTCGTGCATCAACGCCAAACCGTTCGCACTGGTGGCTGTCATCGCTCTCGCACCGGCTGCCGCTGCTCCCACCAAAGCGCTCATCGCACTGTGTTCGCTCTCGACCGGGATCATTTCGGTCTTGACCACGCCATCCGCGACGTATTTTGCGAAGTACTCCACGATGGGCGTCTGCGGTGTTATGGGATAAGCAGCCACGACGTCCGGTTCTATCTGCTTCATAGCGTAGGCGACTGCCTCGGCGCCTGTTATGGCAACTTTCTCCAAGACTTTCTGCATTTTCATCCCTCCTCCCCGACGAACTCCGTCTCGGGTCTCATCTCTATGGCTTGTTTCGGGCAGACCTTTGCGCACAACCCACAACCCTTACAGTAATCGTAGTTGAAACCCTTCATAACGGCGTTTTCCTGAACTATCGCTTGGTCGGGACAGTAGAGCCAGCAAAACATACAGTCTATGCACTTTTCCTTATGAAGGATCGGCCTCATCACCCTCCAAGTCCCGGTCTTGTATTCTCTAGCACTGCCTGGTGTCACTATCACGCCACCAATTGGTATCTCTTTCCAACTCTTCAACGGCATTTCGTACACCTCCTCACTCCGAACATTTGACTTCTTCGTACCCTCTCCTCAACGCCCTCTTGTTGGCTTCGACCACTTCTTTTGCGAACTTGTTCCCGAACATCTTCTCTATTCTCCTCTCAAGGGCCTCCAAAGAGACCACGTTCGTTGCCCTGACCAGCGCACCGAGGATTGGGGTGTTCGGTATACCCCTTTTCAACTCTTGAAGTGCTATGTCCGTCGCGTCGACTATGCATATCTTTCCGTTGAAACCTGTTTTCTTTCTGACGAACTCTATGTCCTTTGCCGTGTTCACAAGCAACACCCCATCGGTCGAGAGTCCTTCCACAACTTCGGGAGAGAGCAGCGTGTCGTCTATCACCACCACAACGTCGGGGTTCTCTATCGACGATCTAACTCTTATGTATTCATCTCCTATTCGATTGAACGCCTTCATGGGTGCTCCCGTCCTCTCCGCGCCGTACTCTGGGAAGGCTTGAACGTATTTCCCAGCCTCGAGAGCTGCCTCGGCGAGCATCTGAGAGGCACTCTTTGCTCCTTGCCCGGCTCGACCGTGCCAACGTATCTCGAAAAATTTTTTCACTACCGGCATCCGTGAACACACCTCCCCGAGAAATTTATTCATCAGACCCTATTGATTGTATCACGCTACCTGTGTTCTTTGTATGGTTACCCTCGTTACGAAAAAAATAAGAAAATCCCCTCCGCGGGGATTTAGCCCTTTATATTCGGATGTCCCTGAGCTTCTTTTGAGCCGAGATAACGGAGTTGATCACCCTTGAAAGGGCCACAAATCCCTTCGTCGTTTCTTCGAGAACTTTCGTGCTTTCGTCTATCTCCGCGCTTTCCCTGTACAATTCGTTTCCGGCTCTGTCCAGAGTTTCCTTCACGCTCTTGAGCATGCTGGAATTCTCTTCCAAGAACTTCACCATCTTTTGGAGCGTTCTTCCGATGGTCTCAAACAGGTTGGCCATGAAGGACAGGCTTTCAAGCGATGTCTGGATGGAGTTGAGTAGATCCACCGTCTTTTTAGCGATTTCCTGCGATACCCTGTTCGTTTCAACGGACAAGGTTTGGACTTCCTTGGCCACCACCGCGAAACCTCGCCCGGCTTCTCCCGCTCTCGCCGCTTCTATGCTCGCGTTCAAGGCGAGTATGTTGATTTGCCTCGCTATGCTGGTTATGCTCTTTACGTGCTCCTCTATCACCTTCACACCTTCGAGCGTGTGCATTATCTGGGAAGAGAGTTCGTTCACCTTCGCGACCAGATGGTCAATGTCCGTTCCGGATTTCTTCAATTCCTCTGCGATTTCGCTGTTGATGGATTCTATCTCTTGTATCGTTGAAAACAATTCCTTGCCCTTTTCTTGGAAGTCTTTCGTGATGTTTTGAAACATCTCGTTCAACTCCACAAACCTGTCCTTTATGGCTTCGACCTTCCTTTGAATCCGGTTGAGTTTCCCAACGAACGCCTCGTCGAGTTGTTCTATGAAGGATATGATGAGGTTTTCGCTGAAGAGGGCAGAAGACATCCTATGCAAGAGGTCCATGCTTTCACCTCGTTTCACTTGTTGTAGACGCTACTCAACTCGTCGATTCCGCATCTTAGGTTTTTGAACCACTCCAGGAACTTCCGAACGTTTTCACCTTTGAAAACGGCGCCGTGCTGGGGTGCCATCACTTCGATCTTCCTAGTGGATACCATCTCAACCCATTTTTTGATCGCCACGTTCGAAACCATGTACCTCTTGTGAAAACCTTCCATCAAAGCCACATGGCGGTCGAAATCTTCCACGTACCTGTAACGCTCTCCCTTTTTGAAAACGGCGGCGCCGATGTCACCGGAGAACAGAATTTTGGCGACGGGATCGTACAGGTTGAAGTTGCCCACTGAATGGAGAAAGTGGGCGGGCAGTATCTCCAGCTTGTTGCCACTGGAGAGCTTTATTTCCATCCCGCCGTCTGGTATAGGAATGATCCTTCGAGCGTCGTAAACGCCAAAGTGCGGTAGAAATCTGACCCAAAGCGAAGAGATGTAAATATGTGCGTTCTCACAAACGGAAAGCCATAGGGCGATTCCAGACGTGACGTCTGGGTCCTGATGGGAGTAGAAAATGTATCTTATCTTCGAAGGATCGATCACCTCGGAGATGTTCGAGAGGACGCGCGGAAATATGTGTGCCCCGCCTGGGTCCAAGAGAATTCCCTCTTCGTTGTCCAAGATTAGAAACTGGTTCGTCTGCACAATCTCTTCTTCCCTCTCTTCCCATCCAAGGAAAACGAAGCGATGTTTTCCGTCGTCGTACAAAAGTTCGTTCTCCAGCATCTCTCCTTCCCTCCCTCAATTCTATCGTTTTTTCCTAATTACAATGATATAATAAAAACAAGGGTCTGAAAATTTGTGAATATTATCCCAAAATCGAACGCGGTTCAGAGGAGGTGGGTGATTTGCTCGCAAAGACCAAGGAAGAGTTGTTGAAGGAATTGGAAGAGTACATAGAAAATCACGGTTACGATGGTAAAGGAGACGTTCTAATACAGGTACTCCACAAAGCTCAAGAGCTCTTCGGTTATCTTCCCGCCGATGTGCTCGAGCTCATTTCCGACAGGTTGAACGTTCCTCTTTCGAAAATCTATGGCGTGGTGACCTTCTACAACTTCTTCTCCACGAGGCCAAAAGGTAAACATCAAATAAAGGTGTGCCTCGGGACGGCGTGTTACGTGAAGGGAGCCGACAGGATCCTGGAGAGGTTTCTAGAAGAACTGAAAGTTGGTCTCGATGAGCCCACATCGGATGGGCTCTTTTCGGTGCACGCGGTGCGCTGTTTGGGTGCCTGCAGCATGGCGCCGGTCGTCATGGTCGACGACAAGGACTTCTACGGTAGGCTGACGCCGGACGTGGTGCCAAGGATCATCAGCAAGTACAGACGGGAGGGATGAAGGGATGGGTAAGGTGAAAAGCTTGGAAGAACTCATGAAGATAAAAGAACAAGCGCTCAGAGAGCTACAGATGAGAGGGGAAACGGGAAATAGGGGAAAGATAACCGTGGCGATGGGAACGTGCGGTATAGCGGCTGGGGCGAAAGAAACTTTGAGGGCGATAGTTGAGGCCCTCGCAGAACATGGCATAAGCGATGTGGCGGTGGTGCAGTCTGGTTGCATGGGGTTGTGCGAAGTTGAACCAACGGTTGAGGTGAGAATGGAAGGGCAAGATCCGATCGTGTACGGTAGAGTTACACCAGAAAACGCGAGAAGAATCGTCAAAATGCACGTTTTGGAAGGCAGGGTTGTGGAAGACCTCGTGGTCAGACGGGGAGAGGTCTGAACGGAGGTGAAGGTCGTGCCACTTGCGACGAACACGATCTTGATCTGTGCGGGAGGAGCCTGCATATCTGCGGGAGAAAAGAGCGTGAAGAATGTCTTCGAAGAAGAACTCAAAAGGTATGGGTTGAACGAGCTCGTCAGGGTCATAGAGACTGGGTGTATGGGAGCCTGCACGCTTGGACCAATAGCCGTCGTGTACCCCGAAGGCGTCTTCTATCAAAAGCTCACGCCTGAAGCTGCAAGAGAAATCGTCGAGGAGCACATACTCAAAGGGAGGATCGTGGAAAAGTACCTCTACCAAGCTCCCATTGGAAGGCCCGTTCCCCGTGTCTTCGAGGAGATACCTTTCTTCAAAAAGCAGGTGAGAATCGTCACCAGAAACCTTGGGGTGATAGATCCCACGAAGATAGAGGAGTACATCGCGCGGGATGGATACTTCGCCCTCGCAAAAGCCTTGAAGATGAAGCCGGAAGAAGTTATAAGGGAGATCAAAGAGAGCGGACTTCGGGGAAGGGGAGGGGCTGGTTTTCCAACAGGACTGAAGTGGGAACTCGCAGCCAAGCAGAAGAGCGAGAGGAAGTTCGTGGTCTGCAACGCAGACGAAGGCGACCCTGGGGCGTTCATGGACAGGTCCGTGCTCGAAGGAGACCCACACGCGGTGCTGGAGGGCATGATCATCGCTGGATACGCCATAGGAGCCCAAAAAGGTTACGTGTACGTGAGGGCGGAATATCCCTTGGCCATCGAGAGGTTGAGTATAGCTATAGAGCAAGCGAGGGAATACGGATTTTTGGGTGAGAACATCTTCGACAGTGGCTTTTCCTTCGATGTGGAGATCAGGATAGGTGCGGGTGCCTTCGTGTGCGGTGAAGAGACGGCCCTCATGGCTTCGATTGAAGGAGAGAGGGGACAGCCTCGGGTGAAACCTCCTTACCCAGTTGAAAGAGGTTTGTGGGGATACCCCACGGTGATAAACAACGTGGAGACGTTTGCGAACGTTCCCTGGATCATCAGAAACGGTGCAAAGGAGTTCAGAAAGTACGGTACCGAGACCTCTCCCGGAACCAAGGTCTTCGCGTTGGCCGGGAAGGTGAAGAACACGGGTCTCGTGGAGGTACCGATGGGGATCACCTTGAGGGAGTTGATCTACGAGATCGGTGGAGGTATCGTCGGTGACAAGAAACTGAAGGCCGTCCAGACGGGAGGACCGAGCGGTGGGTGCATCCCGGCCGAGTACATCGATGTGCCGGTGGACTTCGAATCCCTGCAAAAACTCGGCGCCATCATGGGTTCCGGTGGGATGATCGTGATGGACGAAGACGACTGTATGGTCGACGTGGCGAAGTTCTTCCTCCAGTTCACCGTGGACGAGTCTTGTGGGAAATGCACGCCTTGTAGGGAAGGAACGAAAAAAATGCTCGAAATCTTGGAGAAAATCACCGCCGGTGAAGGCACGGAGGAAGACCTGGTGGAACTCGAAAAACTGGCCAACGTGGTGAAGGACACATCGCTCTGTGGGCTCGGCCAGACCGCACCCAACCCCGTGCTCTCCACCCTCAGGTACTTCAGGGAGGAGTACCTCGCACACGTTTTGGAAAAGAAGTGCCCTTCCAAGAAGTGCAAGGCGCTCATCAGTTACGTGATAGATCCGAGCAAATGCGTCGGTTGTACGGCGTGTGCGAAGGTGTGCCCCGTCCAGTGCATCGCCGGTGAAGTGAGAAAGGTCCACACCATAAACCAGGCCGAGTGCGTGAGGTGTGGCAGCTGTATCGAAGTCTGCAGGTTCGGCGCCATCAGCAAGGTAACGCCTGCACTCCCCGTGGAGGAGGTGGTATCTTGATCTCCGCAAGAGATCTCCTGAACATCGCGTTGAGGATAGAATCGGCAGGGTACGTCTACTACAAGGACTTGGCGGAGAAGGTTTCTGGAGAGGTGAGGAAACTCTTCGAGAACCTCGCGGATCAAGAAAGGGACCACTCGAGGAGGTTCCAGGAGATCCTGGGAAGATACGAGGAAGACTTCGAGGTCTCCCCGGAGGTGTTAGGTTACCTACAGGCTTTGGCCGAAACTTCCATATTTCCCAAACTCGTCGGAAAACCACCGGAAGACCTGAAGGAAGCCGTGAGGTTGGCGATCGAAGTCGAAAAAGACTCCGTGCTCTTTTACAGCGAAATCTTGAACTACGTTCCGGAGAAAAAGGCGGTTGAGGAGATTGTCGAGGAGGAGAAGAAACACTTGAGGAACCTTTTAGCTGTTAAGTTCTAATTGAGGCCCACCCTTTCACGGTGGGCCTTTCTCGAGGTGTCGTTGGGTGTGAGTGTCTTTTTGGCCCTGGTCACGGGGTATCTGCTTGGAAGTTTTCTTCCGGCTTATTTCCTCACCAAGTGGATCCTCGGGATCGACATCAGAAACGTTGGGACCTACCACGCAGGTACGACGAACGTCTACAGGGCGGTTGGTTTGTGGCCGGCGGCGGTAACGGCCCTCTACGACACCACGAAAGGTATCATGGCACTCTCTTTTGCGAGATCCCTAGGGGTACCTCACTGGGTCGCCTACCTGAGCGGTTATTCTGCGATTCTGGGACACGTGTTTCCCTTCTATCTCCAGTTTCGCGGTGGAAAAGGAGCGGCGACCACGGTTGGCTTGCTTTTGTTTTTCCTGTGGAACCATTGGTTGGTCCTCCCATTACGCGTGCTTCTCTTAGATTTTCTCGTGCTCCTCTCCATCGTTCTTACGATCCTTTGGTCCTCGAGAAGGGGTGACGTGGTTGGACTCTTCGTGTTGCCAGCACTCGGCGTGCTGTTGTGGTTGAGAACGATAGAAGACGCTTGGTTTGTCCTGTTACTCATTTTCACGTTGTTCCTTATAAATTTGAAGAACACCCTGGATCAGAAGTTGATAAGGTTTTCCGAGGGGACGAGGGTCTGGAGGGTTCTGATAAGACCCGCCGCCATTGCCCTGTTGGTACTGGGTTTGAAGATGGAAAAAGGAAATTTTTTGCTTCTCAACGGTGCTGTCTTGCTTTTGTTTTTGTTGATGGACGTGATCAGGCTCTTCAGCAAGAGGGTTTCCGAGTTCTTCCACAACGAAGTTCCCTTCAAGATCTTCAAGGAAAAGGAACGCGTGCGAGTCTCTTCGATGACACTTTTCTTACTCGGCATCTTGCTGAGCTTTTTGCTTTTCGATGTTCGAGTCGCGTTCGTTTCCGGTTGCTTCCTCACCTTTGGAGATCTCGCCGCCAAGATCATCGGAATGTCCTTTGGAAAGAGGAAATTGTTCGAAAAGACCTTGGAAGGTTCGCTCGCGTATCTGGTCGTTTCCGTCTACGTGGCACACGTGGCGAGCGTGTTGGGGTTTGTGGGGTTGACGGCGGGGCTCCTTGGTGCGCTAGCCTCCACCGTCTGCGAAGTGATCCCGCTTTCCATCGACGACAACGTGTCCGTTCCGATCTTTTCCGCTTTGGTGATGAGCCTTCTGGGCGCCTGATCAGAAGACCTTTGCCACCACGCTCACGGGTGCCGCTTCAGCCCCCCTGAACCTGATCGGCAGCGCCATCACCAGTTCCACCTTCCTGCCGACCAGCGGTTCCAGATTCACGTCTTCAAAGATCAACACCGGCCTCTTGTCCGAGAGGTGTCGACAGAGGAGCCACCTGTGTGCGGGAAAGTTCTTCCTCGCGCCTTCCAGTAGGGAATCGGCGCTCAAGAAATCCAACATGATCGCTTTGAGGTTTGGAAGTTCTTCCCTCAGAAACCTCGCAAGTTCCTCGTCGATACCGGGAAACAGGAACCTGTAGGTGATGGGATCTTCCCTTCTGAGGCGGTCGAAACCGGACCTGAACATGATGAGATCCGCCCTCTCCAGCTCGTTCATTCCTTCGAGGTCCAACAACGTAAAGTTTTCACCGGGTTTCTTCGGCTTGTCCACAAGAAAGGGACACTCAAAGACGAAACGGTCGAGGGGGATGTCCTCCATCTTCCACCCGTCCTCGCAAAAGTGATAGGGCGCGTCGACGTGCGTTCCGTTGTGGCTGAAATGATGTATCATAGTTAGGTTGGTGACACCTCCCCTTCCGATCTCTTCCACCTTTTCCAGGCGAGTTGGAGGGTTGTCGGGATAGACGGGATCCTTCTCCGTTACGACATGGGAAAGTTCCAGAAACATAACATCACCCCTTTCCAGATACAATGATAATTGTGGGCAAAGGAGGGTTGAACATGGAACACATGGTCTGCGGCCTACCAGAGGACGTGCTCAGGGAAGAGGGACTTGGGAACTTCTCGAGAGCCTTGAAGCTGATAGAGCGTTACCTTGAAAACCCCATACCACTTTTGATGAGAAGAAGGCTCGAATACGAAAAGGAAAGGATCGAAAGGATTTTGGAGGACTACCCGTACGACGAGAAAGAGGCCTTGGAACGTTTGAAAGAACGGATACCGGATTTCACGGAAGACGAATTCGAAAAGCTCCTCGAAGAAGGACTGCTCGACTACATCGTTGTGGAAGGGGAGAGAAAGTTCGAGAAGAGGTTCGTCGAAAATCTAGGTTTCGCCCTTCCAGAGTACAGGGAAAGGATGAAGAAGGATCCCGAGGTGGAGAAGGTCCGCGAACTCCTGAACAGGAGGATCGAGGCCCTTCTGGGAGGAGACAAGCCGAAGAAATACCGCGTGAGGGCTAGGATCACCTTACGGGTCGAAGACGAGAGGGAAGGAAGGTTCAAGGTCTGGCTTCCCTTCCCAAAGGAGGAACTTCAAGTCGGCGACGTGAGGCTCGTGGAGGTCAGCCACAGGGACTTCTTCCTTGCCCCAAACGAGGCGCCCCAGAGGACCATCTACATGGAGGGGGAGGAAAAGGAATACTTCGTGGAGTTCGAGTACACGATCGAAGAGTGGGTGAACAAAGTGGATCCAGAAAAGGTTTGGGAAGAACCGCTCAAACCTTTCCTGAAGGAAGAGCCTCCCCACATCGTGTTCACCCCGTACTTGAAGTGGCTCACGGAGAGTGTGGTTGGAGCCGAGGAGAACCCGTACCTCAAAGCCAAGAGAATCTACGACTGGATCACGACCCACGTGCGGTACTCTTACGTGAGGCCGTACTCTCTCTACGAGAACATATCGGAATTCGTCGCCAGGAACCTCAAAGGGGACTGCGGCTTCCAAGCCTTGCTCTTCATCACCATGTGTCGCATAGCGAACGTCCCGGCGAGGTGGCAGTCCGGTTGGTACGCCAACCCCATCTTCGCTTCGCCCCACGACTGGGCACTCTTCTACGTGAGACCGTACGGGTGGCTTCCTGTGGACCTGTCCTTCGGTGGGGCCAGAAGGGAGAACGAGAGGTTGAGGAATTTTTACTTTGGGAACCTCGACGGTTTCAGGATGGTGGCCAACTCGGATTTCATGAAGGATTTTGTGCCTCCCACCAAGTTCGTGAGGAACGATCCATGCGATAACCAAGTCGGAGAAGTCGAGGCGGAATGGGGGAGGGTGAAGTTTGAAAGCGAGCTCAGGATCGTCAGTTTCGAGGAGGTGATATGAGTTGAGCAAGATCGTCGACGTGAAATTTTCCTTGAAGACTTACGAGTACTTCAAGCCTTTTCACATCACGGGAAGCGTTTCTTCCGAATCCAGAAACGTCGAGGTCGAGTTGGTCCTGGAGAGCGGTGTGAGGGGATTCGGCGAGGCGTCGCCGTCGTTCAGGGTGAACGGCGAACGCGTCGAGTCGATCCTCGCACTCGAACATTTCGTGCGGGAAATGCTCTTGGGACAGGACGTGAAGAATTACAGAAGGATCTTCGACATGACGGACAGGTTGTTCGCCTTTCCGAGTCTGAAGGCAGCGCTTCAGTTCGCCGTGTTGGACGCCCTAGCGGAAGAAGTAGGACTTGAAGTGTGTCACCTGCTGGGTGGTGCCAAAGAGGAGATAGAGACCGACAAGACGGTGGGTATAGACACCATCGAAAACCGTGTCGAAGAGGCAATAGGTATCTTCCGAGAGGGGTTCAGGGTGATAAAGATCAAGGTCGGGGAGAACTTGAGGGAAGACATCGAAGCGATGGCCGAGATATACAGGGTCACGAAGGGTGCCAAGTACATCGTCGATGCGAACATGGGCTACACGCCGAAGGAAGCTGTGGAGTTCGCCAGGAAGGTTTACCAGATGGGGATCGACGTAGCCGTGTACGAACAACCCGTCAGGAGGGAAGACATAGAAGGTCTAAAATACGTGCGCTTCCATTCTCCCTTTCCGGTGGCCGCCGACGAATCGGCCAGGACCAAGTACGACGTGATGCGTCTCGTCAAGGAAGAGGCGGTCGATTATGTGAACATAAAACTCATGAAATCCGGGATCTCCGACGCACTCGCAATTGTTGAGATCGCAAAGTCTGGTGGCCTGAAACTGATGATAGGTTGCATGGGAGAGTCCAGCCTTGGGATCAACCAAAGCGTTCATTTCGCCCTCGGAACGGGTGCCTTCGAATTTCACGACTTGGACAGTCACTTGATGATGAAGGAAGGAAGCTTCAGAGGGAAGTTCGTCCAAGATGGACCGAAGATGAGGGTGAGGAGCCGGTGAGGAAAGAGCTGGAGGAATTCGTGGACAGACTGATAAAGCTCGTGAAGTTGGAGAGGGACGCGGAGATCTCCGCGATGCTCCAAGAGATGAGCAAGCTCACGGGTGAAGAGAGGGAAGAGAAAGGCAACGCCGTTTTGGGACTCCAGGGGCATTTCGCGGGGGAGGAATTCGGTTACTACCTGGTTCGCTTTGGAAGAAGAAAGGAAATCGACACGAACATAGGTCCCGGCGACGTCGTGTTGATCAGCAAGGGCGATCCTTTGAAAAGCAACTACACAGGCGTCGTGGTGGAAAAGGGAAACAGGTTCATCACGGTTGCCGTCGACAGACTTCCCGCCTGGAAGTTGAAAGACGTTCGGCTTGACCTCTACGTGAGTGACATCACCTACAGAAGACAAATCGAAAACCTCGTGAACCTGTCACCGCAAGGCGAGCGGGTGTTGGAATTCCTGCTCGGTTTCGCTCAGCCTTCCCAAGGTCGAGCGGAAAACTTCGAACCGTTCGATAAGGAGCTCAACGAGAGTCAAAGGAGGGCTATTTCGCTCGCACTTGGCAGCGACGACTTCTTCCTCGTGCACGGTCCCTTCGGAACGGGAAAGACGAGAACGCTTGCGGAATACGTGAGACAAGAGGTGGCGAGGGGACGGAAAGTGCTGGTGACGGCCGAGAGCAACATGGCCGTCGACAACTTGGTTGAGAGACTCTGGGGAGTCGTGAAGCTCGTGCGCGTGGGACACCCTTCACGCGTTTCCAAACACCTCGTCGAATCCACTCTGGCTCACCAAATCGCAAACGACGTGTTCATCCAAAAGCTCAGGGAGGAACTCGCTTCCTTGGTGGAGGAGAGGGATAGGTACGCAAGGCCGATCCCATCCATCAGAAGAGGCCTCAGCGACGAGAAGATCCTGAAGTACGCTGCGAAAGGGAGAGGGGCGAGGGGCATTTCGAGGGAGAAGATGAGAGAGTTGGCCGAGTGGATAAAGATCAACAGAAAGATCCAGAGCGTCGTGGAGACGATAGAGGAAGAGGAGGAAGAGTTGGCGCGGAAGATCCTCGATGAAGCCGAGGTTGTGCTTTCGACGAACTCCTCTGTGGCGCTCGAGGTCTTGGAAGGTTTTGAGTTCGACGTGGTGGTCGTGGACGAGGCTTCCCAGGCCACGATTCCGAGCATCCTCATACCCCTTTCCAGGGGCGAAAGGTTCGTCCTCGCCGGCGACCACAGACAGCTTCCTCCGACGATCCTCTCCGAAGAGGCGAAAGAACTTTCGGAAACCCTTTTCGAAAGGCTCATGAACCTGTACGGTGAGAAATCGTCCCTCCTCAACGTTCAGTACAGGATGAACGAGCTGTTGATGGAGTTTCCAAACCGCGAGTTCTACGCCGGTAAACTGCTCGCCGACGAGAGTGTTCGCTACATCACGCTTGCAGATTTGGATGTGAAAGATGCCGTTTTCGACGAGTTTTGGAACGCCGTGATCTCTCCCAAAAACGTCCTCGTTTTCATCGATACGAGGGGAAGGGAGGACAGGTTCGAAAGGCAAAGGGAAGGGTCCACTTCCCGAGAAAACCACCTGGAGGCTCGGCTGGTGACGGAGATCGTCGAAAAGCTGTTGGAAGTGGGAGTGAAGGAAGAATGGGTGGGTGTGATCACCCCCTACGACGACCAGGTGGACCTCTTGGATTCCCTCCTCCCGGAGGGGGTCGAGATACACAGCGTGGATGGCTTTCAGGGAAGGGAAAAAGAGGTGATCGTGATCTCCTTCGTGCGCTCGAACCTCGAGGGAGAGATCGGTTTCTTGAACGATTTGAGGAGGTTGAACGTGTCCCTCACGAGGGCGAAGAGGAAGTTGATCGTGGTTGGCGATTCTTCTACCCTCTCCGTTCACCCCACCTACAGCAGATTCATAAACTTTGTCAAAGAGAAAGGAACGTATGTGGCGCTCTGATGGGAAGGAGGTGTGCACTCCGTGTACCCACCCTGCAGGACTGTGAGGAAGGCGACACCCATCTTCATGGGTGGAGGAAAGAGGGGTGTGCTCTTCGTACACGGTTTTACCGGTTCCCCGCACGACTTCGAGTACATGGCGAATAGGGTACACGAGATGGGTTTCACGGTCTCCGTTCCCAGGCTCCCGGGACATGGAACTTGCGGTGAAGACTTCCTGAAAACGGGCTCAAGAGATTGGTTGAGGAGGGCGTTCGATGCATATTACGACCTTTCCGCTGTCTGCGATGAGGTGAGCGTGGTGGGGCTCTCCATGGGAGGGGCGATCGCCATCGTTTTGGCTGCCGCGTTGAAACCGAAGAAACTGGTGACCTTGGCGGCCGCCACGCACGTTCGGGACTGGCGCGTGTCCATCGCGTGGCTCGTAGGACTCTTCAGGAACAGGATACCGAAGGAAAGTGGGGGAAAATTCGAAGATCCCGAACTTGAATACCTCAGGAAGGAGTACTGGTCTTACCATTGGCCAAAGCAAATCTCGCACCTCCACAAGATCATGAGGATGGCGAGAAAGTGCGTCAAACAGGTCACGTCCGACACGCTCGTGATCGCGGCCCGAAGGGACGACGTGGTTCCACTCGAGGCGGCTGAGTTCATCTACGAGAACGTCAAAACCGAGAATAAGAAACTCCTGGTCTTCGAAGAATCCGGTCACGTCTTGACGAACGACGTGGAAAGAGAGGCCGTAACGAATGCCGTGATAAACTGGCTTTTGTGAGGTGAGACCATGAAAAAGGTGCTGGTGTTGTTTGCCATACTCACGGTTTCTTTGGGTTTTGCGCTGGATCTGGAGGAGAGGGCTGCGGCGTTCTTGGAAAGTCTCGCTTCTGGGGAAGACTTCCTCTTGTGGGAACAAGGTTTGAGGGACAAGCCAAACTCTAGTTTCAAACTGCTTGAGGGGTTGAACCACTTGTTCATCTTTGGAGAGGGTCTTCCCACCCCCTTCGAGTACTACCAACCCGGTAACGTCTCACCGGAGGTCGTGGAGGAAATCGCTTCGTGGGTCCTGAGCAGATGAAAAGACCCCGGGAATTCCCGGGGTCTCCTCATATCTTGAATCTCTTCACCTGTTCCACCAAGTTTTCTGCGATCGAGGCGAGCTCTTCGGACAGGGAGGAGACGTTTTGAGCAACGCTGGCTTGTTGCCTGATCGAAGAGGTGATCTCTTCGATCTTCCTCGCGATCTCCACAACCGCCCTCGTCGCAGAGTCCATGGCACCGCTCATCTCCTCAGCCGCAGCGCTTTGCTCTTGAGCCGTCGCGGCCAGCGCCTCAATCTGAGCGCCCATGCCATCTATCTCGGACAGGATGCTCTCGAACCTCTCCGAAACCACCCTGCTTTGCTGGGCAACCCTCTCCACAACCTCCACCATCTCTTCCGTCACAGCCTTCGCGTCGCTCGCGCCTTCTTGAATCTGCCCCAAGATCTGCGCGA
>Ga0209080_1000951_pt1 | contig 16083 bp, 16 predicted proteins | sample JNZ110809AmetaG_FD_184123 | JGI IMG/M metagenome (GOLD analysis project Ga0209080, IMG submission 184123) | Hot spring microbial communities from Jinze hot spring, China to study Microbial Dark Matter (Phase II) - JNZ 110809A (SPAdes) (version 3) ...
GGGGGAGGGGGATGGAAGGGGGAAAAGGTGCGATGAGTTTTAATTCAGTGAGGCAAAATGGCTAGGAAGAGGTTCCATTTGAGCTTGTACGTAAGTGCAGGCATAATTTCTTTCATCATCTTCATCTCAGGAGTATTTGTCGGTGTTTTGGTAAATGAGATAAAGGCAAGAAGTATAGAAGAGGGATCCAAGGATGTTTCAGGAATGCTCAAGGATTTTGAGACACAACTCCTCCTTCTCGATCTTTTTCCATCGAACTCTACTTGTCAACTCTATGAAGTGCAGCTCCGAAGACTAAGTGGGGAGCTTGGAATACTGGAAGAGGAACTTAAGGAATATGAGAATAGTAGGAGGATAGATTTCCCTGAATTTCTGAAGATGAAAGAGGAGTATAATCTATTGCTCATCAAATACTGGATCTTCAGCGAGAATATGAGAACCAAGTGCAATTCCACCTATCTTACTCTCCTCTACTTCTATAATAAGGAATGCAGTATTTGCAATGATGAGGGAATAATCCTCACTTATTATAAGATGAAGTTGAGAGAAAAACTTTTAGTATTTGCAATAGATATGGATTTGAATCTTACCTCTACCAAAGCTTTAATGGAGAGCTTTGGAGTGGAAAAAGCCCCTACCCTCGTAATAAATTCTCAGAAATTTGATGGTTTCTATGATAAGGAAGGATTGAGGGAGTTGTTATGTAGTTTTGGGTATCTTGAGGAGATATGTTAGATATTCTTCATTAGCTCATTCAGGAGAGTGGTAGCATAACATGCTTTTCTCAGGACGAATTGGATTACTGCTTCTCCCTTTTTCACCTTGATGATCTTGAACTTCTCAGGAAAGAATAAATAATCCCTAGAGCTGCCTGAGAAACTCATCTCTGGCATGCTTTCCACTTTGAAATTCTCTAGAGTTATTTTCTCTCTCCTCAAGATCTCTTCTACGATTTCGCCAATTTCTCCCTCAAGCTTGGTGTTGAAGCCAACGAGGGGGACCGATACATTTTCTCTAAACCCTCTTCTGATCATCTCACTGAGAGTGAGATTGAAGATATAGCTCTGATAGGCATTTATGAACATCAACCTAATCTGTTTTGGAATTCTCCGGAGAGCTCCTATGAAATCATTTCTACTCCGAATTAGGTGCTCCACCACTAATCTCTCGATATGAAGCTCTTTTGGAAAGCGCTTGATGGCTTCTTTCCAGTCTCCCCAATTCTGAGCTAAGAAAAGGCGAGCTTCCCTATTTTCCTCCCCCTCAAGCTCTGATGTGCTAGTAAGGAGGATTTTCACAGCTCCCTCAAAATCTCCGAGCAGAATTTTCTTTCCCACCAAGTGATTGATCGCCCTCTGCTCCCCAAATCTTTGAATTCCGAAGAAGTTTGGAAGACCCATTCTAGCCTCTCGAAGGAATTCCTCTATCCTTGCTTTTACTACTTCAGGCTCTAGGAAGATCTGACTTATCCTTATTGTGAAGCGATTGCCATAGAGCTCACCGATCCTGATAGGATCATCTGCATAGGAAAAATTCTTCAACAAGATCTCCTTTAATCTCACTTGCCTTACTTGAGAAATAGTAGCTTGGTAAATGCTTATCCTTTGAGATGTAAGGGCGAATTTATCCTTATTTCCAGCATATCCTATCCTCTTCCTACTTATTCCCAACTGCTTGCTGATCATCCTTATGGCTCTGAGGGTATCATAATTCCTCTTAACTAAGGTAACGTGAAGATAGGTTTTCCTCCTCTTGGGAAGCAGGTCGAGGAATTTTTCAATTGGGCTATACCCAATCCTATGGAGCCTAAGGTGCCTATCTATTTCCTCCACTATGAAATCTTCAGGCCTCTCCTTGATCACTCCTCCAATTGGTTTTGAGGACGTATAGAAGTATTGGATTCCTATCTCAGGATTCACCTCTTGATCACCCTCTTTCCCCTCTCCTGGGGGACAATTTCATATCTTGCATTCTCAAAGTGGAGTGAGAATTCCCTACCATCGAGAATCTTATCCAAAAAAACTGCGAGAGCAGCCACTTCGGAATGAGGTTGAGTTGTAATTGAGATGTTCCAATCAGCTAGAGCATACACTTCCCTCGGAACCTTCTCAGCCCCAACCACTACTAGGAGATCCTTGGAATTTTTAATTTCATTCAGCTTATGAGGAAGAGGAATTCCATACATCGTTAGATGTACTATTTCTCCTTCCCATTGGCGTAGGAATTGCTTCCAGTTTTTTTCATATCTTATCCTGAAATCTCCTCCCCAATCCCTTACCACCTTTTGAATGGAATTGATCACCTGCTCATCGAATTCCCCACATAAGATTCCATCCCTACATCCAAAGGCCCTAGCTACTAGAAATACATGGGTGGTGATCCTTTGATCTCTAACCCTTCTATGTCCAAGCCTAAGTACTGTGACCTTCATAGCTTACTTACCCTAGAAACACCCCCTATTTTTTCGACCTCATATTTATGATCTCCTGCTGCCTTGAGTTCATCTTCATGAGTTACTATCACGATCTGGGGAATTGTCCTCAAATTTCTGAGAACTTCAGGAAGGGCTTTGATGTCCTCCTTATCGAAGCCGGTTGTAGGCTCATCTAAAATGAGGAGTTCGCTCCGCTTGATCCCACTTATCTGAGCTGCTATATTGGCTAGAGCTAAACGGTAGCTCAGAGCTATACTTGTCTTTTCTCCTCCACTCAAATTGGAGATAGGTACTTCCTCTCCCCCTTTTGTATATGCAATTGGTTCATAATCAGAAGAAATATCTACATGATATTCTCCCTCCCTTCTTATCTCTTCGAAGAATCTCTGAAATTCTGCCCTAAAGTCATCCAAGAATTTATTCCTTACCACTTCCCTCACACTTTTTATATCCTCCCTCAGCCTAGAGAGGAGATTGGTCAACTCCCTCAACTTTTCGAGCATTGTTATCTTCTTATTCATTTCAGCGAGTTTCTCCCTCTTTTCCTTGATCCTCTGAGAAAGCTGGGAAAGCTGGGTTTCTAGGATCCTTATCTCCTTGAGGGTAGATTCATAGCTGCTATGCCACCTCTTTTCCTCCTCTTGAAGGTTCTCCCTCTGCTTGGCCAATTCATCATATATCTCAACTTCTTTTTCAAGCTCCTTTATCCTCAATCTTAAGGCATGCTTACTTTCAGAGATATTTCTCAACCTCCTTTCCCTATCTTCCTTTATCCTCTGAACTTCCCTCAGCTTATTCTCCAGCTCCTCCAGTTTTCTAGCGTTTTTCTCCTCAGCTTGAATAATTTCGAATTTCTTCTGAAGTTCAGATATTTCATGTTCTAACTCTTCAATAGATTTCTCATAATCTCTAATGACATTTTCCCTATGCTCTGAAGATATCATTTGTTTGCAAGTGGGGCAAGGAGCGGTTCCTAACTTCTTAAAGGCCTCGAGCTCCTTCCTCAACTTCCCTAACTCTGAAGTGAGGAGCTCTATTTTCTGAGAAGTGGCTCCTCTCTCCATCTGCAGCTCGATGAGTTTCCTTTCCACATGAATTCCTTCCTTCTCCTCTCCATATTTCTTCAGGCTTTCATCAAGCTCCTTAAGTTCTTCAGCCAATATTCTCTCATCCTTCTCCATCTGATTTAGGCTATGCAAAGTGGAGGCATATTCGATCTTAGCTTGAGTCACCTTCTCGAAGTGTTCATTTAATTTTCTCAACTTCTCCTCAACTTCTTTCTTCCTCACTTCTATCTCTCCCAACTCCCTCTTTTTCCTCTCCACTTCTCCCTCCAATTTTGTTTGTTCCAATATGAGTTCCTCCATCTCCTTTCTCAATTCGCTGACGAATTTGACTTCCCCCTCCAATCTCTCTATGGTCTCTCTGAACTTCGTTATGAGCTCACGCATGTTTTCCCATGTGAGAAGATACTTCGAGAGCTGAAGAATTCCATCGATGAACTGCTGTCTATCACTTGGCTTGAGCTCTATGAGCTTCCTTACCTCATCCTGCTTAGTATAGCTTGTGACCTCAAATATATCTTTAGGATTACAATCCTCAGGATAACTTAGGATTTCCAAGATCTTCTGATTGAGATCTGTAGCTCTGGCCATTATTGGAATCCTCACATTATCTTTGAAGAGCTTGAGAGCATGCTCATCCACGATTATATTCTTTCCCACCCTCTTTAATCCCCTCTCAATTCTGTAGATCGAATTGTCCTGCTCGAATTCCAAAATTATTTTTCCTTCCCTTTCTCCCCTCCTCAAGAGCATCTGATTTGGAATCCCTGCCTCTGAGCCAAAGAGAGCATATTCTATCGCCATGAGGATGGTTGATTTTCCAGATCCAGTCCTACCTGTGAATACTGTGATCCCCTCCCCAAATTCTATCTTAACTGATTTGTGGGACCTTATGTTCTCAAGCTGAAGACTCCTTATCTTCAACTTTGATCCCCTCCATCAGAATTTTATATAGCTTGGAGCAGATCTCGCTTACCTCACTTGGCTTCAGTTCCTTTCCAAGATGGGAAATTAGAAGTTTGGCTAGCTTAATGGCTCCATCATCATATTTCTGCCTTCTCAAGTACTCCTCCTCTATCTCCTCTAGACTTTTCTTTTTTATTTCCAGCACAGCTATACTATCTGGATTTAGAAGCTCGCTTAAATATATCTTCACGAAGAGGTAGCCATTCTCCTTTGCGAAGTTTTCTATCGCTTCTCTATCTATTTCATTCCTATTTCCTTTAGAAAGCCTTCCCATCAACTTTAAGATGAGGATTCCTCCACTACTTGGTTTAATCATTTTCCTACATACTTCAACCACCTGCTGGGGATTTAGATTATTGCAGTTTACTGGCTGCACCACGAAATTTCTTGTGCTCAATTTGATCCATCTTGGTTTATTATCTTCTATGATGAAGAAACCCTTTTCCCTATCCTGCTCTATTTCGGAGAGGTCACAATACTCAGTAGATCCTGGATAGTTGAGCATGGAATTACCTATCTGAAGCTGAATCCTAGAATGATAATGGCCAGCAGCATAATAATCGAATCCCTTGGGGAGAAGCTTAGCTTCAATATCTGCATAAACCCCTACTTCAGGAATTTCAGCTAAAGTATGGTGGAAGGCGAAGATATTGTAATAACCTTGGCGAGGCTGGACTTCAAGATTCTTGTAGATCTTCCTTATCTCAGACCTTATTCCAGGAATTCCACAGATAAATACCTTCTTTTCAGGCAGTTCTATTCCTCCAAGTTTGAACTTACCACCTTCCTCCTTAAGGAAGTTCTGTAAATTGATCACATAGCCTATCTCCTCGAGGAGATTAATCGGAGAGCCTTCCACCCCCAGATCATGGGAACCTGGAATTATAATGAATGGAATTTTCCTCCTATGAACTTCCCTCAACTTGCGCATACAGAATCTTAGCACATGATAGGAGGGGTTTGGCTTATCGAAGAGGTCCCCTGAATGGATGATGAAATCCACATTTTCTTTGATAGAGATCTCGATCGCTTCATCGAAAGCTCTAAGGAAATCTTCTTCCCTCTCCTTCAGCTTGAAATTTGTGGCTCCTAGATGGGTATCACTGAGATGAGCGAATTTCATACCCCTAGATTAGTAAGCTTTTCTGAATTTAAAGCTTTGCAGAGATTTTTAAAGATAAATTGTCCTAAATTTATAATGGGATTGATGGGAACTATCCTTGCGATCTTGGGAGTTGTGATAGGAGCTATTACGATCATCATCAGCGTAGACTGGGTTAGGTGGAGCCTCTTCAAATCTTTATACCTCAGGAATGAAGAGTTTTGCATAGTGGATGCAGATTGTCAAGCGATCTGTGGATGCAAGAATTTCCTGAGCTGTAAAGAGGCTAGTTCGGGTGAGGGAGTAAAGTGCAAATGTCTGAGCTTCAAGTGTTACGTTCAAAATCTCTCAACTTCCTCTGCTCCTTCTCCTTCTTGATCCTGATATAGGTCTGCCAAGATCTCCTTATGAATTGCTTCTCACTTTGAGTAGCATTTTTTACGAATTCTATGGCTTTAGGATCATGAGGATAACCGTTTCCCACCTCCTTCCCAGTTATCCTTTCAATCCTCCTTATCTCCCTATCCCTGATTACCTTGGCAATTATGCTTGCAGCTCCAACTACCTTATAATTTCTATCGGCATAATTTTCAACGATCAACTTGCATTTATGCTCCAAAAATCTGTTTAGGAGTTGTTTGAATCCTCTGGGATTTGGGGAAGGACAATCTATAATCGCTATATCTGGCTTAGCCTCATCTATTATCTTAGCGAACTTAATTGCCTCAAGTTCATTTAAGTTCGTATTTACTTCCAACCTTTCATCGATTTCTTTTGGGGAAATCTTTACCACATAGATCTTAGAGCAGAGATTCTTCAATTCACGATAGAGTTCAGCCCTTCGCTTAGGAGAGAGGAGCTTTGAGTCAGTAACTCCTAGCTCAAACAATTTCCAAGTAGAATTTTGCTCAAAGAGAGCTCCACAAATCACGAGGGGACCGATGATAGATCCCTTTCAGGTGAGCTCAACGCTCATTTCCTGCCTCATCGATCCCCAAGATGGATTTTCTTCCCATTTTAGCATGTCCAAAGTGTACTATGAGATCTACTTTTATTCCATTTAGCCTAGGGAGATCACAGGCTCCATAGCAGCTCCCTCCGTAGATTAGGACTTGACATTTACATTCTCTCTCCAGCTCTTCAGCCACTTGAGTGGCTAGAGGCTTAATCCCATCTGGCATCTGGATCAATACAAGTTTACATTTATGTTTCTTTATGTACTCTATTATTTTTGGAAGCTCTAGGTCAAATTCCATAATTATAAATATTTGGCGAAGTTTATTAAAGATGTGGATATAGGGGCTCTCGAGCTAATAGCAAGGACTGCACTTGCGATTGCAATAGGAGCTGTAATTGGAATTGAAAGGGAATATAAGAGGAAGGTTGAAAAGGAAGTGCTTATCTTTGGGGTAAGGACCTCGATCCTCATCTCAGTGCTTGGGTTGATCTGCTCTCAGCTGGCTGAAAGTGTAGGGGAAGGCAGCAGCCTGATCATAGGATTGACAATTGTTGCCATAGTCTCCACTACAGCCTTCATCCTGAGATTCTTAGAGTATAGGTATATGGGACTTACCACCTATATCTTAGCTTTTATAATATATCTTCTAGGTTTTATGGCGGGAAGAGGAATTTATAAATTAACGATAGCTCTAGCTATAATAGTGGTAGCCATCTTAGCACTGAAATCGGAGTTTCACAACATGATAAGCGGATTGAACAAGGAGGAGCTGATTCAAGCCATTAAGTTTGGAATAATAGCCTTTGTGATCTTACCATTCCTTCCAAATGACTATGTTGATCCATTCCATATCTTCAATCCCTTCCGCTTTTGGAGCATAGTAGTAGCAGTTTCCTTCATAGGATTCATATTTTTCCTCATTCTGAGGAAAGTGAAAAGGGGACAGTTCTTCCTCCTAGGGATAATTGGAGGATTTGTAAATAGTGAGGTAGCAACTTACGAGATCTCAAGGCTGGCCAAATGGCAAATAGTAGATGAGGCAATAGCTGGAGTTTTATTCTCATGTTTTTCCATGTGCTTAAATCAATGGATCCTCTTGCTCCTCGTCACAGGAGCTCCAGTACCATTGGTGTACATAGTAGTTCCCACCATCTTCTTAGGGATACTAGTTGAGATCCTAGCCTATCCAGGATTGCTCTCGTTGAGGGAACATGAGATCTCAATTAAGTCCCCATTTTCCTTCAGACAAGCTCTTCTCTTCGCAGGAATTTTCCTGCTCAGCACGTTTATGATTGGAATAGCAAATCATTTCAGGCTTATAGTTGAGGGAGCAGCTCCATATCACTTTTCAGGTTATGCCTATCTGATGTATGGAGTTACCTTTCTATGCTCGCTTCTTGCTGCCTCTCCAGTGGTGTGCAGTATAGCTTCGCTCTTCGTGGCTGAGAAATTAGGTGCTAAGATGGCTACCCAGCTTCTTCTACTAGCAATCTTGGGAGGGATAATCAACAAACTCTTCTGGTGTAGGATCTCTGAAAGTAAGGAATATGTGAGGAAGTTGAGCAGAGATCTAGTTATCCTAGCATCAGCATTATTTATCTTCCTCTTTACCCTTTCCATATATTTCCCTTAAATTCCTTAGAAAGTTAAGTTTGAAGAGTTCAAAATCTGTTTTATTTATTATTCCTCCACATGCTCTGGTATGGCCTCCTCCTGAAGCTCTAAGGTTGAAAAGACTGTGCTTTAGAAGATTAGTTAAATTTATCTTTCCATCATTTCTCCTCAAGCTAATCCCAATTTTCCCCCTCTTCTCATTACAGATCAAGATGGTGGAGTTCGGATACTTGTAACTGAGCCTAGTAGCAAGAGCAGAAGTAATTCCATGTCCCTGATTCCTCATGTAGAAGAGCTTGAGCTCAACATCCTTATATTCTTCACTCTTCTTCAGAAATTCCTCTTCCAATCTTTTCAATTTTCTCTCAACAGCTTCATACCATTTATGGAATTTCTTTACTCTCTCCCTAAATTCTGGAAAATCTCTTGCCTTCACTAACTCGAAGAAGACTTCATTCACTCCTTCCACTCCTCTATAGATCTTTGCTGAACCTATGATTTGGGCCATTTTTCCAAACTCGTTATCAAATTCATCTCTTCCTTCCTTCAATCCATATTTCAGAAGGGAGCTATGGATTATTTCAGACCACCATTTTCCTCCCCCATCCCCAATACAGCCGATACATGCAATATAATCGAAGGGAGTGAGCTCATCGAAGAGTAGGAAGAGGAGCATAGAAGTGGGACAATAGGCATGAATATGCATTAGCTTAGGATGAACTAAAATAAGCTTCTCAGAACCCTTTAGAGATTCATATTCATGGTGATCTATTAATATCACCTTGCTCTTGAACTTTTCCACATACTCTAGGATTGGAATATCTAGAATTAGATTGAGGCCTGCTGTAGCCAGGTTTGCAAGCTTGCCTCTACTAGCTTCCTCGGGGGAACTGAAGAGGATGAAGAAATCTTTGTGGAGCATTTGGAGGAGCTTAGCCATGAGGAGGGCGGAGCAAATTCCATCACAATCCGTATGGGAGATGAGCTTAACCCTATCTACCTTGGAGAGCTCTTGCATGACGATTTGCTTGAGATTTTGCATTTACTAATCAAATTGTTCCCACTTTAAAAAACCTTCAAATAAAGTTTAATAAGTTGGGATGATTAGTTTACCCTGATGATAGAACTGGATGGATCCCTATTGGAAGGTGGGGGCAGCCTAGTTAGGATAGCTGTTGCAATGAGCGCTATTTCTAGAAAGCCCGTTAAGATATATAATATTAGAGGTAAGAGGCCAAATCCTGGGTTGAAGAGTCAACATTTAAATGCAATAGCTGCAGTGGCTGAACTATGCAATGCTAGGGTGGAAGGATTGAAATTGAATTCTAGAGAGATTGAATTTTATCCTGGAGATGAAATAGTTGGAAAGAATTTGAGGATAGATGTTGGTACTGCAGGAGCCACTACCTTAATCCTTCAGGCAGTAACTCCAGTAGCAGCCTTTGCTAATGCTCCAGTGAATTTGGAATTGATAGGGGGTACAGATGTCCCATTCTCAGCACCAGTTGATTATTATAAGAATGTATTGGTAAGATTGTTCCAGAAGTTTAATTTAAATATGAAGCTTGAAGTGGTGAGGAGGGGATTCTACCCAAGAGGTGGGGGAATGATCAAGGTGAGCTATACTCCAGTTGAAATAAAAGATATAAAGCCTGTGGAACTTCTGGAGAGGGGAAATCTACTCAAACTCTATGGTATATCCTTTGCCAGTTCAGAATTGAGCAGGGGAAAGGTAGCAGAGAGGCAGGCATTGAGTGCTAAGCAATTGCTCGTGGAGAAATTTAGGAAGGATGTTGAGATCTTCGAGGAATATAAGCTTTCCAGGTCTCCAGGATCAGGCATAGTTCTCTGGGCTGAGTTCTCAAATACCGTGCTAGGGGCAGATGCTCTCGGGGAGCTAGGAAAACTAGCTGAGAGAGTAGGAAGGGAAGCTGCTGAGGAGTTGGTAAGGGAAGTGGAACTCGGAGCATGTGTAGATAAACATGCGGCTGACAATCTCATTCCGTTTATGGCAATTGCTGGGAAAGGAGCCATCAAGACGAGCGAAGTCACCTTACATACTAGGACAAATATCTGGGTGTGTGAGCAGTTTTTTCAAGGAAAGTTCAAGATAGAGGGTTCAGTGATAAGGTACAGTTAAAATGCAATTCTCAATTCTTGGTATAATTTTCAAGGTGTTGGATGAAATCTCCAGCGCATTGAAAGCTAGGGTGAGGAAGAGTATAGTATTTACTGATACAATGGCCACCACTTTAAATATAATAATAATGCTCACATTGCTCTATTTAGGAATTGATTTCTTCAAGGCCTATGGCCCATTGATTATCTTGATCCTATTGGCTCTACTCTTATTTGATTTGTTCCTCCACAATCAAACCAAATTTATGCAGGCCTATTCTTGGCTAAGAAGTACGATAAATTTAAAATTCCGTAAATGATTCAAATCCCATGGCCCTTTGGGATACGCTCCAGCTCATATTTTATCTCGTTGCATATTATGCGCTAGGAAAAATATGCTTGGTTGGCTGGAGAGGAAAACTAAACCCAATCCTCAAATTTTTATTCACGTTTCCCTTAGGCTTTCTAGCATTCTTGATTTCTCCTATGCTCTTGGGAGTACTTCCAATTAAAGTCCCCCTCCTATCTGAGTTGATCGCAGCAGTGATGGTAGCATGCTTCATAGCTCTGGCTCTCTTTCTCATCTCTGAGGGGATGGAGGTCAGGCCTGTTCAGATGCATGAGCTGAGGAAACTTATGGAAGAATTTGAGCAATTCAAGCAAGAGTTCATCCAGCTTAAGCAATTTCTAGCTCAGAAGAAGATAATTCCGGAAAAGCTAGAGGAGGAAGAGGCTCTGAAGGCTCTAGGAGAGGAATTGAAAGAGAAGGGAATAAAGAGTTTCAAAGTGCTGGAAAAGGTTGAAGAGCTGAAGAACTGGAAGTTTTTGGTTCAGTCGGGAAAGAAGAGGTTTATAGCCCTAATCGATGCTTTCTCTGGGAAATTAATAAAGCTGGTGGAGGAGCGAGGGAGAGTTGCCAAAGTGATAGATTATTTTTCTAGAAATAGGATAGCTTTAGCCGGAGTGTTGATCTTAGTGATACTTGCTGCTGGGGCAATGGTATTTAGTGGAGAAATTTGGAAAGTTCTACAAGAACAGTTGAGACTCTTTGGAGTTCAAAGGGCGTGCAATCAAACATGCTTCTCTCCAAGCTGTCTGCTTGATTTGATAGAGGGAGGCAGGATCGGTCAAGAGAATTATACGATTACCCTTGAAAGAAGGGATGAATTACTAGAGGTGATCAATTCCTCAGTGAATGATGAGGCAATAGTGATCATGGATGTATGGGCTGAGAAGGAGTATCTTCTAGCAATCTCCCTCACCTCAGCACAGAGGGAAGAATTCATGGGGAGGGTGATGAGGGGAGGGATGAAGGAACTAGTAGATTTCGTGAGTAGGAATCTCAATAGCTTAGGAAATGTGGAGATCTGCAGTATTACCCAAAATATAAATTGCGGATGTGAGAAATTCTCAACACTTCTCTTTAGAATAGCTCCTCTCATCTATGGAAAGTTCGGCTAAGTGCGGAATCTGTCTTAAGAGAAGTTCAGTGAGGTATCTAGATTATCTCGGCAAACACGCATGTATCCATTGCCTTTATAAGATCTTCAGAAAGAGAGTGAGAAGATTAATTTCTGATTTCAAGTTGATCGATGGGGAGAAGAGAATAGGAATAATCTTCGATAGATCTCCTACGAGTTTTATCTCCATCCACTTTCTCAGAGAGATTTATCCTGAAATAGAATTCTCAGTAATTCCCAAACATACACTGGGAAAGATTCCTCAGAAGGTGGAGAAAATAGTTGACCCAAAATGCTTGGAAGATTTTGGAGAGTTCTTCATGGAGAGACTACTCAACGGAAAGTTCCAGTTCCTAGAGGTGAGAGAAGGAATGGTGATAAGACCATTCATTGGAGTTCCAGAGGAGGAAATCAGAATTTTGTTGAGGAAAAGGTATAAGTGCCGAGGAAAGTGGAGAGAGGTGGAGAGGAAATATTCTAAGTTCTTAAGAGAAGTTCAAAAGGTGAGGGCAGGCTCTCTCTTTTCGCTGTTAAAGCTTTACAGGAAACTGAAGCTTATAAAAGCTTGAGTTTCCCAGTAATTTTATCTATCTTTTCGTCCTCATCAGGACCAATGGCTAATGCAGTGATAGTGCCTGGCTCCACTTGGGTTAAGCCCATATCTACCACCAAAGAATTTACTATTCCAGCCTCATCAGCCTGGCGCTTGAGTTGGAGCAACTCATCTAATGAGTTGGCTTTCACTACTACCTTCTTTGCTCCTGAATTTAACCATGCTGTGAACAACTTCCTCTTCTTCACCCTACAACTCTCACTAGCTTCTAGACAAGCATGACAGCACTGAGCAACTAATTTTCCTAAACCCAATTTCAGATCCTTTCGCACCACTATCACCTGCTTCATTTTTGTAAACTGAAATAGATCCTCCTATTGTTCTTCCCCTTGTTCTCAAGTTTTTTCACTACTATCCTACCTATCTCTGAAGTGTTCTTTACATGAGTACCTCCATCTGCTTGAATATCTACTCCTGGAATTTCAACTATCCTAAGGAGTTCTGTACTAGGCAACCTTTGAGAAGCTAATTTAGAAATAGATGGAATTTTGAGGGCCTCCTCTCTTGGGAGAAAGTAACTTTTCACCTGAAGACCCTGAGCAATGATCTCATTCGCCTTCTCTACACATGCCTCGATTACATTTCTATCGAAATACTCCAAGTTAAAATCTATCCTAGATTCCTCTAATCCAAGCTGATTTCCTGTAATGAGGGCTCCACACTGCTGATGGATTACAGCACTTATTATGTGGGAAGCAGTATGCATCCTCATCAACTTATATCTCCTTTCCCAATCTATTATTCCATGGACTACATCTCCCACATTTAGGCCTACCCTATCTACTACATGGATAATGTCTCCTCCACTCTTCCTCACATTTATTACTTTGAACTCCTCCCCACTCCTAATGAACTTTCCAGTATCATGGGGTTGGCCTCCACCCTCTGGATAGAAAAGGGTTTTGTCAAGAACTACCTCATTTTGATTAACTTTAATTATCTTTGCATCGAACTCCTTCATGTAACTATCCATCAAATAAAGAGCCTGATCCACAACAGGATAAGTTTTTTATACCTTAAATAACTTTAGCTGGAGATGACAAAAATAACATGTAGCTCATGTGGAACAGATATTTCAACTGTATCTAACTCTGTGAGCTTTAGTTGCCCAAACTGTGGAAAAGCTACTATCGTAAGATGTGGAAAATGTAGGAAGCTCGTGGTAAAGTATAAATGCTCAAGTTGTGGGTTTGAGGGACCTTAATGGGAAAAGTAGCAGTTGTGCTTAAAGTATTGCCCAATAGCGTTGAGGTTAATTTGGAGGAGCTTACCGAGGAGATACTCCAAGCTATTCCCGAGGATTGTCAGCTTCTCAAGGTGGAGGCGGAGCCAATAGGGTTTGGGATAAATTCTTTAGTTTTTACCATAACTAGAGATGAGGAACTTGGAATTAGTGATGTGGAGGAAAAAATAAAGAGTATAGAAGGAGTTGGGGATGTAATCGTAAGTAACATTACCTTGATCTAGTTCTGCTATTTCTGGAACAGCTCTGGAATTAGCAGGCTGGACAGTAGGAGTCTGTCCATGATTTGAAATACTCCGGAACCACAGTGCCGCTGATCCCAAATCCCCAGAATGCTGGACGAGCTACGTAGTTTCCTCCTAAAAGTGACCAAGTTCCTCCAGGCCTGCGCCATCTTAGCCTCAATCTTTGCTCGTATCTTCCTTGGAAATGCTCGAGGTAGAGAGGATACCATCTTCCTCCTGTTAGATTTTTTGAGCAGGTGAAAGTTGTTGCCCCGTGATGTTCCCAGTCTCCAGCACAAAATTCACCGTTGATGAAGAGGACTGCACCATCATCACTTGTGATCTCAAAGTCATAGGTGCCATTGGTAGGAGCATAGAAATAGGCATAGATGTTGGCCACCCAGTGATACTGTTCTCCACATGGAGCATAATCTGTCCAGTCTATAGATGAGGGATAGAGCATGCAGAACACATGTCTTGGATAGTAATCAATGTCCCCTACATCCACGAAAACTGCGAAAAAGCTGCCAGTATCACCGAGGATACCACTAGTCCGTATGCTTGCCAAGCTATTAGTGCCATCATTCCAGAAGGTCACTACGTTCCTACTGGAGCTGTTCATTCTTATCTCTGCATCGTTTCCTGCTGAGTCTCCCCCAATGCCAATTGTGTCTCCATACCCTGTTCTTACTGTAATAAAATTACTTCCCCATAGAGGAGCACCACCGAAGCTTCCTCCCTCACTCACTTGTAGAGCATCATACATCCTCACTACACCATATCCAGTAGCATGGGCATCAATGATCAAGTCTCCTGTAGAGCTTCTCAATCCATAGCCACTATCTACATAGATGTCTCCTCCACTTACATGTAGCTTAGCCCCTGGACTTGTAGTTCCAATTCCAACATTCCCACTTACTAGTACACTTCCATATGCCATTATGGATTGAGCCGCTATATCCCATGTATTCACTTCACATGTCCATCCACTAGGACATGATTGGTCTCTAGTCTTGAATGCACTCGCCCTTACAGTTCCGCTCACCTGTAATCTTTCGCTTAAACTTGTAGTCCCAATCCCCACATTCCCAGCAAAATAAGCATTCCCACTACTTATATATAGTCCCCAGTTAGTTCCTGCTCCAGATGCAGAGCCATAGAGAGCATATTTCGTTCCATTATCTCCACTAGCTATGCCCATAACTCCTACATTTGCTCCAGATGCCTCACTTGCTACTCCATAGATTCCATAAGCTGTCAAGCTATCACTTCCATTTGCATAAGCATAGATGCCCTGTCTTCCACGAGCTACATAGGCATAACTGGTACCATCGCTATCCCTAAAGTATCCTCCATAGGTGCTTCCTTCTCCATAAACTCCATAGCTTCCACCAGTTACATGAAGTTTTGCTGCTGGACTATTAGTCCCAATCCCCACATTCCCAGCAAAATAAGCATTGCCAGCATTGTTTATCCAGGCATTTAATGCTCCACCTTGACCTAGACCTACTGTTCCTTCTGCATATATATCCCATGTATGTACTCCTCCTCCCCATCCACTTGGATAGCCGGAATCAGGATCATAGCCATAGGTACCTATATTTCCACTTACCTTTACTGATCCTCCACTCACCTCAAGTTTCTTCGTTGGAGTTGTAGTCCCAATCCCAATATTGCTTCCGGATTGATAGATAATTGAATTTCCCAGAGAGTTAGATCCTGTCCATACTGGTATATAATTGGCAGTTCCTCCCCCACTTAAGTTTCCAGTTGGCCAGCTGCTTATACAATTGCTTCCTATGCAGAACATATTTGCAATTATAGGAGAGCTCGAGCTGATGTTCTTAAATACCTCAATCCTATTAGTGGAGCTATTGTAATGGAGTACATAGCTTCCAGCTACATAATCGTAGAGGCCAACTGATCTTCCACTCCCATTTAATCCTATCCATAGATCCTGATTGCTTGGACTTAATATCCTAAATACATTGTAGATCACTCCACTCATACTTCCATAACTTCCATTCAGGTAAATGTTCCTAAATCTATGGGTAGAGTTTCCTAGATCCACTGCTCCACTGCTAGCTGGAGTGAAGTTTCCTCCAATAATTAGATTGGAAGTACTTGGAAATATGTAGCTTCCACCTCCATAGAATGTACCTGGCCTTATCTCAGATGCCGAGTGATATACTTGCTGGGCAATCGCTATAGATGCCATCGAGATCAATAGCAAGCAGATAATCCCTCCAAAAATTGCCCCCAGTATGAACTCCCTCATCTTAGATCC
>Ga0209080_1000953_pt1 | contig 16071 bp, 20 predicted proteins | sample JNZ110809AmetaG_FD_184123 | JGI IMG/M metagenome (GOLD analysis project Ga0209080, IMG submission 184123) | Hot spring microbial communities from Jinze hot spring, China to study Microbial Dark Matter (Phase II) - JNZ 110809A (SPAdes) (version 3) ...
CGGGTTGAGGGGCATTATCTTCGACTTATATGCCATAAAGGACTGTATGGTCTTCCAGTCGCTCTTCGCAACCCCCCATTATGTCTCTTTGAGCTGTTAAACATCCGCTTCTTCTCCAAGATTTCGAAGCCATGTATGTATCCTTCATATTCTCTGGAGAGAAAAGTTGTTAGCTTATGGATGAAGTCTCTAGCCCTGTTTCTCTCCCTCCTCGAATATTTGGCTAGAACACTTCTGAGCGAGGGCTTCTTGGACGCTTTCTCCTGCAGCCTCCTCCTCTTCAATTCATAGACCCTGTGAATGTGGAAAAGCTCCGTTAAATCAACCCTAACCCAGCCTAGCTTCGGATTAAATCCATCCAAGCTTCTCTCATTACAGTCCCACGCGATCCTGCCTTTCGCGTCTCCCTCCTTTTCTTTGAACCTAAACGTGACCGTTAGATATTTCTCTCCAAGTATGAGCTCGCCTAACTCTCCCCTTACCTTCTTTAAAAACCACGCCTTTGAGATGTCGAACTCCAAGTATTCCTCATGGGGCTTGATGTTCACCCTTATCTTCCCATCCCTAAAGCTGTATAATGTCTCCTTGATTCTAACAAACCTTTTCTTGACGGTGGGCTTCTGCCCACTCCTCTCGCCTTTAACATAATTTCTCCTCCAAGACTTCATGATGCTGTATGCCTGCTTAATAGCTGAATCGACGTAGTGCTTCGCGTAGGCCCAATCCTTCATCAACAAATCCCTTAAGTAATGGTTCTTGAACGCTCCATCTTTAGGTATGATTGGGATGACCCTATGCCTCCCAAATCTATCGAATTTCTCAACCCACCTAATCCTAGCCCATATTTCGTCTATCGCCCTCTGAAGTATCAGCCTATACGCTTCCAGAAACTCTGAAACTTCGTAGCCATGCTTAATGTTATATGCTCTAACCTGATATGAGCTTCTTGACACCTTCAACAACCTCCTTATACTTATGGGACCTCATGCCGTAGAGCTTTCCAGCGAAATGAGAAACTATGGTGATCAAGTCTTCCACAAGCTCTTCCTGAGGAGTCTTCTCTCCACGATTTATTACCTCTATCTCCGTCCCAAAAACTGAGAACACTCTACTTAGAGTTTCAATCCCAAATCTTGTAAGCCTATCCTCATAAGCAACTATAACCTTTGAGATCCTTCTCTCAAAAACCATGTCTAAAAGCCTTAGAAAGCTCTTTCTATTCTCATTAAGCCCAGAGCCCACGTCTGAAAGAACCTGAACTTCACCGTAACCCTTTTCCTTGGCATAAGTTAGTATCAACTGCTTCTGCCTCTCTAAATCATCTTTTTGGGCTGAGGATGAAACCCTAGCATACCCAATAACAATCCTCTCTTCCCTTAAGCCTAGAATGCGCTTAATCTCGCTTTCAGGAACCCTCCTCCTACCACCAACAGTCCTAACAACCCTAATCTTGCCCTCCTTATCCCACCTCTGAATAGTCCTAGTTGTAACGCCCAGAAGTCTCTTAGCCTCTTTGAGAGTGTAAAGCTTCTCCATCAAGAAGATATTATGACTTATGACTATTTAAGTCCATCTATTTTAAAACTGCTGCAATGGCGTATCCTTATGGAATGAGCCTTTTTTGCCTCCCTTGCCCTTCATCTCTCAATAGTCTCTTTACGGTCTTCCATGAGCTGCGAGCGAAATCCGGACATGAGCCATGCTCCTCAATCCACCTCTTAAGGAAGAGTATAGTTTTAGGGTCCGCGGCATATCCTGAGCCGAAATCACCATATATGCGCTTCAGGTTCTCTATCTCTCTATCTCTTTCGACCTTTGCTATTATTGAGGCTGCTGAGACCACTGGATATATTTTGTCGGCTTTGTGCTCAGAAACTATCTCGATAGTAAATGGTAGTTCCTCGGCGATATGCTGCTTAAACCTCTCGGGAAATATGTCCGATGCATCCACATATGCTATGTCAGGCTTAAGCTCCCTTATAATCGAAGCCATAACATGTGCTTCAAGCCTATTAAGCCTATTTAACCTACCACCATGCTTAACAACGTGGTCTATCTCTGATGGCGGAACCTTGACGATTCTATAATCCCCAACTATCCTAAGTATCTCACCAGCCAAATACTCCCTTCTCTTGGGTGATAGGAGCTTAGAGTCTTTAACCCCAAGTCTTACTAGGTCATTTAAGCCCCTCTCATCGACAAGTATCCCAGCTATGACAAGTGGGCCTATAACTGGCCCTCTACCAGCATCGTCCACTCCGCAAATCCTCATATCTCTTCTCTCACCCGAATACTCTTCCCATAAGCTCGTTGACGATGGTCTTTGGCAGCCTATCTCTATTTTCATATGTAACCTCGATTATGCTCGTATCAGCCCTACCCTTTATCAGATTCGTGAATTCCGAGCTAACCCTATAGTGGATTGTTCCGAGAACCCTTTTTCCAGAGTCCAGAGCCCTTAAAACCGCGGCCTTAAATGCGCTTGAATATAACTCCATTGGTCCAACCTCATCTATAACGATTATACTAGCTTTTTCACAAGCATTTAATATGGCCTTAACGCCAATACCCTCCAAATCTTCTAGGCAGACTCTATATTTACCAATGGATGGCCCGCTTCTCTGACTTACATGGGCTAATATGCCCTTAGCGCCACTATCTAAATCAATTATTCTGAAGCCAACCCTAACCCCCATTTCACGAATCTCCTCACTTACCATGCCGCCGACCTTAACGCCCCCCGCCCTCAACTCTTCTACAACTCTCAAAATAACAGTCGTCTTCCCTACTCTAGGTGGGCCAGTCAGAAATATGTGGTGCTTAAATCCGCTAGAGCCCCTACGCTCTAAGCCTGCTATTAGGGTCAAGGTTGTTTTGCTCCCTTAAAATTGCCTTAACACATCCTCCTTGCCCATTATATGCCCGCAATAGTGGCATCTGAGCCTTAGCGGCTCCTCGCTCTCAACATAAAATATTGGCTTGACAGGTTCACTCTCACTGTTAGATATGCACGGCGGATTTGTGCACTTAATAATCCCCTGAATTATAGATGGGAGCTTAACTCTCTGCTTCTCAACAACCCTATAATTTCTTATGATGTTGATTGTTGCATGGGGGGCTATAAGCGCAATCTTATCAACCTCCTCTGGATTCAATTCCCGCCCCTCAATCTTCACGATATCCTTTACGCCAAGCTTCCGGCTTGGAACATTCATAGCTATAGTTACAACACCGTCACTGCGCCCATCAATCCCCAAAATCTTAATGACGTTAAGAGCATGGCCCTTAGTTATATGGTCAATAACCGTTCCATCCTTAATCTTACTAACCCTAAGAGTTCTCTTAGCCATTCAAGACACCATTCAGATATTTTGGGGACTAGCATGTAAAAGCGTTTCCATTATTTTTTCCACCAGAAATCCTAGATTGATTTAGAAGATGCTGAGTTAAGCAGTTAATTAAATCTGAGATGGCCGGGTTTGTGTTCTCCGATACGTCTCCATAATTATTTCAAACGCTTCCTTAATATTTCTGGCTGGAAATAGTAAAGCAACATCCTCCGGGTCTAGTAGTTGTTGTCTTAGAGGCCACCTTTTAACCCACTCTAAAAAGTCCAACCACATATCACCCAACAATATCACTGGAATATTCGATATGTGCTTAACCTGTAGTAACTGCCATGTGTAGGCGAGCTCGAGGAGTGTTCCAACCCCGCCAGGCGCGACGACAACAGCATTCGCTATCTTCATGAACTCATCTAGGCGATGGGAGAACCTATCAAACTCCTTCTTAATGTCTAGGTGGCTTGACTCAACTTCTTTAAAGGGCAACTTAATTCTTAAGCCTATAGTCTTGGCCTCGCTGCTTCTCCGCCCAGCCCTATGACCCTCACTGGCAGCGTTCATCAATCCCGGTCCGCCTCCAGTAACTATGTTCATTCCAGCCTCGCCTATCATCCTAGCCAACTCGTATATCTCCCAGTAGATTCTGCTGCCCCGTTCTATCCTAGCCGAACCGAATATGGCCACTGTGAAACCTTCAAGGGCAGCCCCTTCTGAATTAGCCATCCCCTAAGCCCTCATGAACACAAGAGTGTAGGATGCCTAAAAATATCTTTCTTTCCATCTCAAAACCTAATAAGCAACTAAGTTATTTCCTCGTTTACTTCTCAAAAAGAGTTAATTTTTATTCCACTCTAGATGATTTTTCGGTGTTGGCGCTTGGGTTACTGCTCTGCTAGTGATGTTAGGTTCTTGACAGGCGTTTCGGAGTCTGCTATAAGCGATAGTGAGATTGAAGAGTTGATTGCTTTAGGGGACCAGCAGATTAATGATGATATAGGCGTTTTCAGCAATCCAATTCCATATAGGATTAGGCTTCTCTCGGCTCTTCTGGCCTCAATAAGATTGTTCAGTCGCCCAGATATGAGGTTTACTATAGGCGTCTAGTGGGTGGAAGGAAGCTCTACGCAAATAAAGAGTCTGTGAGGGAATTTACTGAGGAGAGGGGGCTAAAAGGGTTTAGCAAAGATAATATCTAGGATTGCTATTCTGGCACAGACAAAAGCATACTTATTCTGAAAAAATCCAAAAATAGAAGGATATATAATCTTAGAATCAGCGCCATCTATTCAACACCCAAGATTTCTCTAGCCTTATCGATGCACTGGCGCTTTTTACGCTGGTGCTCCCTAACGAACTCCGTAACTATCTTTGTTAGGCGCGCCTTATCTTCACCGCACAGAATATTGCCACACTTACAGTCATTGTAGAGTTCGATAACATCTTTATCATCTTCGAAGAAATGGAATAGATATAGGTCGAATATTGGGCATATATCTGGATTGCCGCCGAGCCTACGCTGCTCCTCAGCCGTTGGCTGACCGCCAGTAAATGCATAAAAGATTTTCTTGGCTATAATCTCCGGCTCCTCATCAAGTGTAAAATAGCTCATCGGATTACGTTTACTCATCTTGTAGCCGCCATCCAAAGCCTTAATAAGCTTATGGTAGGTTGATGATGGCGGAATAAACCTGAACTTACTATAAAATCGGTCGGCCAAATCCCTAGTAAAACGTATGTGGGGGTCTTGGTCAACACCTACTGGAACAACAGTCGGCTTCGGCCCACCAAAATCCTCAAGTTGCGGCATAAGTATATCACCAGCCTGTATGAGGGCTGAGAGGTATAAGCCCATATGCCTCTCGCCATAGATGGCCTTCATCGTCGCCAATGTTGCACCCCTACTGAACATTATGGCTAAATCCTTAACTCTATTCTCCTTCGATTGGCGGTAAATGTAGCCCCTCTTGGGGTCGAATCCCAAAGCCAATATGTCCGCAACATTGTTTACGGCTATTTTCTCACTCTCCTCAAATGGTATCCCATTATCCTCATAGGCCTCTACATCAGCTATACAATAGAAGGCTACTGCGCCCTGCTGCTGGAAATACACGATTTCACGCGCCGTCATTAAGGTTCCAAGATGAAATTCACCAGTGGGTTTTATGCCGCTCATAACTGCGAAATCCCTACCGCTGCTCATGGCCTCAAGTATGCGCTCAAAGTCCCTGTGCCCAAAGATAACACCCCTACGCATTGCAGCCGATGGATTAGGTATTTTTGGCAGTAGGGGTTTGAAGGGCTGTATTCCAAACTCTGTACAAAGTCTCTCATAATCCTCAATTAGAGTTGTCCCAAAAGGGTCTAGAATAAACCCACCACCGCTTCCGGAATCAGGCATAGACACCAACCCTCCTATAAACCAGCAAACAAACTTTAGGCGTGAATAAAATGCCAAATATCCATGACATAGATAATAGGTCGTTTAAGCCTAATGCCATTCCAAGTTATCCACCACGCCAAAATAATGAGGAGAAATAATGGGATATTTAAATTTAACCATTTCTAAGTTTTCCTTTATTAATCGCATTGTTTGAAAGCGTGATTTCTATGCTTTTTATCATCTCCTCCTTTCTACGCGCTCTAAGCTTACTCGCATGAAAATCCAATAGGAGCATCACAATATAGGGTGTGCATAGATAGAATACTGCAACTGGCAAATTATAGAATAGGAAAGCGGCTGAAACGACCGGATTAAAAGGAGTCTCGGAATTTAAGCCTAATATAAAATCTCTAATCCAGGCTGATACAAAAGTGAATGTTAAACAGAAGATGAAGTGAACTGTTACGCTTCTCTCCTTCCCGAGGAGGATTGATGGAATAAGAGAGGATAGAACGAATATCCAAGCAAAGTTGTGTATAAAGGTTATGGTGTCAAGTTTAGATATCATCCAAGCACTTAAATTGGGTAAGAAACTGTTTAGGGAGGCAATTACGGTCGCTATAGATATCTGCGTGAACATTTGGTAGCCAACCATGAGAATCCACGCGGATAAAATATATAGTGGGGTTAATAGGCCAACTCTCATAGTGGGGACCAAATAAAAGTGGTTCGTGGAGATATTATTTTCTTATGAAGCACAAATACTAATTTAATGAATTAGATTTATGTTGTGTGAGAGAGGGAGGGAATTGCGTTTGAAATTCTACTCATCCGAGTTTTCCATTCAAAGCGGAAAGAAAATGGAGATTATAAATGTGACTGGAAGGGTAAATGAGGTAGTTGAGCGTAGCGGGGTAAGAAATGGACTTATAAATATATGGGCTCCGCATACAACCGCCACAATAACCGTCAATGAAAATGACCCAGACCTATGGGAGGATATAATTGCCACAATAGAACGGCTAGTGCCGATTAAAGGCAACTACCGCCATAATGCTAAGTATGGTTGGATACCCAGCGAACAGAATGCACACGCGCATATACTAAGCTCCTTAATTAAGCCATGTGTAACCATTCCATTAAAGGATGGTCGGATGCTTCTTGGAACATGGCAGTCAATCCTGTTTATTGAGATGGATGGACCTCAAATGCGTACGGTTCAGGTGCATGTAATTGGCGAATAATTTTCCTCCCTTATGTTCGCTCTTCTATCCGCCTTCTCTCGAGAACATTTATGAAGCGCTCGACATCGCCGTAAATCTTCTCATATATATGAGCGCTATTTGAAAAGTCTAGGTATGCACCAACCTCGACGCCCAATTTATCGGCGATTCTCTTTTGGAGCTCAGTCATGGCAAGCATATTCATATGCATTGCCCTGAAAATATCCCTGCTTCTCCATGATGTATGCATAATTAGCTTGCCATCCCTAATAGTGCACCAAACCCTTTGTAGGCATGGTGGAGAATCAACCCACATGTCTCTCTCCGGAATCCACGTTACTGCTTGAGCTCTTCTAGAGAATCCAGCTTTACTTAGCTTCTCAATAATATAGGCTATTTGGTCTATGCCCTTTGGCGGATAATTGAACAATCGCTCATGATAGGTGTAATGTATTTTTCCCTCCTTAACAGCCCAATCTAGGCTCCCCTCTAAAACCTCCTCAACATACCTGCGCAGCGAATCCTTTATGGCAACATGTATATCGCCCCTATGAATCCTCGGCTCACCGAATGGTTCCTCAACAATAACCATTAAACCCAATATCTCCTTAGACATCTCACCATACTCTGTTTGGGTCTCAGCCCCATATCTCCAGCACTTTACGACGGCCTTCTCCCAAGCTTCAGCAATCGTGCGCGCCCTAATCAAAACGCCAAAATGCTCCATTATGAATCCTCCCAGCACCCTTCTATGTAGCTGAGAAGAATAATTAGTCGGATTAAATATAAATCGTCTCTGATAAAATTATTTGTATAAGTATCTTAAATTACGTAATTAGCGCTCATGAAAATGAGTGAACGTCCACTACAAAGCGGAGAACCATGCCTAAAACACTCCTGCTCACTATGCTGCCGAGAAACCAGTATGCCTCTAACAATCTTAGACGTCAATAGGATAATTAAGATGGGCTATAAAATTAGAGATTTCGCCGAGAAATCTGAAGGAATATGGAGACTAAAGAATGTTGATGGGAGATGCTTCTTTCTAAACTGGAATGGTAAGTGCAGAATATACGAGTATAGGCCATATGGCTGCCGCCTATACCCACTAATATATGACTGGAATGAGCATAAAATTACACTTGACAACCTATGCCCATATAGAATGGATTTCAATTTTAACGCAAAAGACGCTAGGATGCTTATGAAAATTTTAATGCTTCTCAAAGAAGCAAGATAAGTTTTTAAGATATTTAAGACTAATTATATTCTTGGTGAGGATTTATGTCGGAATTTGATGAATTTTGGGACAGATGGTTTAGGAGGCGGAGATGGCCATTCTCGAGCTTCTTCGAGGATATAGATGAGATGTTTAGGGAGATGGAGCGCATGTTCGAGAGGGAGTTCGAGGAGCTCTCAAGGCGGGTTCCAAAGGATTTGATGCGCGAAAGGGTTCTACCAGATGGAACAAGGGTTCACGAGTGGGGGCCATTCGTATATGGATACAGCATAACCATAGGTCCCGATGGAAAGCCCGAGATAAGAGAGTTTGGGAACATAAAGCCCAGCATGAGGAGACCTGGTAGGCCATCGATATCTATTAGGGAAGAGCGTGAGCCGCTGGTTGACATAATCAATACTAACGGTGAAATAAAGGTTATAGCTGAGCTTCCTGGGGTTGAAAAGGAGGATATAAAGCTTCATGGGACTGAGACAACGCTGACAATAAGTGTTGATACACCACAGCGCAAATATTATAAGGAGGTCGAGTTGCCAGAGAAGGTTGACCCGAAGCAAGCCAAATCATCGTATAAGAATGGCGTCTTAGAGGTTACATTACCTAAGAAGAAGGGTGAAGCGCCAAAGGGTGAGCCAATAAAGATAGAGTGAAGTCAGGTTTTATTGTAATAAATTTCTTCCAAAATTTTTATACTTTTATAATCGCTCACGTAATTATTAAGTGTAGTATACTCTAGTTTAGGTCCGGTTAATATTGAAGATACTGCGCAGAAAAATCTTAAGGAAAGTTCAGCATGAAATCCCATGGCTAGAGCACATTATAAGTGATGAGAAGCTTGCTGGAGACCTAAATCCCTCAGGGCCAGCCCTAGAAATTAACGTCAGGGAAGAGAGCGTCTGTTTACTTTGTAGGGGCAGCCGGATGCTCTGTGGAAAGACGAGATGCCCAGCTATTGTTAGGCTTTACTCCTTCCTAAAGGTTAGGAACATGGTTGAGTCTGAGAGAATCTTTGGTTCATCTCCGCCAGCAATCTTCGTTGGCCGAATAGGCTATCCTTATGTTTACGCTGGACCCTTAATTCCGCCAGTTTTAGGGGACACATCAGTATTTGACACTCCGGAAAGATGGGTTGGGAAGACTGTTGATGAAATAATCAATTTTAGAACCGGCTTGATAAGGGGGAAATTTAGGGTTAATGTTAAGAAGCCATTCAGTAATGAGCAGTTCTTAAGCAGAACTCTTGAGATAGCCCTATCAAGAGAGCCGGTGGACACGGAGGCTATCTTTAAGAGGAAACCTTCTGGGCGCTTTCTATTTGATGATGAGGTTCAACCCATGGGGCCATCGGCTCCATTACTTAAGATTGATGTTGAGGGCGCTAAAATAGACCATAGGATTGAGAAGGCTTATGGGGACTCAGACCTTAAGGCTGAAGAGGCAATACTCAACTTATACTTTGATGGCGTTCCAGTATCAAGGATTCAGAGGGCCTTTAGCATTGGAGCATTTGGAATTAAAAGGCAACGGAGGATTGTGCCTACAAGATGGAGCATAACAGCTGTTGACTCGGCGATATCAAGGCGCCTAATCGAAGATGAGGTCAAAGATAAGCCTGAAATAAGCGAATATAGAGTCTACAGCTTTGATTATCTTGGAAATAGATTCGTCATACTTCTAACGCCCTCTAAATGGAGATATGAGTGGATAGAGGCATGGTATCCCGGAACTCTCTGGAACCCGCAGAGTGATAGAGTAGCCATGGGAAGCGATTGGGAAGGCTACCATGGAAGAACAACCTATGCATCTCTAGGCGGATGCTATTATGCTGTTAGGCTCGCAGCTGCAGAATTCCTAGCTAGAGAGGGAAGGCAGGCTGGCGTAATAGCCATGAGAGAAATTCATCCAAGCTTCATCATACCATTGGGCGTATGGATTAACAGAGAGTGCGTGAGGGAAGCATTTAAGCGCAAATATGAGAGTTTCAATACGCTTGAGGAGGCCCTATCGTATATAGGCACAAAATTCTCGATTCCAATAGAGGAATGGATAAAAACCAGTACGCTTCTAAAAAACGAATTGTTCCAAGAAAAAATCACAAAATATCTAGGATGAATTTCCCAAAATCATCTCAAGATGAAATTGAAAATTTGGATTATGATTGTAATATTATGCGGGCTTCACACCTTTAAGCAAGTCTCTCAGTAGTATATCTGAAGCGTTAGCCCCCTCCTTTTCTCTTATTTTTAGGGCATATCTCTTAAACTCGTTGAGTGTTACTGGTTTCTTTCCCTTTTTCTGTGAGAGGTATGCCGCTTGAACTATTGCCGTTGTTTCCGCCCCTATATTTTCATCACATACGGGCCGCATATTGCTTAATATGCAATTACACATGTTCCTTATTTCACCAGCGAAGCTTTGAATCCATGAGATTTTACCCAAGTTAAATTCTCTTCTTCCACCGCTAGCATCGCTTATCACCAAAATTGTCTCCTCTCCCCTGTTCTCCGGTTTAATCATGCCACTTGTCCCAATTATGGCAGTATCCATTGAATCCTTATGGGACCATGAGCCCTCAACATGCGCCGTTGTCCATTTGCCCTCATCATCCTCAAAGCGTATAAGAACATGTGCATCATCCTCAACCTCAAAGGGCCTAAACATTCCCTGAATAATCCTGCTTTTCATGCGTATGCATATGCCATGTGGCTCAGCGGCCTTAACGATTATCGGTTTTTTCTCAAAGCCGCCTAAAAACCATGAGCATGTAATTGCGTGAACACCGTTATCTAGGAGAGCGCCACCACCAGCTATATCTGGATTCCAGAACCATGAAGCCCATTCCGGTCCTCCATGCGCTGTAGCTAAAAATATTAACTGTGGCTCGCCTATAGCTCCGCTCTCAATGAGCTTTCTGGCATTATACCAGAGTGGATGATAAAGCCAGTTCTCATTATGCTGATAGAACTTATTCGAATCTTTAACGGCTTCAATAACATCAAGACACTCAAGATATGTTCTAGCCATGGGCTTCTCGCACATAACATGCACTCCACTTCTTAGCGCTTCAATCGCCATTGAACTATGAAATTTCGTTGGAGTACATATATCAACTAAGTCGATGTTCTCCCTCGAGAGCATCTCCGAGAAGCTTAAGTATGTTCTCAGCTCCTCAATATCACTCTTAAGCCTTTCAGCCAAATCCACATTACCTTCCTCTCTAGCCCTCTGAATCCTCTCTTGATAGACGCTTCTAACCCTCTTTTCAGCCAGCCTCAAAATGCCCTCTGAAACGTCGCATATGGCCACAAGTTTCGCTTCTGCTATATCCGGATATGCTGGTAAATGGGCTCCTTGAAATATTCCGCCAGAACCAACGACACCCACTCTAACTCTATCCAAAGGATTGGCCCTCCAGTATCAATTCAGAGCCCAGAGATATTAAAAATCTTTCCTTAAAAATGAAGAAATTTGGAATTAATTTTATAAGAGGAAGCGCAACTATAATACATTAAAAGTTGAGGGAGGAAGAGAATATTAGCTTCGAATATGTAGTTGAAACCGAGGATTTAGCCAAATACTATCAGATGGGGCCAGTAACCGTTAAAGCTCTTGACGGTGTCGACCTTAGAATCAAGCGCGGTGAATACATATCTATTATGGGTCCTTCGGGTTCCGGTAAGACAACCCTCTTCAACATGGTCGGAGGCATAGATAGACCGACCAGAGGGAGAGTATATATCGATGGTGTTGATATTGCTAAGCTGGACGCCTATGAGCTGGCTTGGCTTAGGTGCCGAAAAATAGGGTATATCTTCCAGACATTCAACCTCATACCAGTCTTAACAGCCATAGAGAATGTTATGCTGCCAATGATATTTGCTGGTGTTGAGCGCGAGGAGCGCTTTAGAAGAGCTAGGGAGATACTTGAGATGGTTGGTTTAGGCGACAGACTCAATCATAAGCCAGCTGAGCTTTCTGGTGGTCAGCAGCAGCGTGTTGCTATTGCAAGGGCCTTAGCAAATAATCCCGTAATCATTCTTGCTGATGAGCCAACAGGCAACTTAGACCTACATACCGGGCTTGAGATAATAACCCTTCTTAGGGAGATGAATAAGGAGAAGGGTGTAACAGTAATCGCCGCCACGCATGACCTCAAAATGATTGATGTTAGTGATAGAATAATCTATCTCCGCGATGGGCGCATAGATAGATATGAAACCAGAGCTGAGGTATACGTAAGAGTTTCAGAATAGCTCAAAGAATACTTTAACCTTTCCCCCAACAGTAGCGTAGAAATCAAAAACGCTAAAAATATACTTTAGAGTGGCTTTCAACATACATTAGAGTCTAAACCAAAACATCTAAATTTTTGGCAAAACTTAAATTACAGATTTTCTAAGTGAGTATCCTATCAAATTATGGAAAGGTGCTTTGCCATGCCCTTCGGATATAATGGAAAAATTCTAAGAGTTAATCTCTCAGATGGGCGCATATCAATCGAGCGGCCGAATGAAAATTTCTATCGTAGGTATTTAGGAGGAGAGGGCTTTGTCGCATACTACCTACTTAGGGAGGTTAAGCCAGGTATAGATCCACTGAGCCCGGAGAATAAATTGATATTTGCAGCTGGCCCGCTAACTGGTGCGCCCATACCTGGATGCGGTAGGAATAGCGTGGGTGCCAAGTCGCCTTTGACAGGGGGCTTTGGGGAGGCTGAGGTTGGTGGAATGTGGGGTGCTGAGCTTAAGCGCGCTGGCTTTGATGCTATAATAGTTGAAGGTAGGGCGGAAAGCCCGGTTTACCTCTGGGTTCATGATGGTGAAGCCGAGATAATGGATGCAAAGCACTTGTGGGGTAAGGATACAGGTGAAACCCAAACGATAATACGGAGGGAGCTTGGCGATAATCTCATCCGTGTAGCCTCTATTGGTCCTGGCGGTGAAAATCTCGTTAGATTCGCGTGCATTATAGTTGACCTTCGCAATGCTGCTGGGAGAACTGGTATGGGTGCTGTTATGGGCTCAAAAAATCTCAAGGCTATAGCTGTCAGAGGGAGAGAGCGTGTGGAAGTTTATGACCCAAATAAGCTTAGGGAGCTCTCAAGATGGCTTAATGAGAACATGAGCAAATTCCGCTTTGTAAACGACCTACATAATTATGGGACTGGGGCTGGCATGGATGCTGGAGCCGCATCAGGAAACCTTCCCTTCCGAAACTTTAGGGATGGAGGCTTCCCAAGCCCAGAAAAGCTTGATGCTAGAACAATAAAGAAGACGATAAGCATAGGCATGGAGGGCTGCTATGCGTGCTCAGTTAGATGTAAGAAGGTTGTTAGGATTGGAGAGCCGTGGAGTGTGGACCCTGCATACGGTGGACCTGAGTATGAGGCGTTGGCAGCCTTAGGCTCAAACTGCGGTATAGATAATCTTGAGGCCGTTACAAAGGCCAATGAATTATGCAATAGGTATTCTTTAGACGTCATATCGACTGGCGTTACGATAGCTTTTGCGATGGAGTGCTATGAAAATGGCATTATATCTAGTGAGGATACAGGTGGATTAGAGTTAAGGTTTGGTAATGCTGAAGCGATGGTTAAGATGGTTGAGAATATAGCCTATCGGAAAGGACTGGGAAAGATATTGGCTGAGGGTGTAAGAGGCGCGTCCAAGATAATAGGTAGAGGCTCAGAGAAGTATGCCATGCATGTTAAGGGTTTAGAGATACCTATGCATGAGCCTAGATTAAAAAGGGCCCTAGGATTGGGTTATGCTGTTTCACCAACCGGAGCCGATCACATGCATAACATGCATGATACCGGTCTTGTTAGCTCTGGACCAATGCTAGATGCTCTCTCAAGCCTAGGTGTCCTTGAACCTATTCCTCTTGAAGATCTTGGTCCAAAGAAGATTAGGGCCTTCATATACTATGTTGATTGGCGTGTTTTAGACAACTGCCTATTAATCTGCGATTTTCTGCCGTGGGACTTCAATCAGAAAACGGAAATAGTTAGGGCTGTTACTGGATGGAATACATCAGCATGGGAGCTTATGAAGGCTGGCGAAAGAGTGATAACGATGGCGAGAATCTTCAATATTAGAGAGGGCTTTAATAAGAAAGATGACTGGCTTCCAGAGAGATTCTTCAAACCGACAAGAGGGGGTCCTCTCTCAAATACCTCACTGGACCCAAATATCTTTAGAAACGCCCTAGAATTATACTATGAGATGATGGGATGGAGCAAAGATGGCGTTCCAACAAGAGCTAGGCTGGAGGAGCTTGATATAGGCTGGGCTTACGAATATCTAAAATAAAATAGGGAAACTGTAGCATCATTGCATCGTCATTTCATGTCGCACTTGGCGCGCTTAATCTGACCCAGTCAACTTTTTTGGCAATAGCTTTTAGGTGACTCTTAAGAATCTTCTCAGCATTCTCGAAGCCTAATCGTCCAGCGTTCCACGTCACAAATGGTGGATAGAATGATGCCTCCTTAAAAACGGCTTTTCCATCTTTAATCTCGAACTTTATATATCCCAGCTCCCTTAGGTAGCATGAGTCATTTGGGCAGAGAATATCTATCTCTTTTAACTCATGCTTTAAATATAAAACTTTGTATTCTTCTGGACTATTTATTATCCTTCCACATGGACACTGAATTTTTTCCGTAGACATAATTTATTCCCTCCTCTTTATCACTCCTCAGCGAAGTATTCTTCAGCCGTTAATGTAAGTCCTCTCCTCTCCTCAATGTTCTCGATGGCTCCGTCTCGGAGGAACACAACCCTATCGCTTATGTCAATCATTTTGAGGTCATGTGTGGCACATATAATCGTTGTTCCTCTTTCGGCTTTTAAGCGATAGAGTAACTGAACTATAGCAAACCCAGTATTAAGGTCTAAGTTTCCAGTTGGCTCATCAGCAAGAATAATCGCAGGGTCATTTGCTAGGGCCCTTGCAATAGCAACACGCTGCTGCTGACCACCAGAAAGCTCAGTAGGTCTATGATTAATCCTATCGCCTAAACCAACCATTGTTAGGAGCTCGACGGCTTTCTTCTCTCTTTCCTCCTTTGGGACTCCTAGAAATATCATTGGTAGGGCAACATTCTCTTTAGCCGTCAGGACTGGTATGAGGTTGAATGTCTGGAAGATATACCCTATTTTTCGGCACCTAAGCCAAGCCATAGACTTTGATGGGATCTTAGATAAATCTATCCCGTCGATGAATATGTCGCCTTTTGTCGGTCTATCTATGCCTCCGACCATGTTGAAGAGGGTTGTCTTACCGGAACCCGAAGGACCCATAATAGATAGGTATTCACCACGCGGCACCTCAAGGTTTATCCCACGCAGTGCGTGAACAACTTCTCCCTTCAAATAATAGTCCTTATAAATATCAACAACCTTAACAGCTGGTACTGTCTTCTCCATAAACGGTTTCCCCTCATGGACCTAGATTTATATCATTCATTACTTTTGCTTCTATATATTTAAAGATTTACTGAATTGCTCTATTCATTAGATTCTTAGTCTCAAAAATCTTAGACATTAAGAGCTCAATGTTCTTGCGCATCGAAAGAACCGTTTCTACAAATTCCTCACCTTTGCGAGTTAATGTGTAAATTCTCTTTCTCTGTCCACCACCTTTAATTAGCCCCATCCTTTCAAGGGAATAAAGGGTTGAATATACTGTTCCAGGACTAATCGATAAATTAAACTTCCTATTGAATATATTAATTATGTCATAGCCACCTAAGGGAGCGCTAGTAAGTTCTAAAAGAATAAGTATATCTATGAAGTTCTTTGTTAATCTCTGCCGAATATACTGATTTATCGTGTTTTTATCAAAAACATGCTTAACCATAGTATCCATGCTCTCTAATTT
>Ga0209080_1000954_pt1 | contig 16064 bp, 19 predicted proteins | sample JNZ110809AmetaG_FD_184123 | JGI IMG/M metagenome (GOLD analysis project Ga0209080, IMG submission 184123) | Hot spring microbial communities from Jinze hot spring, China to study Microbial Dark Matter (Phase II) - JNZ 110809A (SPAdes) (version 3) ...
CCCAATTGTTTAGGTTCTTCTCGCTTTCCTCTACGGCTTTGGCTATTGCATGCGCGAAGCATATGCTACCTATAAAGTTTTGTATTGCGTTTAATGCTCCACTGAAGGCGTTTCCAACGGCATCCTTGAATCCTCCCAGAGCATTCCTAACTGTGTCAACTGCGCCTCTAATTGTGTTTACGAATCCGCCTATAGCGTCCGCCACGGGCTTTATGAATGTTCGGTATGCCCACTCGAGGAATCTGCAGAAGCTATCCCATGCCGACTGGAGGCTTTTTGTAGCTGCTTCCCAGTTTTGTATTAGGTGGATTATGGCTGTTATCGGCGCGAATAGGGCCGATAGTATGGGGTTGTTTATGATGGTGTCCCAGAGACTTCTCAACCAGCCTATTAATGGCGTTATAACATTCTGCCAGAGCCATGTGAATGCGCCTATCACGGCGTCTACTGCGGGCTTCAGGGCGTTTGACAGGACATCCCAGATGGCGTTTACGGCGTTTCTGAAGGGCTCGCATGTTTGATAGGCTGTTATAAGCACACCTATTAGGATGCCGATTACCGTTATTATAGCGCCTATTGGATTAGCGGCTAAAGCCGCGTTTAACGCATGCTGGACTGTTGTCCATGTCTGCTTTGCCTTCACTAATCCATCTATCATTGTTATGGCTGTTGGGATTACTGAGAGGGCTGATTGAACCATGAGCTCATTTAGGTTTCCTTGGATTACGCTGGCTCTTTCAACTGCATAATTGTATTTTTCCTGTGCGAGCTGGAGGTTTCTTAGGGCTTCTTGGGCTTGGGGGCTTTCTTCCCCATATCTCTCCACAGCCATATTGTAGCGTTTCTGGGCTTCCTCGAGGGCTATTAGTGATGATTGAACCTGTATGTTTGCCCTCTGCAGATTTAGCTGTGCATCCTGGACTCTGTCGAAGGCTTGGTATAGGCTGAAGGCTCCTGTCGCAACCTGGCTTATTCCAGTTACGAGATTTTTTAGGCTGCTATTTAGCTCCCTCTGTGTCGCCGTAACCCTCTCAGTTGATGCTGCAGTCTGCTCCATCGCCGATTTAATGTTGCTGCTGAAGGCTTCAACAGCCTCGCTTGCCTCGTCAACAAGCCTAACAATTACATCAACTGTGTAGCTCATCCCCTATCTTTTCCCCGCTCCGGTTTTCTCCCAGAACCATTCAAGCCAAGCTGCGAGGAACATTAGCTGGAACTGTGAGAGTGAGCCCAGATACTCAAGTGTGTAGCCGAATTCGTGGGCTAATAGGCCTATCAGCTGGGCTTGCGGGTCTGAGTTAATCCAGCGTTTAATGCGCTCCCTTGTAAAGGGGTTGGATAAACTGCGCGTATTATGGCTGCAACAACATCGAAGGGTAGCTCCTCAACCTGCTCTAAAGTTATGTTTGGGTCGGCTGCATTAAGGGTTTTCCAAAGCATTAGGATGGCGAATTCCTCGTCGCTTCCAGCTTTCTTGCGCAGTTCCGCTATCTCACGGAACGTCGGCTTCTTCGCCTTTACAATACGATTTATTTCTGGAACATAGACTTCGATAACTCTGTTTTTTAGGGCTTCTTCTATGCTGAATAGCTTCGTATCCCTTTCCATCTCAGCCTCGTATTCCTCAAGCCTCCGCTTTAAAGTCTCAACCTTGCTTGGCTCAGACATTTCTCACAGCTCCTATAGTGGAGAGGCGACTATGTTGGCTGCTCCTACTGTTGGGTTCCAGACTGGAAGTCTCTCGCCACGCCCTCAGCGCTCTCGATTGCCGCCTCACCATACTCGAGGCTGCGGTCAAGCGATGTGAACAATGCGTCTATTAGGTTCCAGACTGGCTTTCCTGAGCCTTCGCCCTCAGGCAGTATGCTTAATGTAGCCGGTGTTCCAGACTCTATCTTCTGCAGTAGCGTGTCGTCTGCGAGGAGCCTCTCAAACGAGAAGCTAACATTCTTCTTTGTCTTCGCTATAATGGCTGGCGTCTCAGAGCCGAAGGCGTATTCTCTGAGGGTTTCGTATTCAACTGTTATCTTCACGCTTCTCGTAAACGCAACGGTCTCAGAGCCTATTTTTATTATAGCGTTTGTCGCAATTAATGGGGTCGGCATGTTGGCTTACTCTCTCCTCCATTTGCTTGATTATTCGTGAACCTTTATGGTTCTCGTGGATAGAATACGGTGGCTTCAAAGCTTAAGAGGCCACCATAATAGAGGTTGTTTTGGAATCTAACTTCTCCGGGAGCAAAATTTGTTAGGCGTATGTCGAGCGCTGAGCCGCTTAGTGTTCTGTCAGATAATATTACGTCTACAATATCGCACATTAGGGATATTATGTCCTCAAACAAGTCTTCAGGCTCGCTTACCCTAATAATCAAATAAATGTCGAATCTTATCAAAGCCCTTAAATCGCCTTCAAGTGTTATGGGGGCTGTGGCTGCTGATGATGGATTTATCACCGCTAAAGGAAGATTATGAAGCCTTACCTGCTCCCCTAAAACCACCTGCTTTACTCCAGCTATCCCCATTATCCTGTTGCGGACAACCTCGAAAACGGGCTTATAAACCTCATAGAACCTCATTTTCCTCCTTCGCTCCAGATTTTCCTCCATAATTCTTTAAGCGCCGCTATAGTTTCCTCGGCTGCCCGCCTAACAAACCATTGGGGTTTTGTTCCCGGATGCCTAACGAGCCTCGCAAACACTATTTCGCCTCCAACCGTGAAGCGTAGGGCTCTGGCCCTAACAGGCTCAATTAAATGCGGTCTTGTTCCAAACTCAACATAGGGCGCATACTTGGCTGCTGCACCTATCTGGGCTTGAAGCCTTGATTCATCAACATCCTTTCTTATGCTATTCCTTAATCCACCTGTTCTTACAGGCGTTAACTCAAGCATCCGCCTATGAGTGTAGTCAGCAATCTCCCTAAGGAAAACAATCGGTCTCTCCCTGACATCCTTTGGCAGCCTCCTAAGACTCTCAGAAACCTTTACTTCAACATGCGTTCTCATTCCGGTCTTGGCTTACTCAGCCAACCTCAACATTTCTACGCATGAACGGCTTAAGTATGCCCTGTAGCTCCTGAGTTAATGCTTCTGGCATAACCATCCTAATCGCCCAGTCGTCTAAGCGTATTGTTGGGGTGATTCTTCGTTGGAGTGTCATGTGAAGCATGTTTACGCATATCTGTGCCGCCGCATATTTGATTGCTTCAGGCGTCTCAATGTATCCAGCCGTATAGCTGATTCTGACGCTCCGCCCGGTTAACGCCGGCGCCTTCCCAATTATCATAATTAACCCAGCCTTATAGTCGACTGTGTAGTCTTCTGGGCTTAGGGTTTGCCAGGCTCCGCCCCTATAAACCTCTACTGTCTGAATGCTTATGATGGGTCTTAGGTTAAGGCGTATGGGCTGGCTGTAATCGTGCTCCTCGCCTATAACCTTAATTCCGCCAGGCTCAAAGAAGCCTTCTGGGAGATTGCAGAAGGAGTCTATTAGGCTCTGGGCGTAGAGTATTAGTTTGCTGATGAAGCCGTCAAACTCGGATTCGCTTTGGAGTCCAAGGTCTGATGGGCTGAGTTTAGCTAATGCTTTAACCTCACCTATCGACGTGTATGGCATACCATTCTGCCCGCTTAAATCGAGTTAGGGGGAAATGAGGCTAAGGGCTTTTTGAGGCTGCCTTATCATCAAGCCATGCGCTGTATTCCTTTGCAACCCCGGCGACAACAGAGCCAGCGAAGACTACCCCGGCTAAAACCGCTGGGTCAACTGGGAGGAAACCCATGCTCTTCACAGCTAAGGCAAGCAGATATATTGCTACGGCGAAGAATAATCCTATACCGCTTCCATAAAAGAAGCCCTTAGCGACATGAAATAGTGGGCTTGCCATTCTTTTCTCCTCTCTCCTCCACTTTTCTGACGGGCTGCCGGCATTGCGGTAGCCCTATATCAGAAAAAGGATGGATGATGTTTTTCGGTTTTAGGGGATAGGTCTGGCTTAGGCGTGTTTAATTAGGCAGACGCTTTTGTCCTCAACGAGGCATGCTCCACCAGTTATATGCGTCACCACGTAGACGCTTAGCTCCCTTGGATCCCTGAATATCTCCGTTTGGACCCCTTTCCCGTCGGTTCCCCATGCCACGCTTATTCCCCTGCTGAATACGGCTGCGTATATTTCCCCATCTTCGCCAGCGTATGAGTCTCCGAAGATTGGGTCAACTATTATCTCGGCTCCAAGGATTGTTGGAACATTACCAGTCTTAAAGAAGTCGCTTAGAGCCGAATAGAATTGGACTGCTGCAACATCTTGGGTTACAAACTCATAAAACTTTTTCGGACCCATAACTATGCAGTCTGCTGGAAACTTGCTTGACCTAACCTTCTGTATTGCAGTCTTAACGGCATCAAAGGTTAAAGTCGCCTCCTTTCCATCTCCAGGAGACCCAAGGGCAACTATGTTTGACGCCGCCGATTTTATTGCTCCCCAAATCTTATCGTTTATAGCTGCTTGGCATGTGTTTCCATGCAGCTGCCCAACAACCTCAACGAAGTCAAGAACATGCGTATACTGCAGCAAATCACTAACCTTAGTTACCTTACCATATTGGCTTAGGGTTCCAGTTGCCTCGCCGAGCTCAACGTCTCTGGCTGATAGGGCTGAGCCCTCAGTCCACTCCTCATAGGCTGGCGCACCCAAGCGCTGGACATGGAATGTTTTCCCGGAGCCTGGTGGAACCCTAATAATCCTCGCATATTTATCAGCCTGGATGAGGGTCTGCATTGTCAGCGATGCTTTCGCCGCAACCATTGTGGCTAATGCTATGCCAGCCGTTCCGGTAGTGGCCTCAAGTAGGTCCTTAACGGTTTTGCTCCCATACTCGGATAATAGGCTCTCAAGCCTCTCCCTTAAATCCACGATTTCCTTCCACCTCTAACAATGTTTAGGGAGCCACATTTCCCTCCCCGCCGTGCGGTTCAGGTGAGCCCGCAGGCCCCTCCAGCGGGCGTTCAAGCTCAGGCTGCTTGACCCTAAAATTTAGGTTCTGAGTTATGCCTTTCCTCCACCGCAGGCTACCTCTATGGTCTCTAAGGCTACGAGGCGCCATGCGTCTCTCTGAGAGTAGCCTTGGCTGCGCAGGTCCTTAAAGCGCTTTATTAGGGCCTCCTTCGTTAGCTCACTCCGTTTATTGGCTTCGGCCTCAGAGGTCTCCCTCATATCAGCGTGCTCCCCATGCTTTTCAGCCTGCTCTTGGATGGCTTTTCTAAGCGTCTCAATCTTCGATTCCAAGCATCCTATTAGAATTTCTGTGAGCTCCGGGGGTTCACGCTCAAACTGCCTGTAGTGGCGGGCGAGGTGATTATATACTGCACGTCTATCTTCGACCGGTATATCGACGCCTCCCCTGGCCCCTGCAAGCGCCGCCATGGCTGCCGCAACACCCCTCCAGACGACAACGAGGCGCCCATTGATTACGTCATGGTGTGGTAGCTTGTAGCTTCCGAATTCTTCTGGCGCCTCCTCATTATACCATGCGTAGGCCTCCCGGTATTTGCTCCAGTCTATCTTCTCCTTTTCTCCACTTCCGTCCGTTGAAGCCCATCTCCTTATGCGCGCTTCAGCCTCGTCTGCATCCCATGGGGTTTCCTCCGGGGCTTTCTCAGTCTCATGTGATGCCACTGCTCTCTCGCCTAATTCTCTCATGCTTCTCTTCTCAGCAAACTGGAAGACTTGGCTCGCTATCTCCCAGAACCTTTTTGCGCAGTCAGGGTGGACGCGGTATTCCCCCAGTAGAACGGCGTCTGAGAGAGGTCTGCTACACAAGTAGCATAGTTCCTGCTCGATCATCTTCTCAATTGGCATTATCCGCGTTAATGGGATTCCTGGCAGATTTTCCCTTGTGAGTAGGGCTAAGCCTGTTAAAATAAGGCCTTCGGGTTTTAAGCCGTCCACTGGCTCCGCGGACCTGAATCTGCCCTCGATGCTCACGTGGGATATTTCGCCTGAATCTATTAGACTTATTATTGATTTACCGTTCCATGAAGCGTTCTTATGAACTTTTATGATGCATTCGACGGCTCCATCCTCAAACTCCGCGTCCACAACCTCAATGCCCTCTATGGGCGCTTCATGGTTTATGTTTACGGGCTTACCTATCAGCGTCCTCGCCGCTCTGATGAGCTCGTCTTCGGTGTATAGCCAGTTGTTCATGCTCTTGACTGGAAATAGCGCTTCAACCCTATAGTATTTGGCTTCCCCATCTTCTTTAGCGGCGCTTAGCACTGTGCTCCGCTTAGCCCAGCTGAATGATTCTATGGGCATTAGGGGCATTACGTAGGGTTTCTCCGGGTCTAAGCCCATCCGCTTAATCCATTCGAGAAATCTTCTCTCGCCTTCCTCTTCGCCATAGCGCTCCCTGAACATTTTCAAGATTCGCTCAAAATCCGGGTGCATGCTTGCTATTTCACCCCCTTACTGTTAGCTTTAATGCTCTCGTATGGGAGCATGCTGCTTGGGATGAATGAGCCCTCACCGGCCTCAGGTGGGTAGCCGAGGAGCTGCCGGGCATATTTAGGCGATATTATTCCATGCTCTATCTCCTCACAGTATCGTTTGCTTAGGGCCGTTTGGTCGTCTGGTTTTATAGGCCTCCAATTAATTTTCACATCCCTTATTCCAGCGATTGGGAGAATTTCCTGTTCTATGAAGCGTTTTATCTGCCTTTGGTAGGCGCGTAATTCGCTTATTAGAAGCCTTTCTTGGTATTCTGCTGTCGCCATGGTTGTTGTTCCTCCGAAGCCTAAGGCTACTTCTGGAACGCCTAAGCCCGCTATTAGGTTCTCTCTGAAATGCTTGACTATCTCGTATACTCCGAATCTTGGTTCGCTCTTATAGACCTCCTGAATCTCTATTATACCATCGTGGAATATGTCCTCAGCCTCCTTCCTGCTCGTAATCATATTCTTTATCCGCCTGAATTCCTCCGGGTCTTTCGTGTCTATCTTTATGCTTAATAGTGGGTCCCCCCTTTTACGCACGATTTTGGGCATATAGCGCTCCATATACAATAGCGCCTTAACGGTTGGCAGAACACGCCTAAGGCAGCCTACGCCATACAATCCGCTAAGCCTATTAAATGGGAGGTGCAGTATCCCCCTATCAGCCTTAGGCGTTAGCTTCGGAAGCCTCTCTACGGCGCCGTCCTCGCCTATAAGTATGAAGCCTCCTCCACCCTTCTGGTATAGGACTCTTCTGCTGTCCAATGTTTTTAGGCTCCATGAGCCATCTGCGCTCCTCTCCCCAAGCCAATAGCAGTTTCCACATATCAAGCCATGTAATGTTCCATCTTGAAGGACCACGTCGGCGTTTATTTCAGCCATAAACTCATCCGCTTTCTCCTTCATTCGGCTGTCTGAGCTCTCGGTGTCGAATCCATTCTGCCATATCAGCATATGCCTAATATTCACGGCCTGCGCTACGAAGGGGACATAAAGCCAAGCATCATAATAGTCTTGGTAATCTCCGTAGTCATCTGGGTATTCAGCGTTGAATCCAACGCTGTAGGTGGACCAAACCCTTGGTAAATCTGTGATTAGGCTTAGGCTCTCTGATATTAGGGCGCTGCCTACCAGCTGCTCCCTTATGTGTCCATATCCTATGCCGGCCTGGGGCTCAAGGCTCTCAAGCGATATGCTCCTCGCTATTAGGGCCGGTGAGCTCTGGCTGGAATCAAAAATTATGAGTCTACCGCTATTTTTGGATGCTTTTCGCCTAAAAACCCCTTTTAACCTTCCTAATAGGCTTGAGGATTCTGCCAAGGTCAACTATTCCCCTCAATTTAGATTGGGTGGCTGCGTAGACTGCGAGGGCTATGGCCCAGAAAACATCATCGTGGGCTCCCTCCTCATGGAATAATTTTATGTGTCCTGTTGGGCTGAGCTCAAACTTTTCAATGTTTAATTCGCTCACTATGTCTATGTCGCTTAATCTCTTAACCGGCGTGTAGGGGATTTTGAATTCGCCCCGCTTCATCTTCTCCTTTAGGATTGTCGCCATCTCCTCCTTCGTTTTAATCGTGAAGGATACACCTGTCACATTTGATAAGCCGGCGTTTCTCATGTCTTCAACTATGTATTCGCCTACGCCAGTTATGTCCGCGTATATTGCTCTAACAGTCCTCCATCTATCAGTTAGGCTTTTAATGTAGCCTATCACACTTGCATATTGGGTTTCAAGTGGGAAACGGTGGACGTGAATTAGCCTAATCGTCTCCCCATCCCTTTCGACAACCGCTATGACGCTGTGGTCCTGATGCTTTCCAAAGTCAACGCCAATGAAGAATGAGCCTGAAGGGTTGTCTTCAAACATGTATGGCTCAAGGCTGCTCTCGATGCATTTAACTATTAGGCTCTGCGGGAGCCATGCATCCACATCCTCAATGAACTTTGCCTCAAACTCCCTCTGGAAGCGCTCGTTTGGCAGAAGCGCCTTCATCTGCTCTATAAAATCTCTGCCTATTAACCCAGCCTCTATGGCTTCGTAGCATGTTACAATATGCTTGCTGAAGGCCGGGTCATTGTAGAACCGGTAGAAGACGCTGTCCTTATTCCATGGTGTGCTGCTGACTATTAGGGTTCCGTCGGTTGTCGCAAGCATGGGCATTAAAATGCTATAAAATATGTCCTCGTCATGCTCGAAGAAGTTGGCTTCATCCGCTATAACAACGTCAGCTGTGTAGCCTCTTAGCAGGTTCTCGCTGCATGGTAGGGCTATTATTCGGCTCCCATTCCTGAATAGTATCTGTGTTCTCTGCTGCTTCTCTATCCATGCATGGCGCTGCTGGCTTGATAGGTTAGCGAGGTGGTCCTGGATTTTATCGCTTAATATCATGCTCTGCCTCAGTGAGGGCGCAACTATAAGAGTCTGGCTCCTTCTATGCGTTAGGCTGTGCCATATTGCCCTCGCCGCCAGCACATGGGATTTCCCGCTCTGCCTGCTCCAGCATAAAAGTATGCGCTTGCTCCCATCCCTGAGGAACCTCGCCTGGTAGCCTGTTGGCTTAAACCTTAATATTTTGATGCAGAATTCTACGGGGTCTGATGGCGGCGGCTGGGTTTCATCCCCAAACTTAAGCTTCGCTATCTGCTTCTCGAGGCGCTCCAGCTCTCTTTCCAAGCTCATTCTCTATTAGGCTCCTTAGCTCCTCGATTCTACGTTTTATCTCGGCTGAATCATACTCCTTCAGAACCGTGTTTACGACTTGATATATGTAGGCTTCTATCCTCGCCCACCTAAGCCTCTGGGATGGGCTTAGCGACTCATCAACAGCATATTTATGCGCCATCTGGGCGAGCTCCTCAAGCCTTCGGATAGCCTCCTCACGTTTGGCCTGTGTGTCTATGCCCACTATGCCTGTTAGAGCCTCGAGGAAGCCTTCAAGCCTCCGCCTATGGATTTTGGCTCTAAGCCTAACCCTGCCTACGCCTTTATCCCCCTCCCCCCTACCCTTCTCGCCCCTTCTACGCTGGAACTGCCTCCATATGGCTTCCTGCTTGGCCTTCTCAGCCTCATAGTTTACTCCGAAAGCCATCCAGACAGCTCTCTGCTTCCTAAGCTCATGCCTACCAAAGAATCTACTTAACAAACGGATTATCCCCGGCTTATCATGCTCCACCATAAAGGTATGTCTCCTCATACAACTTTGCCTTCTCAATGTCCTCGTGATACTCCTGCTCATTAAACCATGCTATTGGATCATAGGTTATGCTAAGCTTTCCACCGTAAATCTGCTCGGCTGGAACTGGCTTAGCAGGCTTTGGGTGAACTGTTGTTTCGAGGACAAGCCTCTGACCTATGCTTGTAGTAGCCTCAGTCCAGGCGTGGAAGCCGAGGAAGCGTCGTCTTCTCGTCTTTAATACGGCTCCGAGAACCGTGTAGGCTTTTACGCCCCTAATCCTCAGCAGCGTAGTGCATAGGCATGATGTGTCGAAGCATATCCCCTTCTTTATGGCTACTGTCTGGTTTGGGAGGAGCCACCCGTATTCACTGTTCTGGTCGGCCAAGTAGAAGCCGTTCCACCACTTGAAGACTTTGACGTGTCTTGCGGCCGTCGGCCTACCCCTATAGTCCAGAGGGTATTCTATGGTCTTCGCTATGAATGATAGGACCTGCATTATTAGGTCTTCTTCATTCTCTGCGCTTATTGACTCCGCTATGCTCCTAAGCTCAGGGTTTCCAACCTGAATATAATCGGTTATATAGTATTTCTCGCTTAGTAATCCAAGGTCAACAATAGGCTTATTGTTTAATGCCTTCTCCTTCTCCGCCGTCACAGTGCTCCACACCTCGGTTTTGAATCTGCTCCAGTAGTCTCTGGCAGAATACCGCTAAGGCCATAAGAAGCGCTGCGGTTACGATTAGCGCTGAGAGTTTACCCTCCTCTATGGCTGTTATGAGCGCTGAGCAGAAGACTATTATGGCTGTTAGAAGCGCTGTTAAAATGCTTCTTTCGGCAGCAGCCCTAATCATGTAGCGCCTACTACGCCTGTCAGATCTTCCCCCATCCCTTCCTGAGGAGGCTTGGGTTAACGTATCCCCTCCTATCAAATAGAACCTCGCCCCTAAAGACATTGAGCGACGGATAATCCTTGACAGCGATGAGCTCAGCAGCACGCCTATCCCAGAAGGCCTCATTGAGCATTAGGCGCCTCTCAACCCAGTAGGCGAGCCTAAGCATATCCCTATAACGCTTACGCCTCGATCGAGCCATAAACGACACGCATACCCTACGCTGCCCAAATCACCCCGCTCCCAAAACCCCAAAGGGCTGGAGGTAGGGGGAAATATCATCGCGGGAGCAGCGACGCTAAAAAATTTAAGTAGAAAAGGGATAGATATATTAAACTGGACAATCAAGTGACCAGAGGGCTGGACAACAAAACTTGGGAAAACACATAATCGTAAAAGTCCTATTAAGCAGGCAGCAGAAGGAGATGCTTGAGGAAATAGCCAGAAAACTCGGAATAAGCGAGAGCGAAACAATGAGAAAAGCATTCATGGACTACGCAGAAAAACTAAACCTCGTAAAAGAAAAAATCCACAGCTAAAAATAAACTCGCCACATTTCCGATTAAATAATTCTCACCTCACCTTACAAGTATTCGTTTATTGTTGGTTCTTAGTTGCACTTTTCTTTTCATTGAAACCCAAATAATAGAAGAACTTACCTATTAAGAATAGCAAAGTTGCACTCCTCTCTTCATTGATTTTTCCTCTGCAACGGCGGAAAACATAAAGGCTATGGCAAATATGCACAACTCTATGTATTGCACTCCTCTTTTCATTGATTTTTCCTCTGCAACTGAGCGTGTTTTCTGCATTTTCCATAATTTCCGCCTTGATTCAATCTTTTCTTGTGGTGGTTGTTCGATTATCTCTGTTTTGTTTTATCCTTTAAATAGATAATCGAGTTTTGTTTCCTCGATTTTATCCCTCCATCTCAGGTTGGTTTCAGGGATCCAAAACCTTGGTTTTTGTATCTACCTATGCCATATCTTGTGAGTGCGAGGGCTTTTGCCTCCTCAGCGTCTATCTGCTGGCTGAAGTGTATTGTTATCTCGTTTCCTATGCCTTCGAATGGTATTCTATCGCGTATTTTTCGGCTCCATGCCTGAATCTTTATTGTTCTCGCCCTTCCACTTAAGGACTCAACCCTCCCTTGAACGTAAAGGTGCCCGCCGTAGAACTGCCAGTACCTCTCGTTAATGCAGTTGCAGAGCTTATCCCTAAAGCCTTCTTCGAGAATGCTCTTATAAACTCCTCCACCATCTTTATCGAGAATCAGCATGGGCGAAATATTAAACGCCACATATCTCGCCTGCTCTACTTTATCCATTATTCTCTTGGCGATCGGCTCAATAACATCATATTCGAAGCTATTGAAGCCATATTTTCTAATGCTTGTAATATTTCCTCTTCCAAACCCTTCGTTGCAGAATCCTCCCCACCCAAGAAATTTGAGGCTGACCTCAACAGCCGATATAAATTGGTCAGAGAACCTAACCCCCTCACCCATTAGTATCGCCTCAAACTCAAACTCCGCGCCCTCACATATATATTCGATGAAGACCGGAGCCTTCCCCTCAACAATACCACGATATTGATCGCTTAACGTTGCAAGGGCAACCCTATCCTTCCTAACGCTATCCCTCTTAAAGTAGAGGTTTGTGATTATTAGGCGGGGCTTATCCTTAAATTCGCCTTCATCATCAGTCCCCCTAAGGTTCCAGAAGGGGCACTCTGAAGCCATAGCACATTTTGGGCAGTCTCTCTCAGGATAAAAATCCATACCATCATGTGCATCGGATTTTGGGCAATAGGTCCGCCACAACTGTCTCAAAACTGGGCCGCGAATCCCCCGACCCCACAAATAATCATCTCTCGTATAAAGGTAATCGCTATATCTCCTCAGGCCTATATGCCAAGGCGATGTAGTTCTACCCTCAAAGCGTATATAAAGAAAACTCAAGCACTTCTGCCCCTACTCATGAGCTCACGATATTTTTTCTGGCATTCCTCAAGGAATTTTTTGAGCTCGTCCTTCTCGTATTCTTTCTCAAGTTTAAAGGGAGTAGTGCCATACTTCTCAATCTTCACTATGTTGATTTTAACCGCTCCGAAGCCCCTTGTCTTAAAACCGCCGAACTTTACAAAACCCTTCTCACTAATATCTTGGATCTCTTTAAGCGCGCCAATTATCTCGTTACTTAGATTCTCACCAGTAATATATCCACTGAATTTTACGTTTTCTTTGATTGGCGCAAGCAATAGGAAGGCTCTTGCCTTTGGATCGATGGCTTTATAATCATCTCTAATTGCTATCATGGGGATTGGATCGCCGGCAAGAACTTTCTCCACATCCTCAGATGTTTTCAGCATGCTAAAATATAGAGCTCCCTGCCTTGATGGCGTCCCAAACCATGTGCATGCAAAACATGGTTTATCAGGTTGGCATTGCTTTTGCTCTGTTGATGCTTCAGAGCCATACTTAACCTCCTGAAAGCATACTCGGACGCCTGCCTCCCTAAGCTGTGATGAGATTAAATGTCTAAACACTCCCTTAACGGCATTTCCTGTAACTATGGCCCTTCCCTCAAATATTAGTGGTACAGCATCTGGCAGATCCTTAGGAATAGTTTTACCGAGCGCGCTATCAACAACCTCTTTCGTCTCATCTGTAGCGGCCTGAGTGAGGATAGGTTCAAGGGTTGTTATTTCATAATCGATTCTCCACAGGCTTTTGAGTTTATGAAAGCCCTCCATCTTTTCAAACTCGACATCTGCCTTCTCCATTTTTTCACCTCCTTTCCTTTCTTGTATATGGTTCAAGAGACTTAAAACACCTCCATAATACCGAATTTAATTCATCACCGCTATATCTTTTAGATAACTCATCAATGAGCCAGCAGAGTTTCTTCGATGCATTAGGTGGAATTTTACCATCAGCAGCCTTACCCTCAATCATAAATTTAAGCTCTTCTAAACCAGCTCTTCTTGAAGCCTTAATAATAAGGCTAAATTGGCTTCTTGAAGTATCCCTTAAGCTGCTGACCACATTCCGAAGAAGTCCTACAACATCATCTGATAATTTGACCATTTTCTCACCCACAACAAATACTAAACAATCTGCATCATGTCTGAACAACTCTAATATTCTCCAGAATGGATACTTAGGCTTTGCTACAACTACGGAAAAGACTGTGGGTATATGTAGCTTCGCTTTTAAGTTTGCGATATTGTTGTAGGTTTGGAGGGCTTCTGATGGCTCATCAATGCCGCGAATAAAAATTGTTCTGCTGAAGGATCTTGTAACGATGCTTCCCTGCGGATTTGTTGGGTTTATCGCTTTTGCGCAGTCCTCCAGAAACTTATCGTAGCCTTCAGCGATTGATAGGGCTATCTCTGGGCTTAGTAGGGCTGTTGGCTCCCTAACTGGCTCCTTCAGCTCCCGGCGCCTATCAGCATATCTCGATTTAAGTTCGCTTTCGCCCCACTCAAGGAATTTCTGCGATAATTCTTTCATGTCGCCTTTGGGTTGAATAGATATCCATGCAACATACTCATAGTCGCCTTCTAATATTTTTGAGAATTCGGCGGAGCTCTCCGGAATATAATCAAGACTCTCATAAGCCCCGACGCTAATTTGAGGTCTCTCTACAGCATCTTTTATAATGTATATCTTTTCAGACCTTTCATCAACCCTCACATATCTCTCTTCTCTGGCTATGCTCCATTCAAAGGCGCTTACATCGAATCCGAATCCAGTTTCAGCGAGGAGACCTATTATGCTCTTTAATTCGTCCTCTTCTAAGCAGACTATGTAGAGGTCATCACCTATTTGTAGTGGAAAGAAGCTGGAGAGCCTGCTTTTGGTAATTTCTAATATTTTTTCACGGAGCTCAATGAAGCCTCTGATCTCCTTCAACCTATGAAATTGAGTCTCTGAAATCGATATTCTGATTATGTAAAGGTTATTGAAGATTGGCTCGCCCCTCTTTAATCCTCTTGCTGATGAAAGTCTCTTCCAAAAAGTCTCATTTCTCCTAATAACATCTGTGAGCCAATGGTGCGTTTTAAGGCTCGTATATGGAAATCGGCTATCTGATGGGAAGTCGCCTAAAAGATCATTAATCTCTTCAAAGGCTTTATGCTGCTTCCCCTCTGCATCGCAATATTTTTCAAGGGCAGCAACCATTTCCTCCTTTAATTTATCTCTCTCATCACGAGTCCACTCTTTTATGTCGCCGTAAACCTTAACGAGGAATGGATCTGCATTAGACCAATGCCAGTAATCGTATTCAAGCCTAAAGCGACCTGCAGGCGTAGATAACTTATCAGCATATGACCATAAAGCCTCCCAGTATCTATCCTCTGAATGATGCCCCTCTATTACCTGCTCAAGAGTTATGAAACCCGTTTTACCCTCAATATTCTTATATTGTATCTTATACTTTTCCTTAACAAACTCAGGGAAGAATTCCCTAATAGTGTTTTTACTCGCATGTCTCCCCCAATCAACAACCTTCAAAAGGTCATGAGGAACAGAGCTAACCTTAGCACCCAAGACAATCCCCAAACATATTATTAAAAGAAACACCAATAATAAAGTTAAAAGTCAAATTAATGCCCCTAAGAAAAAATTAAGTTACACTCTTCTCTCCATTGAAACAGTAGGCTGCTTTCTAATCGTCCCATTCATCTGGACAAATGTGTTGCACTCTTCTTTTCATTGAAACCGTGTGATAAACAAGGACACAGCTAATGCCAGACTTGTGGGTTATGAGTTACACTCTTCTTTTCATTGAAACCTAACAAGAAAGGAACTACTGTAGAATACTTGGCAATAAGGGAGTTACACTCTTCTTTTCATTGAAACCAGAACATTCACATACCAATTCTTCAGGCGAAGAGTAGCATAAGTTACACTCTTCTTTTCATTGAAACAAGACCTACAAAAATACGTCGAAGACCTACAAAGAAGATACCGTTACACTCTTCTTTTCATTGAAACACTGACTTTGAGAGGTATAGGAACGCATGGGTGGAGCTGATGTTACACTCTTCTTTTCATTGAAACCTGATTTATGGTGTAACAATCTGGTCAACTCAACCATTAATGGTTACACTCTTCTTTTCATTGAAACTATCATACCTGAGCCATACCTTAGTCCAACCATCCTTAGCTTGTTACACTCTTCTTTTCATTGAAACGATGAAACTGAGCTAATAATGACATTGATGGTAAGGATAAGTTACACTCTTCTTTTCATTGAAACATGAGGCAGAGCCAGTCTCTCTCGCCATCGTTCAGCCACAGTTACACTCTTCTTTTCATTGAAACTAAGTAAGCAACTCCCTTCTCTTTTTCAAGCAACCATGTTTTATGTTACACTCTTCTTTTCATTGAAACAAGAGAGACTTAGGCAAAGGCGAGCGAGGTGCCCCAAATGTGTTACACTCTTCTTTTCATTGAAACCCGTGCGATAGGAGGCGTAGCAGTTCTTGATACTGAGT
>Ga0209080_1000961_pt1 | contig 16021 bp, 14 predicted proteins | sample JNZ110809AmetaG_FD_184123 | JGI IMG/M metagenome (GOLD analysis project Ga0209080, IMG submission 184123) | Hot spring microbial communities from Jinze hot spring, China to study Microbial Dark Matter (Phase II) - JNZ 110809A (SPAdes) (version 3) ...
TTTAGGAAGCATATGGCTAAAGCCTCTATACCTTCGCTTCTAACCCTATCGATGGCCGAACGTACGTCGTCGACGTTCAACGGCTCCACGATGTTACCACGTGCATCCACCCTCTCCCTTACTTCAAACCTGTATTTACGCGGGATGAGCTGCTTAGGCTTTTTAAAGAATAAGTTGTAAAGCTCAGCCCTCCTCTGCCTCCCTATCTCGATGACGTCCTTAAACCCGTAAGTGGTTATTAAGGCCGTTTTAGGGAGGTTGAGCTCTGCTTGTCCAAGTAGCGCGTTCGTAGCTATCGTCGTCGCGTGGACTATTAACTCCACGTCTTTCGGGTCGGAGTCCTTAATAAACCTACGAAAAGAATCTATAACTCCTATCGACGGGTTTTTAGGCGTCGTAGGAACCTTAATGTTTACGATTTCACCAGTATCCTTTAAGGCGACGAGGTCTGTAAACGTTCCACCTATATCTACGCCGATCCTAAACAAAGCCGCTCACCGCGTTTCCAATACCCTTACCTAATAAACGTTTTCACGATGTTGCAAGGTTTAGTTCTATCTCTAGGTTTTTATTTTTTTAGCGCACGGGTACCACGTCTAAGCCTAATTTAGCCATTTCTTTAAGGATTTTATAGGCTTGGATTATCTTCGCCTTCGGGTATCCTGCTTTAACGAGGGGCTCTAACAACCTCCAGATAGGCCCATTCGCATATGGTTGGGCTAACCGTTGAAGCTAGGGTTTCGTCGCGGAGCTTCCCATTCATACTTCTCTCCTTTTTTCTAAGCTATTTCTCTAATAATCCTTCCGGGAAACGTGTTCAACATGTTTACGTTAACCGCGTCAATTACACGGAATACTTTAGGATCGCAACCGGATGGAGCCTTCCGTTCTCGTGTTTTCGACGTTCGATAAAGCCGCAGCTTTTCAAAATAGCTAAACGTCTAGAAACCACTGGTTGGGCTACGATGATCGTAGGAAAGTGAACGAGGTGCATGGTGGCAACATAAAACACCTTACCGGTTGGCAAAGCTATCGAACCGGCGAATGAGTATGGTTCGAGGGGCCCAACCCCTAATGGTAGATATACACATTAGGGGGCCTAAAGGATCCTATGGGCGAAGCGTACGACGCCTTCATCACGCCTATGGGTATTACTGTTGGAGGCTCCGATTTCTTCAAGCGACTTCATCGTTTCGGGGAGAACAGCCGCTCGTAATTTTTCTCGATTTCCTCTAGTAAAGCGGATTTTGATATGGATCCCTTCGACTTAGCCATGGCTGATATGGCCGCCCCTCCCGCGCCTACCCCCTCCTTAACGGCCCCCTCCTCGTAAGCCTTTAAACCTTCAAATCTTGATCGAGCAAAGTTAAGATCTACGGCCAGTATCGGGACGGCCGCGATCTGGCTAACTATCCCCCTTAAGTCGGCCGTTCCATCGGTTATAATCCATCGAGTTGTTCCGACGGCGACGTTCCTTAAAGCGTCTTTATCTAACGCTTTAACAACCGCTAGCACAGCGCCCATCTGCGTCCCGCCGGCCACTAGGACCGGGACGTTATACGCGGCTCCAAGGATCAGTCCGGCGAAGGCAGGTATCATCGGGTCTCCGATGAGTGAAATCGCTTTAATCGGGTCGTTCGCTAAGGAGCCGGGCGTTATTTTAGACGCCTTTAATCCTTCCTCGACCGTTTTAATCTTAAGTTCATGGGGGTTGTTCGGCATACTACTACTAACTTTACCTTTAGCGTCTATACCCATGGCGAGCATAACGCCGAGGGCGGTAGTCGTACCGCCAGGAATGCTCTCCCCGATTACTAGGTAGTCCGCCGTCTTAGAGAGGTTTTCGCCAGCGATTTTCGCCCTAGACAAGATTTCTTCCACGTTTTCAACGGCTTTACCGGTCCTAATGTCGCCTCCGGGCTTACCTCCTAAATCTAGGAATGGGACGTGCGGCTTTACCTTCACACCGCCGTTTACAACCAAAGCGGGTATATCCGCCAGCTTTAAGGCCGACATGGTGATTAACGCGGGAGTCGGTATTCCCTCGGGTGTTACAGGTACCCCTTGCATACATCTACAGAAGCCTAAAAGGAGGAGTTCAACGTCTGCGGGCGGTGTATAATCGGTTAACTCCGGATACTTCCCTGCTGCCGATATCCCGGGGATTTTCGCGGTTTCGGTGCTTCCGATTACACATATAAACAGGGGTTTTTTACCCTCAATTTCCTTGAGGAATGCTTCGCCCCTAGCTTTTTCGTGGAAAAATATTATGTCGTAGGCTTTTTCATACTCCATATTCCTTCCCTTGGTTCGACGAGTAAAGCCGATAATTCGCCGCGAATTTTCAACGAAGAATGGAAACCTTACTTTTAAAGTTTGTGTAATTGTATTGTGTTTGCAATAGTTCATTAACTTCTGATTATCGATTCCTTATGAACCTATTGTAAAACCCTTAATGAATGCTTAACGGCTTTTAGGAGGCTTAAGAAGTATTTAACGGCCTGATTACGTATCCGTAGGGTGTCGTAGCAGGTGGGGGATGGAGGCGTTAAGCGAAGCGGAGCTCTAAATCATCATCATCGAAGCTTATATACCTTCCTAGGCTAATCTATCTTGAGCCTTATTAGGCTGGGGTTAGACGTGGGCTTAAGGGTTTTAACAGGCTCCCACTTCTGGGAGGGGAACGTGGCTTGTGCTGAAGGGGCACTTGCAGCTGGCTGCGGTTTCTTCGCTGGTTACCCTATAACGCCTCAGTCCGAGGTTATGGAGAGGTTATCGTTAAGGTTACCCGAGGTTGGAGGCGTGTTCGTACAGCTTGAGGATGAGCTTGCGGCGATAAACGCCGTGTTAGGGGCTTCATGGGCTGGGGCTAAGTCTATGACTGCTACCAGTGGCCCTGGGTTTAGCCTTATGCAGGAGGGGATAGGCGCGGCGGTTATGACCGAGACGCCTTGCGTCATCGTCGACGTACAGAGGGTTGGACCGGCGACTGGACAGGCTACGAAGGGTGCGCAAGGAGACGTTATGCAGGCGAGGTGGGGTAGGCACGGCGACCAGATGGTGATTGTACTCGCGCCGAACTCGCCTCAAGAGATGTTCGACTTAACTGTTAGGGCCTTTAACCTATCCGAGGCTTACCGAGTGCCGGTAATAGTGCTGGCTGATGAGGCTGTGGGGCATATGAGGGAGCAGGTTTACGTTCCACCGCCCGAGGCTATTGAGGTGGTTAATAGGAGGAAGCCTAAAGGGCTTAATGAGCCTCCCTTCGGAGGCAGGGGGCCTGACCGCGTCCCCCCTATGCCTAGCGTTGGGGAGGGCTTCAACGTCCCTATTACTGCTTCAACACATAACGAGTGGGGTTATAGGATTACCGCCGACGCTCTCGTCCACCGTAAACTAGTAACTAGGCTTATAGAGAAGGTTATGGCTAATGCCGATCGAATAATCGAAGTGGAGCTTCAAAACGTGGAGGATGCGGATATAGGTGTTGTTTCCTACGGGATAACCTCTAGAAGCGTCTATGAAGCCGTGCGTTTAGCGGAGGGGAGGGGTATTAAGGTTGGACATGTAAGGTTGAAAACCCTTTGGCCCTTCCCCGAGAAGGAGGTTAAAGCGTTATCCGAACGGGTTAAGGCGGTGGTGGTCCCGGAGATGAACCTGGGGCAAATAGTTTTTGAGGTTGAAAGGGTTTCACGTTCAACGTGTCGCGTAATCCCCCTCAATAAGATTGGTGGAGGCGAGCTTATAACTCCGGGGGAGGTTTTGGAGGCGGTTCTTAAGGCTGGTGGAACGTAATGTTGGAGAAGCATTTCGCTAGGAGGTTTTTAAGGGAGAGGACGCTCCCAACGGCCTTCTGCCCTGGTTGTGGATGCGGTACCGTGATTAACTGCTTCCTAAAGGCGGTTTTAGAGCTTGGATATACGGATTTAAAGGGCTTCGCCTTCTGTAGCGGCATAGGGTGTTCAGCCTGGATACCTTCACCCTACTTTAACGCGGATAGCTTCCATTCGCTTCACGGCCGCGCGATCCCGGTGGCTATGGGTATTAAGCTCGTTAAGCCCGGGTTGAAGGTGGTGGTTTTCGGCGGTGACGGCGATATAGCGGGTATAGGGGTCGGCCACCTCGTACACGCTGCTCGTAGAAATGTTGAGCTCGTAGTTATAATGGTTAATAACTTCGTGTACGGGATGACGGGGGGCCAGGTTTCCCCTACAACGCCTCTAGCTAGCTATACTACCACTACCCCCTATGGTAATATAGAGCCTCCGATGGACGTAGCGAACCTAGTGAAGGCGGCCGGCGCGCCCTTCGTAGCCCGCTGGACGACGTACCACGTATACCCGTTGAAGGAGAGCATTAAAACGGCGCTTCAAAAGCGTTGCTTCGCCTTCATCGAAGCCGTAAGCCAATGTCCAACCCAGTACGGGCGTAGGATGGGGTTTAAATCGGCTAGTGAAATACTGAAGTGGTTTAGGGATAATAGTATCCACGTAAGTAGGGCTCAGAGCCTTAAGCCTGAGGAGTTGAAAAATAAGATAGTGGTAGGCGTTCTTGAGGATGTGGAGAAGCCGGGCTTCGTCTCCTCCTACTATGAAATGCTTCAAAGGGTGAAGGGCGTTGCCGCAGGCTAGGATTGAAGTAAGGATAGCGGGATTAGGGGGGCAGGGAGTAGTTTTAGCTGGTACAATACTTGGCTACGCGGCGATACTTAGCGGTAAGCGGGCGACTCAGATACAGAGCTACGGGGCTGAAGCTAGGGGTACGTTAGCTTGGAGCGACGTAATAATCTCCGACCAGCCAATCACCTACCCCTTAACGACTAGTTGCGACTACTTAGTAGCTATGAGCCAGCAGGCCTTAGATGCTAATATGGGTAGGCTTAAGGAGGGCGGGGTGCTACTGGTTGATGAGGATCTAGTTAGGAATGTTCCGAGTGGAGGGTTTAAGGTCTATAAGGTGCCGGCGACGAGGATAGCGGAGGAGCTTGCCGGTAGGACGGCTGCGAACATGGTGCTCTTAGGGTTTCTAGCTAGGCTTATCGAGGGGTTACGGCTTAAAGCGTTCGAGGACGCCATCGCCGAGGAGGCGAAAGACGTGGAGCTAAACCTAAAGGCTTTTAATGTCGGCGTAAGCCTCGCCGATAAAGCCGGGTTAAAGCGATTATAATTTATCGGGCTTTCAACAGGTCCTCGCCTTTAACGCCTACCCACCTAGCCTTCAGGAAAAACTCGGAGTTAAAAACGTGCTTAAGGGCGAACGTAGATCGGTGGACGGCCTCTACGTGGCGCTACCTAAACCTACGCGGGATGAATATCTGCTGACGGTTTACGCTTAACCTCCTAATTAGCTCGCGAGGATACGTTAACTCGCCGACTTGAGATACTTGATGTGCGTCGCTTCCAGTAGCTATTAAAACCCCTTGATGTATGCATTCCCTTACTACTTCCTCGTCCGGAACCCTCCATACCCCGCTTACCTCTATAGCTACACCTCTATCGGCGGCTACTAGTACTAGTTCACGTATCCATTCCTCCGTTATTAGACGCCTCGTTTCATGCCTCACCGATTCGGGAAGCCACGTTACGTGTGCTATTATATCTACGGGGTAATGTTCGACGGCCTCCTTAATGCTATCAAGCATTTCAGCTACGAATCGATACCCGTCGTATATGGGTGTAGGGTCGCCCCAGAACGCTATGCCCCTAAGCCTATGGACCCCGGCTATAACGTAGTCGAGCTCCTTTAGGAGGCCGTTGCTAATTGGTAGCTCGTTACCTATCGATATTTCTACGCCGCGTGCCACCTCGTAGGCTTTAAGCGTTGCTATGTAATGCCTTAGCTCTGACTCGGACTTCATGTATAGTGGATCGTAGTGGTCGCATATCCCTAATAGGCTTAAGCCTCGACGGGTACCCGTCTTAATCGCTTCGTCAACGGTGGCCCTTCCATCGGAGAACCTGGTATGGACGTGTAGATCCGGTAGCGCTTCACGCATAGGGGCTACTGGAAACGGTTAAACACGCCTACTTATAAATCCTAGGCTGGAGGCTAAAATAGTCCTTAACGGGCTGCTAAGCGAATACCCGTCGATAAGGTAAAAAAAGGTTTAGGCTTACTCTTTTATCGGTTTGAAGTAGTCGATGTCTAGGATTTCTCCCTTCCGGTCTTCACGCCATACTGCTTGGACGCGCATACCCGGCTTAATCTCTCTAGCTGCCTTCTCAAGGTCGGAGAGGTCTACGCCGCCGATGAAGTGAGTGAAGCCTACGTCGGCTCCGTCTAAGTCTATGACCCCCACTATGTAAGGTGGCTTCCTAACTTGGCCCGTGAAGCTGAAGGTTATTATCGTGAAGGTCCTTATGGTTCCCTTATCGCTAACCTCAACCCACTCCGTTGTATCTACGAAGCACCTCGGACAGAACATCCGCGCCGGGACTAGAACCCTTCTACATTTAGGGCAGCGCGTCCCCATGATCCTTTTATTCTTAAACTCCTCGAAGAACCTAGTGGCTACGGGGCCCATGGACCATCTGAACGGTAGTTTCAGCTCGTATTCAACTATTCGCGGTTTAACCTCTTCAACCATCCGGTTACACCTCCTACTTAGTTCTACCTAGTATGAGTACGCTGTTCAACGAGTAGGAGCCTCCCATGGCGTGCGCGAAGGCCGTTTCAACCCTCGGTATTTGCCTTCTACCGGCTTTACCCATGATTTGTAGGGCTGCCTCGGCTATACGTTGGAGGCCTGTAGCGCCTATCGGGTTCGTACAGAGGACGCCGCCGGATGGATCGGTAGGTAGCTGGCCGTCCTTATTGAAGAAGCCCTCTTTAACCAGTTTAACGGCTTCACCCTTACCGCAGAAGCTGAAGCATTCGTAGAACGTTAACTCCTGATAGGTGAAGGGGTTATAGACCTCGGCTACATCTATCTGTTTAGCTGGCTTCTCGATACCTGCTTGCTTATAGGCCTTCCTAGCCGCTTCAACCGCCGCAAGCCACCATACTAGGTCCTTATCGGCGAACATCTGTTCATCACCGCAGTAACCTAACCCCTTAACCCATACTGGTGTATCCGTAATCTTCCTAGCCTTCTCCTCGGAGGCGTAGATTATGGCGCAGGCGCCATCGGATACTGGGCAGATGTCGAGTAGCCTTATCGGGTAGGCTATTATACGGGATCGTAGTACATCCTCTACGGTTATCCTCTCCTTTATATGCGCATACGGATTATCGAGCGCGGCTAAATGGTGCTTAACGGATAGTAGGGCTGTTGCCTCAGCCACTTCATCGATGCTGAAGTTATACCTATGGACGTACTCCATAGCCTGCATAGCGAAGACTCCTGGCGCACCGGCTAGGAAAGGTTTCTCGTAGCGGAAGTCCCATATAGTGGTCATAACGGCTTGGGGGTCGCCTTCATACATTTTCTCAGCGCCTAGAACCATTACTACGTCGAATAGGCCCGAGGCTACGTGGTAATAGCCGCAGTGAGCTATGGATCCACCCGTACTTCCACAGGTAGCAACCCTGATGATGGGCTTCTGGTAGGCGCCTATCGCGTCAGCCCAGTATAGGTGGGGTGCGTTCACGCCTGACATGGGGGACGGCATTGAGCCCGTTACGAAGGCTTCTACGTCCTTAACCGTTAACCCAGCGTCGTTTAACGCCTCCTTAACGGCTTCACGTACGAGTTCGGGGTAACTTACGTCATCCCGCCGGCCGCACTTCGTTTGACCTGTACCTACTATAGCTACCTTCCTCACGATCCTCTACCTCCCAAGTATAACTACCGTATGGTGGGTGCCTGCAAAGCCGTGCGTACTATGAGCTAGGGCTACCTCGGCGCCTTCTACCTGCCTCCTACCGGCTTCACCCTTCAGTTGAAGGGCGGCTTCGGCTATCCTTATTAGGCCTCGAGCAACGTAGGGGTTGGTCGCTAATACGCCGCCTGAAGGGTTTACGGGTAGCTCACCGCTTAGCTCGGTTACTCCTTCAGCTATTAGCTTACCGGCTTCACCCTTACCGCAGAAGCCTAGGTGCTCATACCATAATAGTTCTTGAAGCGTAGAAGTTTCGCATAGCTCCGCTACGTCCACTTGCTTCCTCGGATGGGTTATCCCCGCCATTTTATAGGCTTTTACGGCGGCAGTTCTTAGAGCGGCGGCGTCGAGAAGGTCGCGGTCACCTAGCATGTAGTGGTCTACGCTCCAACCAATACCCTTAACCCATACCGGTGTATCTGTTAACTCCTTAGCTTTCTCCTCAGACGCTAGCAATACTGCTACCGCGCCATCAGATCCATGGGCAACCTCAAGCCTTCTAAGCGGGTAGGCTAATATCCCCGAGTTTAAAACGTCGTCCACGGTTAAAGCCATACGCCTATGGGCGTACGGGTTACGGATCGCGTTACCGTAGTTTTTAACGGCCACCTTAGCCCTCAATTCGTCGTTTAACCCGTACCTACTCGTATACTGTTGGGCCTGAAGCCCGGCGGCCGTTACTTCCTCGATACCTACTGGACGCTGGTAGAAGGGGTCGGCGTTAAAGCTGGTTATATCGCTTATGGTGGGAGTCTCCGAACATTTAGTTACGCTTACGACGATCGCTTTATCGAAGTGGCCTGAGAGAACCCTCATAAGGGCGTAGGCGAAGCCTAGCGCAGAGTCCTCTTCAACCTTAGGCGAATCCTTAAGGTATGCCCCGGCGGCGTCAAAGTAGAATACGTTAGAACACCCCATCCCCTGCCAGAAGTCCGAGGATGAGGTAACTACTGTTTCAAGGTCCTTAGTAGTTAAGCCTACTTTCTCAAGCAGCTCTTTAACGACGCTATAAACGAGTTCACGCACCGTTAAGTTACGGGTATGGGGCGCGCCGTGCTTAGATTGCGCCACGTCGACTATGGCAACCCTAGACAACGGCTCAACACTCCTACTCGTATCTTTACCTTAGTGAAAGGGGTGGCCTATTTAAGCTTATTAACTAAGCCGTTGTAATAGCCCGTTGGTTTTGAACCCATCGTAAAAACTTCATTTTCGTCTGAAAACCTTTTAGACTTATAGCCCTATTTTCGTTTAAACGCTTCGTGAAGGCTTTGAGGAATAGTTTTACGCTTTTTACGCCGTTTCGCCTTGAGGGGAAATTGTTGTAGAAGGCTTGGAAAAGGCGGCTGTTGAAACAGCCATATGGCGCCTAACACAACAAGGCCAAATATACCAACCAGAACCGGGAAAAATAAGAAAGGTGTGAGCCGCTACGAATACAAGCCGTTCAACTTCATGCTTTAACGGCTTGAATCTCCCGCCTTAACCCTTCTTATAGCTAGGAAGTTAAAGCCTAGATGGCCGGCATACCAATGGTAGGTATGAGCTGCTGATTAACGGGTTACTAGGAGGGGCCCGATCGTGTTAACCGTTGTTTTAAACGGGTTAACGCATAATGGTAGTCGAGCATCCCTTTAAGAACCGTTACGGCTTCGTCAACGCTATGAAGGACTACCCAACCGTCATCCTCCAAGCGTTTAACCGTTTCACACTGTTCCCTTGAAAGGGGGGTGACGAAGGCTATTGGCTTTCCGTAGACGTTCATTAGGTTAAGCATAGCGGTTAGCGCTTCCCACTCCTTCACGCTTTCGAAGCGTGGATGGCCTTCGTTAATGCCGATCGACTTCGCGTGGTCCGTAAGGGTTAAGCTATGCGTAAGTACGCCGTCCACCGCCTCCGAGGCTATTAATAGGTTAACGGCTTCAACGATTGTTTTAAACTCCAACGGCCAGGCCGGGCCTATATCCACCGGGTTTAAAACGCTTACCCTCGGCTTTTTAAGTATCTGTTTAAGCCTCTCCTTCAACTGTTGTGGGAGCTCGGGTACTTTTAAGCCGCGGCTGGTTAACTCGTCGGTACTAATTACGCCCCAGCCTCCACCCATGGTTACTACGCCTATATTCGGCCCTTTAAGCCTCGGCATACTTGAAAGAGCCGCGGCTAAAACCAGTAGGTTTTCAGGCTTTGAGGCTTGAATTACGCCGGCCTGTTTAAAGGCCGCTTCATAAACTCTCTTCGAACCCGTTAAAGCGCCGGTATGGGCTAGCGAAGCCCTAGCTCCAGCTTCTTCGAGGCCTGCCTTTAACGCTATGACTGGCTTTACGAGTGAAACCCTTTTAGCCGTCTCCATGAAGCGTCTACCTTCCTTAACGCCTTCCACGTAGAGCATGATCGCCTTAACCGCCGGATCCTGCCCGAAGTATTCGAGTAGCTCCGTAACGTTAATGTCGCACTGATTACCGACGCTAACGAATTTACCAAAACCTAAACCTCTAGTCTTACCCCAGTAGGAGAGGCTGTAGGCTAGAAAGCCGCTTTGACTAATGAAGGCTATGGGCCTCGGCGTAATTATCCGCTTCGAGATCCATGAGACGTTTAACCCCGCGTCGACGTTATATACGCCGTTACAGTTAGGGCCTAAAACCCTTACGTTATTCCTACGTGCAACCTTAACCACTTCATCTTCAAGCTTCTTACCCTGCTCGCCTGCTTCGCTAAAACCTGAAGATATTACTACGGCTACCTTAACGCCTATTGAAGCGCAATCCTCCAAGGCTGAAGGCGTTAAATCGGCGGGTAAAATAAGTACGGCTAAATCTACGGGGCTAGGTACGTCCTTAACCCTCGGGAAGACCTTAACCCCGAAAAGGCTTCCAATACTGGGGTTAACGAAGTAAACGCGGCCTTTAAACCCGGATTCTATGGAGTTTTTCGCTACTACGTAGCCCCACGACATTAAGCGTTGCGATACGCCTACGATCATTAAGCTCTCGGGGTCCATTAAACGCTTAAGCCCTTCAAAGGATTGACCGAGCTCGGAAATCACGTTTAAGCAGGTAAGAAGCTCTTTAATAAGCCTTTAATACGATGCTTTAACGAAAATGTGGCCTTATCTTAAATGGCGCTCACATCCATATCGGCTCAGAATACGCACTTGTTAAAGCGTAAAATATGCGCTTAAAAATTAAGCGAGCCTTCTTCAGGTGGATATTCAGATGGAGGCTTACGTGGATTCAGGAGCTTCACTTAGCCTAATCCCAAGAAAGATTGCTAAAAAGCTTGCTTTAGGTTTGAAGATCCTTGATTAAAGGCTTTGCACCTGTATGTTGATTTTACGAGCCTCAATGCGAGATTATTCTCCAACCACTTATCACTGTTTCAATTTGAATGGTATTAGTCTCTCCCTAATCTTGTTGAACTTCGGATGATATATGTAATCTACACACGTCCCCCTTGCCTTCTTCACCTCCATATATTCAATAAGCTCCTTAAACACTCCACCAGCAATCCCGTCAGCAATTACTGCGTATCCTTGTGCTGTCTCTTTAACGATTTTAGCGTGAGGTAGTGGCGTTATTTTTCTCACAGACCCTATTTTTGATAATCTCTCAACAAGCTCATTATAGACTTTAGGTATTTTTACAAGTCTTCCAGAAACTATTATCTCTCTAGGTTTTGGGACTGAAGCTGTCATAGCCATAACAGCTTTCTCCACACCCTCCATCATCGCTTCCCAAGCGATTCTGCACCTCTCGTCAACTTCAGAATCTCTGATAAGTTCTTCGGGGCTTAACCTTCCCGTAATTGATGCGCATCCTCCAGTGAATACGTCAGCCTTCTCCCAAGTACCAACGAGTTGTATAAGCTCTAAATCAGTCCAGGACATCGTTAGAAAGCCTGGTCCAAGCATCGTTGTTCCACCGAAACCATCGACAATCTTCCCACCTCTAACGCCGATTACAGCATTGTAGCCAAAACCCACTTCCACAAGTATTAGCGATACTTCGCTGTAAGGTATGCTCAACCTCTTAGCTTGATCATGAGTAGCTAGCACTGTAACGCTAAGCTTATCTGCCGTACCCATATCCACCTTATTTATCTTCCTATGAATAGGTACTGTTGGTAGGTTAATTACTCCAGGTATGAAGCATACGGGTAATTTCCTCCTTTTCATCTCTTTAACGATCTGAGTCATCGCGTAGTAAATGAAGGCCCCTACGAAACCCTTCCTTAGAGCTCTCTCAATCTCATCCTTGCTTGTCAGCAGTATATACGTGTAATACCATTCTTCAAGAACATCCTCTCCGACCTCATCTAGGTAGGTAATTTCAACTCCATAACCTGAGGGGCCAGTAATTAAGTCTAAAGGTAACGCTCTATCGATAGCGTTAATGAGGAGTTTAGGGTCCTTGGCAACATCCACGGTTTCGAGGCTCTCCTCAAAATACACCTCACCATATTCTAAACCGCAAAGGTCAAGACTCTTAGTACCCGGATCAATACCTAAAACCCTAACCATACCCGAAAACCTTGGCTACCCCTTCGTAAGCCACCTTCAATTCTCTCAACTCCCCCATACCTTCTCGGCCATTTAAGTTTTAATTAGCTAAACCTTGGTGCGTTACTTAATGCTTCTCCACTCCATATTCATGCTTTTTCAAGATTAACCACTTCATAATCATTATTCCCATGGAGAAAGCCGCGTAACTTAGCTTATCGGTTAATGCCTTACCAACCCACCCGAAAACCATAGCAGCATCGCATTCCCCTTCAGTAAGTAACTCCTTAACGAACCATGGGGTGTTTTTAATACCTGGAACAATCCAGCGGTCAATAATTATTCTCGGATTCAACTTCTACAGCTCCTCAATAGCATACCTAGCCATATCAACGCGGGCGAAGGCAGTATCAATAATGCCGATGTCAATAATTATTGAAGCACGGCACGTCATTATAAAGATAGGTTAATGATTGTTTGAGCATGTACTTTCTTATTACGTGGTTCGTAGGTGTTTTGTTGGTGGCAATTGGACTGTTGAGAAGGCTACGCTTTGAGCAATAAGTTCACCCTTGCGCAGTCCTCGTACCTCTTGATAATGACGCTCTTAAACATGCGGTTGATACGAGTGTTGCTATCGCTGGATTTTGCAAAACAGCAAATTATGAAAAGCCCGAATCAGTCTTACCCACGTTATAGGTCTGCAAGCCACGTTTTGAACGATGTTTGAGGCGTAGTTTTGCGTTACACCTTAACAAGCTCTTCCGCGGGTATGAATCGCTTATACCACTTTTTAAGCATTTGCTCGGTGACTACGTGGAGCTCTAAGGGTTCCTCTAAAGCCTTGTACACCTTAACCATCATCTCGTACTTACTCTCAATCATCTCAGTAACCACCAGTACGTCTATATCGCTCATAGCGGTGGCTTCACCCCTAACGAAGGAGCCGAAAACGTACACTTCAGCTTTAGGGTCTATACTTCGCACTATGCTTTTAACCCGCTTAACCACGTTTAAGTAATCCTTGCGCCTCGAGTTTCGCGCGTTCATGAAGCCTCATCCACGAGCCTCTTAAACTTATCGACCACGAACCTGTAGAGGCTTTGCGCCTCTTTCTCCTCATAGCTGTACGGCATATACCTCGAAGTTATATACGCCTCCTCAAGCCTAGCCACGTAGTGAAGCATCTGCTCATCGTCGACGAGGGTTTGCAGCTTTGGGTTATGCTTTGCGAGCTCCCTTATAAGCCTCCTTAAAGAGTGCGTCCTCGGATACGAACCCGTTTTAAGTAAAAGTTTATACTTGAGAACGAGCTGGCAGTACTGCTCTAGATTGAAAACGGTTAAATCCCACTCGCCGCCTTTAAGTAGGTACTCGGCGTTTCTTAAGAAGGCCTCAGCTCGTCTTCTTAAAACCTCGACTTCTTCAAGAGACACGCGATTCACCCTTCAACGCTCACTATAAACGTTACTATGATATATTAATTCGCGTCCGGTTTGAGGCCCTCCATTTTAAACGCGCTTATAACTATCTATAGCGATAGAGGTTTTCGCAGAGCCGAATTCGTGTAAACGGATTTTAAGTGTTGTTTTCCACCCTTCTAAGTTTATCTCTATCATAGTTGTTGAAGGAGCTATTTCCTTTAAGCCTGCTCTTCTCTTGAAAAGGGTAACGTATATAGCGGAGGCTGATGGTAAAATTACGGAAAAAGTTATTAAAAAAGAATCGTTTTCGTCTTATGGTTTTTACGCTTTTAAGCCCTTCCTCGGTACATTACTTCTATTTTCGTGTAGGCTTCTGGTGATGAAATTGTTAGGTGAACTACCGCTTGCTCCTTAAGAGCTGTAAGTGTTTTTCCTTCTTTCGTGGTCTCCTCCATCGCGATTTGTCAACCCTTTGTTCTTAGGTAGGTTTTTATACCATGACGCTACGGCGTCGACGCTGTTGCACGTGCCGTAGGTTATTGTTATCGTTTCACCCCGCCAATAGTAATCGAGGAGTGCCTAAGCATTACTGACTTAGGACATGTGTCTATCGGTTCTTCCCCGGCTACAAGGTCTTTAGAAGGAGGCTTGTACGAGCCGTAATGGACGGATGTCGAAGTGTAGCCTCCTTCAGCCGTAGGAGGGCGAATTATAACTCCAACTTCCTCCTGGGCCTTCACAAGGCCTTTACGGTAGGGGTGTAGCCGTCGAGGCGGCGCCTCATCATCCATGGTTAACGGGGGCCTTAGCGCAGTTCGGATCCGAGGCGAAGAGGTCGCCGAAGTACGCGTAGGCCCTCGACCTGCGGCCTCCGCACTCGGTTACGAAGCGGCATGAAGCGCACCACCCCTTTACGTTGCTCCTGTCCCTAAGCTTGTTCAGGAGGGGGTTTCTAAGCCAGATCTCCGAGAAGGGCCTCCTTCTTACGTTGTCCACCACGACAGGCATCATGGCGCATGGCTTTACGCCTCCGTTAGGCGTTATCGAGACTACGTTAACCCCGGCCGTGCAGCCCTGGCCGAAGAGGCCTGCGAGCGCTTGAATCTGTCCGTAGTCGGTTAGCCTCCTCAACGCCGCTAAGGCCGCTTTAAGAGGTGCGATAAGTAAGCATAAAAACGGAGGAGGAAGTCCTAAAAATATTCTATTTGCCGGATGGTTTTTCACCGGTAAGGTAGGCCGGATTTAAACCGGCGATCTTCACTGTGTGAACGCGGTTACTCCTCCTTAACCGGGACGTAGTAGTACTCTTTCATTGCTTTCTGCGCTCTATGCAGGTAGGAATCGGGCCTATTTATTCTGGCTCTACCTGTTTATGTGTCCCTTCTAAAGGTTACGTCCATGGCCTCCAGAAACGAGTTAAAGGCCTTCCTATTCTTCACTGTTCGCCTAATTGCTTTAGCCATTAAGAGCCTTTGCTCCACGTCTAGGTACGCTGAAGGCTCGTCTAGGAAGTATACGTGCGTCAGCGCCTAGGCATGAGGCTATAATAAGACATGATCTTAGGCGTGGCTGATTACCCAAGCTTGAAAGGGTCGCTTGAGGATTTTTAAAACTTTGCCTTTAAGCTTGAGATCCGCGTTCTTGAACTTAAATTGGATAGACTCGAATTGCTTACATCCCTTTATAAAATTCACGCGCGCACATCAGTTTGGGTTTGGAATTAAGTTTAAATATAGGGGTGCTGCTACTATTGCACATTTTAAGCTGCTATGAAGGGCGTACAGTTGAATAGATATGTCTTATTGTTCGAAGTGCGGTAAGGAGGTGCCTACGGATGCTACCTACTGTCCTCATTGTGGATCTCTTATTCGTGTACCAGCGCCTACGCCGCCAATAGCTCCTGCAAAGAAGAAAGCTACTAAGCTTCAACGGGTAGTAGTATCTACTGTCGGTGTTATCCTTGGCATCATAATTATTTCAACCATTCTCCCAGCCTTATGGCATGCCCCGCCAACTCAACTCGCAACTAACTACTTGAATCAGGGGAACAACCTTTATAAGGCGGGTAAATATGAGCAGGCCGTTGCCGAATATACTAAAGCCATTGAGCTCGACCCTAGTCTAACTAGTGCCTACTACAATCGAGGTCTAGCCTACCTTCAGATGAAGGAATACGACTCAGCCCTTGCTGACTTTAACAAAGCCATCAAGATCAATCCAAAGGATAGCATGAGCTGGAATGGTAAGGGAATGACTTTGGAGAAACTCGGCAAATATAA
>Ga0209080_1000967_pt1 | contig 15925 bp, 11 predicted proteins | sample JNZ110809AmetaG_FD_184123 | JGI IMG/M metagenome (GOLD analysis project Ga0209080, IMG submission 184123) | Hot spring microbial communities from Jinze hot spring, China to study Microbial Dark Matter (Phase II) - JNZ 110809A (SPAdes) (version 3) ...
TATCCGTATAATTCCATCAATCTTTTTATATTTTTCATAGCTTGCCTTATTCTCTGATCATTTTCAACGAGAGCTAACCTAACATAACCTTCTCCCGATTGACCAAAAGCAATACCCGGCGCAACTGCAACCTCAGCCTTCTCAAGAAGAAACTCAGAAAACTTCATTGACCCCATACCAGAGAATTTTTCTGGTATTTTAGCCCAAATGAACATACTCCCGCGCGGGAATTCAAAATCCCAACCTAATTTTTTAAGATATGAAGAAACAACATCTCTTCTTTTTTGATATATTTCTGCTACTTTTTTAGGGTAATCTCCTGCCTCCCGAAGAGCAATTATTGCCGATATTTGAACTGGCTGAAAAACTCCATACTCCATCCAACTCTTTATCTTGTATAGAGCTGAAATCAAAACAGGATTACCAACAGCAAATCCGACTCTGAAACCCGCCATAGAAAAACCCTTTGACATTGAATAGAATTCAACAGCTATCTTCTTTGCGTCCTTGACCTCAAAAATAGAATGTGCTCTATATCCATCAAAAACTATATCTGCGTATGCAAAATCATGAATCAACCATATACCTTCGGCCAAACAAAAATCTACTATTTTCTTAAAAAAATCCAAATCAACACATCTTGAAGTCGGATTATTTGGGAAAGATAAAATTATCGCTTTTGGTTTAGGATATGTTGTTCTTACAACTTTTTGCAAACCTTCAAAAAAAGGTCCATTTAACATTGAAAATGTTCTGACATCTGCACCAGCAATTATTGGTGCATAAAGATGAAGTGGATAAGCAGGTTCAGGAACAATAACCGTATCTCCATTAGATAAAATTGCAAGCATAAGCTGAAAAAAACCCATCTTGGTACCATTCACAACAAGAACTTCATCGTCTGGATCAAATTCAACTCCCCACACGAGTTTATACCTTTTAGCTATTTCTTCCCTGAGCTTTTTCAATCCCTGAACCACAGAATACCTGTGATTTTTCGGGTCATCAACAGCTTCTTTTACCTTCCTTACAACCTCATCGGGAGCAGGAACATTTGGATTCCCCATCCCAAGGTCTATAACATCAAATCCTTTCTTACGCATCTCTTGCTTTTTCTGATTTATAACCGCAAGAACATACGGTGGGAGCCTTTTCAATCTCGGGAAACTATCAAAAACGAAAAATTCGTTTTCAAACATTTCAGCAGTATCTGATTTTAATAATTTTGCTTTTAGGTGTTGCATTTTTTGATTTTCTGTTGAAGTTTCAATATTTCGCAATAAAGTTGTATAATTTGATATTATGGAGCAGGTCATCTTCAAAACAAAGACGAGAATTTTAGACCTCTTCGCGCTATTTTTCTCTATAACTCTTTTCAACTGCCATACAATATCGCGCCTCAGCTCAAAAGTAGATACAATTGAAGCACGCCAGATAAAAAACGAAGAGTACATTGAAAACATGAAAAAAGATTTGGAGTATATAAAGAAAAATCTTGCCAATTTGGATTCAAGAATATCATCTATTGAAGAGAAATTAGCACGCCAGCAAGGAACATCAAAAGATATTGAAAAGATAACAGCAGACATACAAAAACTTGAAAAGAGAATAAGCTTCCTTGAATCAAAAATAGAAATTATTGAAGCGCGAAACAACAGCGGAAAAACTCCCTCTCCCATCAGGAAAGAAACAATTTCAGTCAAAGACGCACAAGAGAAAATATCAAACGCAAAAGAGATGATAATCAACGGAAAAACAGATGAAGCGATAAAAATTCTGACAGAACTCATATCAGCAGGTTATGATTCCGAAGAGTTAAGATTCACTCTTGGAGAAGCTTTCTTCAGAAATGGAGATTATAAATCTGCAATAAGAGAATGGCTCTCTGTAATAGATAAAGAAGGTAAAGTAAAAGATGGAACTGAAATTTTCCCGCGAACATACCTCCGCCTTGCACAAGTATTTCTCAGAATAGGAGATAATAAAAACGCAGAAGTTATGCTCAAAGCCATACTCGTCAAATATCCAAACAGCCCAGAATCAAAAACAGCAAAAGGACTTTTAGATAATATGCAACAGCAGAAAAGATAAAAATTAAAAGCTCAGCCGTACTTTCTTATGAGTTCATCTACTTCTTTTTGAAGCTTCTGAACAATTTCAGCAGACCTTCTCAACGCTTTCATCTCTTCATCTTTAAGATCGAACTCTAAAATCTTTTCTACCCCATCTTTACCAAGAACAACTGGAACACCAACAAAAACACCATTTATACCATATTCCCCCTCGCACAGAACACAGCAGGGAAGAATTCTTTTTCTATCAAAAACAATTGATTCTATCATTTCAAGAACAGCAGCAGAAGGAGCATAGTAAGCAGAACCTGTTTTGAGAAGAGAAACTATTTCAGCCCCTGCATTTCTTGTCCTTTCTATTATCTCGTGAAGCTTTTCTTTCGGGAGAAGATTCTCAACAGGAACACCACCAATATGAGTATAGCTCAAAACAGGCACCATAGTGTCTCCGTGACTTCCAAGAACAAAAGCAGTTATATCTTTGGGAGAAACTTTGAGCTCCATAGAGAGAAAAGCTCTGAACCTTGCAGTATCAAGAACTCCCGCCATTCCCATAATTTTATTCTTTGGAAAACCAGTGATTTTATAAGCCGTGTATGTCATCGCATCAAGAGGATTTGAAACAACTATGACTATTGAATCGGGACAGAACTTTTTTATTTTTTCGGAAACATCTTTGACTATCTTGAAATTCACTTCAAGTAGTTCTTCTCTTGACATACCCGGCTTTCTCGGAACACCCGATGTTATGACAACTATTTGAGAACCTTCCGCGATCTCCCATAAATCGCCTCCTTGTATGTTTATATCATAGTCCATTATCGGAGCACTCTGAGTTATATCAAGAGCTTTACCTTTCGCAAGGTCTCCAATTATATCTATCAGTGCGATATCTGCAAAGTTTTTTTCTGCGAGACGCTGAGCGAGTGTTCCGCCAACCATTCCGGCACCAACCACAGTTATCTTCATCTTCGGCATAACTTTTTCCTCCTTCTTCGAGCTTATTTCACAACTTTTATTTTTTCAGTTAGCTATACTTTTAGTGAAACTTCAAGAAGATTACAAAAATAAATGAGGAGGAAAAATTTTTGTTTTTTTGTATTTTATGACGGAGAATTATTATTTTGTTTTATGCTTCTTTTAGCAGAAGCTCTCCTAGAAATAGGAGAGCGGAAGCGAGAAGAAACTTTCTTCTGAAGTGAGGAAAAATTTTTCAAAAAAATTGTCTTTCTAAAAAGTTGTGATTAAAATATAAAACGCTCTCTTTCAGAGAACCGGAAGAGCTCCCGAGAGGGAGCTTGGAAGGTTGTGGCAAGAAGCGGTCAGAAAAGAGGTTTTGAAAAGATGTACTGAGGGTGAAGGTCTTGCGGCAAAATTAGCTCTGAGAAATTTCTCCTCTTTGGCAGATTTGATTTATGCCAAGGAGGGTTTGATCGTGGCTCAGGGCGAACCCTGGCAGCGCGCCTCACCCATGCAAGCCGAGCGACACAGGTCGGGCAACCGGTCTGTGGAGCGGCGGACGGCCGAGTAATACACAGGTAACCTACCCCCAGGAAGGGGATAACCCGGGGAAACCCGGGCTAATACCCTATAAGCCCACACCTCGGATGAGGCGTGGGAAAAAGGTTACAGGGGGGTAACTCCCTGTTTCCGCCTGGGGATGGGCCTGTGGCCCATCAGCTAGTTGGTGGGGTAATGGCCCACCAAGGCTATGACGGGTAGCCGACCTGAGAGGGTGGTCGGCCGGACCGGCACTGAGACACGGGCCGGACTCCTACGGGAGGCAGCAGGGGGGAATCTTGGGCAATGGGTGAAAGCCTGACCCAGCGACGCTGCGTGCGGGAAGAAGCCCTTCGGGGTGTAAACCGCTGTCAGGAGGGACAAAGGTCCCGGGTTAATAGCCCGAGGACTGATTGTACCTCCAGAGGAAGGGACGGCTAACTCCGTGCCAGCAGCCGCGGTAATACGGAGGTCCCAAGGGTTGCCCGGATTTACTGGGCGTAAAGGGTCCGTAGGCGGCTTGGTAAGTCTCCCGTGAAATCTGCCCGCTCAACGGGCAGAGGTCGGGAGATACTGCTGAGCTCGAGACCGGGAGGGGGGACCGGAATTCCCGGTGTAGCGGTGAAATGCGTAGATATCGGGAGGAACGCCGATGCCGAAGGGGGGTCCCTAGCCCGGTTCTGACGCTGAGGGACGAAAGCCGGGGGAGCGAACCGGATTAGAGACCCGGGTAGTCCCGGCTGTCAACGATGGGGGCTAGGTTTCGGGGTAAAGCCTCGGAGCCGAAGCTAACGCGTTAAGCCCCCCGCCTGGGGAGTACGGCCGCAAGGCCGAAACTCAAACGAATTGACGGGGACCCGAACAAGCCGCGGTGCATTTGGTTTAATTCGATGCAGCGCGAAGAACCTTACCTGGGCTTGACATGCCAGCTCAAGCCTGCCCGAAAGGGTGGGGTGGGTCAGGTGATGAGCCTGACCAGCTGGCACAGGTGCTGCATGGCTGTCGTCAGCTCGTGCCGTGAGGCGTCGGGTTAAGTCCCAGAACGAGCGCAACCCCTGCCCGCTGTTGCCATCTCCCGAAAGGGAGGGCACTCTGCGGGGACTGCCGGCGAAGAGTCGGAGGAAGGAGGGGACGACGTCAAGCCCGCATGGCCCTTATGCCCAGGGCTACACAAGTGCAACAATGGCCGGGATAAAGGGATGCGAACCCGCAAGGGGGAGCAAATCCCAAAAACCCGGCCCCAGTTCGGATCGGAGTCTGCAACCCGACTCCGTGAAGCCGGAGTGGCTAGTAATCGCGGATCAGCTACGCCGCGGTGAATACGTTCCCGGGTCCTGTACACACCGCCCGTCACGCCATGGAAGTTGCCTGCACAGGAAGTCCCCAAAAGGGCCGAATGTGCGGGCAGCGACTGGGGCGAAGTCGTAACAAGGTACCCCTACCGGAAGGTGGGGGTGGATCACCTCCTTTCTTTCTCTCTTTCAAAAACCTTCACCCTCAGGTATAAAAGGGCCCATAGCTCAGTCGGCAAGAGCGTACCCCTGATAAGGGTAAGGTCTCCGGTTCGAGTCCGGATGGGCCCACCAAGATTTTCGGGGACGTAGCTCAGCGGGAGAGCGCCCGGTTTGCACCCGGGAGGGCACGGGTTCAAATCCCGTCGTCTCCACAACCTCTTTTCTGACCGGGAGAAATTTTGAAATTTGGGAGATAGAGGTTTTCATGTTAGATAAGGGCTCGGGGTGGATGCCTCGGCGGCCGAAGGCGATGAAGGGCGTGGCAAGCTGCGATAAGCCCGGGGGAGGCGCAAGCAGCCTGTGATCCCGGGATGCCCGAATGGGGAAACCTACTCGGGGGAAACCCCGAGTATCCTCCGAGGAAACTCGGAGGAGGCGATACCCCCCGAAGTGAAACATCTCAGTAGGGGGAGGAAAAGAAATCAACCGAGATTCCCCGAGTAGCGGCGAGCGAAAGGGGAAGAGCCTAAACCTCACGGGTGCAAAAGCCTGCCGGCGTTGCCCGTGAGGGGTCGTGGGATGCATCCGGAGGAGGCGGCAGACTCCTCAGGGAGTTACAAAACCTTGGCATAGCCGAAGTGGTCTGGAAAGGCCCACCATAGAGGGTGATAGTCCCGTAGGCGAAATGCCAAGGTCTCCCGGGGATGCAGTCCCGAGTACCACGGCCCACGTGAAAGGTCGTGGGAATCAGGGGGGACCACCCTCCAAGGCTAAATACTCTCGGCCGACCGATAGCGCACAAGTACCGTGAGGGAAAGGTGAAAAGAACCCCGAAGAGGGGAGTGAAATAGAACCTGAAACCCCGAGTCTACGGACTGCGGAAGGGCTATTCTCCCTTTTGGGAGAAAACGCGCCCGACCGCGTGCCTTTTGCGTAATGAGCCAGCGAGTTGCCGTCAGTGGCGAGGCTAAGTCCCTCTGGGACGAAGCCGTAGGGAAACCGAGTCCGAACAGGGCGCCCAAAGTCGCTGGCGGCAGACCCGAAGCGCCACGATCTACCCATGCCCAGGGTGAAGGATGGGTAAAACCATCCGGAGGCCCGAACGGGTCCGGGTTGAAAACCGGTCCGATGAGGTGTGGGTAGGAGTGAAAAGCTAATCGAGTGGCGGTATAGCTGGTTCCCCCCGAAATGCATCTAAGTGCAGCCTCACGAAATGCGCCGTGGGGGTAGAGCCACTGCTTGGGCTACCGGGAGGGAAACCTTCCGGAACCCAGGCAAACTCCGAATACCACGGCGCAGTAGTGGGAGTGAGTGGCCCGGGGATAAGCTCGGGTCACGAGAGGGGAACAACCCAGACCCACGGCTAAGGCCCCTAAATCCGGGCTAAGTGAGAAAGGATGTCTATCCGCTAAGACAGCTGGGATGTTGGCTTAGAAGCAGCCATCATTTAAAGAGTGCGTAACAGCTCACCAGCCGAGCGGATAGGCGCCGAAAATGTAACGGGACTCAAGCCCGGTGCCGAAGCCTGGGGTCTTCTCCTCCTGCGGGAGGAGAAGGCGGTAGGGGGGCGTTCCCGGTGCGTTGAAGCTCGACCGAAAGGACGGGTGGAGCGCCGGGAAGTGAGAATGCTGGCACTAGTAACGAGAGGGAGGTGAGAATCCTCCCGCCCGTAAGCCCAAGGTTTCCTGCTCAACGCTCGTCGGAGCAGGGTTAGTCGGGACCCTAAGGTGAGGCCGAAAGGCGTAGCCGATGGGGAAGTTGGGTCAACATTCCCACACCACCTTAGGGCGCTAAACAGGTGCGGTGACGGCGTGGTAGGATGCAGAGGGTTGACGGATCGCTCTCTGCTACCCGAAACACGTCCAAGAAAGAACCGACCTGTTTGCCCTAAGGTGCCCGTACCGCAAACCGACACAGGTGGGCTCCGGGCCAAGCCCGGAAGGGTAGCGGGTGAAACCCCCCTAAGGAACTCGGCAAATTAGCCCCGTAACTTCGGGAGAAGGGGTGCCCAATCCCGTGATAAGCGGGAATTGGGTCGCAGGAAATTGGCGGTGGGGACTGTTTACTAAAAACACAGGTCTCCGCCAACCCGAAAGGGGACGTATGGGGACTGAGGCCTGCCCGGTGCCCGAAGGTCAAAGCGAGGGGTTAGCCCGAAAGGGCGAAGCTCCGAGCTTAAGCCCGGGTAAACGGAGGCCGTAACTCTGACGGTCCTAAGGTAGCGTAATCCCTTGCCGGGTAAGTTCCGGCCTGCATGAATGGCTTAACCACTGCCGCACTGTCTCAGGGGGGTGCCCGGTGAAAATGTAGTGGGGGTGAAGATGCCCCCGACCCGCGGCAGGACGGAAAGACCCCGTGCAGCTTTACTGCAGTCTAACGCTGAACTCTGGGAGATCCTGCGCAGAATAGGTGGGAGCCTGAGAAGTCCCCGCTCCGGCGGGGATGGAGGCGCCAGTGAGATACCACCCTGGGTCTCTCGGGGTTCTAACCACATACGTCAACCCGTATGTGGGACACCGTTAGGCGGGCAGTTTTCCTGGGGCGGGATCTCCCGAAAAAGTATCGGGAGAGCGCAAAGGTGCCCTCAGCCGGGATGGAAATCCGGCCCCGAGTGCAAGGGCATAAGGGCGCCTGACTGCGAGCCCGACAGGGCGAGCAGACGCGAAAGCGGGCCCTAGTGACCCGACGGTCCCATGTGGGAGGGCCGTCGATCAGCGGATAAAAGCTACGCCGGGGATAACAGACTAATTTCCCCCGAGAGTTCACATCGACGGGGGAGTTTGGTACCTCGATGTCGGCTCACCCCATCCTGGGGCTGAAGAAGGTCCCAAGGGTCGGGCTGTTCGCCCGTTAAAGGGGTACGCGAGCTGGGTTTAAACCGTCGTGAGACAGGTTGGTCCTTATCCGCCGCGGGCGCAGGAGGACTGAGGGGAGCTTGCCCTAGTACGAGAGGACCGGGCGGGGGCAGCCTCTGGTGTACCGGTTGTCCCTCCAGGGGCATTACGCCGGGTAGCCATGCTGCCACGGGATAACCGCTGAAGGCATCTAAGCGGGAAGCCCACCCCAAGATAAGTCCTCCCTGAAGGGCCCTCGGAGACTACGAGGTCGATAGGCCCAAGGTGTAAGCGGAGCAATCCGCTGAGCCGATGGGTACTAATCGCCCGTCCGACATGAAAACCTCTATCTCCCATTTATCTTAACTCCCAAATCAAATCTCTTATCCTCTTCACCTCAGGCTGATCAAACGGATTTATACCCATTACCTTCCCAACAACAGCTATCGCTATCTGAAAATGAAATATAAGAGAAAAAACCTCTCCCCTGTTTTTTATCTCAAGCTCAAGAACAGGAATTTTTTCAGAAAACGCCTTCAAAGTTGCTTCCTTCTCCTTCATTAAGTCCTTCTCAGCACCAGAGTAAGAAATAAAAACTGCACATTTGCCTTTGGGATTTGCAAGAATAAGCTGAGCTACTGAATGCTGAAAATGCGGCCCCAAAAGAGCAACGGGAGTCATACCTTTACCATCCTTACCCAAACTCTCTGCTATCAGCTGACAAAAATTCTCAGAAAGCTTCGCCAAATCCTTTGAATAAAAACACAAAAATATGTCTTGCTTATCTTGATTTTCAAGAATAAATCTCGCAAGCTTAAAATGTAAACTATCTTCATCAAAAATCCTCCTTCTCACATTATCTAAATTTATCTTCATAACTTTCAAAATGTTCCTGTACCTCATCAGAACAGGATAAAGTATGAAAAATGTTGAAAACCTTCCTGAAAGATTTGGAGGAAAATCTATCACTTTCCCTTGGTTCCTTATAACTAAATTTGAAATCGGCGAATATTTATTTGAGGTAATCCCTAAAAATCTCACCTCTTTTTTTCTTTTTACGACCCTCTCCGCAGTTTTTGATAAAATCAGCGTCTCAAATGTTTCACCAGATTTCGAAACTATATATAAAATTGGCTTCTTGCTCTCTTTTATCAGCTCGCTAAGCTCTTTCTTTTCCTCGGGCGACTCAAAAAACTTTATTCCAAGACCGAAAATTTCAGATATAGCTTTCGGTCCAGATGAAGACCCACCAATCCCTATCCAGAAAATCTCATCACCAAAAGCCAAGTCCTTCAACAAATCTCTTTTAACCTTCAAATAAGAATCTATAACTTTATCCTGTATAAGAAATATCCACTCGGAGTTTTCCCTTACTCTATCTGCCTCCTCAAGAACTTTCACTATCTCATAACTTATTCCTGATAAGCTCATTTTTTTGCTCCTTTGTTTTTGCTTAAATTTTATCAAACCAAAATCGCTTTTATATCTATCAAAAATTTGGAATATTTATAACCTTTGGTTCCGAGTAAAAAGAAGACCTTCCATCTTCAAGCTCATACCAAACCCTCCAAAAATAAGACCTTGAAAATCTCGGAAGAGTGAGAGATTGCGGGAAAAATTTGTTATCTTCAATCTCGTAGAAAAATACAGGTTTCAAAAAATTCTCATCAATCGCTATCTCCAAAAAGTATCTTCTGGATTTATCTATTTTTTCCCAAAGAAACAGGGGAATAAAGACCTCTGCACCATCTCGCGGGAAAATTATTTTGACTTCCCTTGGCAAAACATAAATATCTTTTGTCTCCACAGAGTATCCTTGACCTTTTTTTATTTTGAACCCAAGAAATTTCGCTTCACCATCAATAACCTCAAAAAAAAGTTTATCACTTGCCTTTATTCTCATCTCGCCGTCTGAAAAAATCAAGTCCCTGAAAAAGAAATTACATTCATGTGCTATCAACACAACTATTCCTGAAACAGATTCAAGAAAAATTCTTATCTCTTTACCACGCCTGAACGCCTCGCCAATTTTGACATAACTTTTCGGATAAAGTTTTATCAAGCAAACTCTCTTATAAAATGGGAAATTAATCAAAATGATTTTTGAACCTGAAAAAATTTCTCTTCTCTCAACATCTGAAAGATCATAACTGAAATCAGATGAAAAAAATAGATTAGGTCTAACCTCCTTTCTACATTGAAATGATAAAAAAGAAAGTATAGCTATAAACCATAAAACCAAATTTGCTCTCATAAAATTCAAAGTTATCTTGTACATCACTCCATTATAATTTTTATTTCAACTCTTCTGTTTCTCGGACTTCCCCCGCGAGATACATCAACAGGGAAGTTCATTCCAAAGCCGATTACTTTTACAGGGAAAACAAGTCCTTTGCTGAAAAGAAATTTTCTCACCTCATCTGCACGTCTATAAGAAAGCTCCATATTCCATTCATAACTGCCTGTGTCATCTGTGTGCCCCTCTATTCTTATATCCTTTATCTTACCGATATTTGATTTTACAAAAGATAGAACTTTTTCAATTTTCAGATAGGCATCTTTTGGCAAGGTATATGAATTGAGCTGAAAATTATCTATCACCTGCTTGAAAATCACTCCTTCTCGGTCAATATAAACATCAAGAGCGCGAACTCTTGCAATCTCCTCAAGATTTATATTTTCTTCATATTTTTCACTCGGGCCAAAATTTTTCCCCCGGAATTTCTCCTCTTTAAATTTCATTGCTTTTTTGCCTTCTGTGGGTTTCCCTCCTTCAAATTTTTCCTGTTGAGATTGCACATCTTGTTCATTCTGAATATTCTCCTCACTTCCTTCCGCTAATTCTTTTTCCTTCACTATCGCTCCATACCAAAGGACTTTTCCATAAGAAACATTAACAGAATAAAAAGTATCTCCGACCTCTAATTCGTATTTTTCATATCCCTTTGCGGTAAGGTAATGAGTATCAAATGAAAAGGATTTTTCTCCAAATTTTAATTTAATTTCTCTCTCTGCTGGGATACCGTTTTCATCTGTTGAAAATACCACAATTTGTGGGAGTGATTTTTGCAAAATAATTTTAACATCTTTCGTATCTTCGGTTATCCATACTCTACCCATAGCGAAACCTTCACATAGCGCTACCGCTTGCCAAGTTCCATAAGGTAGCTCTAAAACACTCTGCCCATATTTTACCCTGTATGTTTTAAAAAGCTTATCAACCTGAACAATACAGTTAGATACTCGATTCCCAAATTCATCTTCCAAAATCAAGTTCACCTTAAAATATCTTATGTTTTCTATTTGGTATGATGGGAAAATATTGAACCTCGCAGAAAAAGAAAATCTGAAATCAGGAACTCCTAAGCTTTCACCAAATCCTTTTCCCGCTCCAAACAAAATCGAAAAATCTTCAAAGTCCAAAAATATTCCTCCTATAAGTTCGCTTCCTAAACGAAGATAAGAAAAATCAAAAGGAAAAAAAGAAGTTAGCTCAAAGACCGGAAAAACGGTCTTGGTTAATCCATATCTTAATCCAAAAGAAAGTAAAGATGTAAATGGTATATTTTTTCCTGCGTAAATAAGCCCAAAGTTTGCGTGAAAGTTCTTCAAAGATAGAATAAAGATTCCAGAAGTTGAAAAAGGTCGGCTTCCAAAAAATCTCCTATCATCTCCTGTCGGCAAAGATAAAAACGAATCAAAAGAGAAAGAAAGGTTTTCTCTCTCAAATATATTTGCCCTCCCTCCAAAGTATATATCTCCTATGGAAAAATTCCCAGAATTTTCTGAACTCAAAAAAGAAAAAGGGAAAGATAAGTAGAGATTGATTTTAGGAGAAATTGAATATACAGCTCCGAAAAATAAAGGGAAAGCATAATTTATAATTTTTTGACTTGAAACCTCTTCATCTCCCTTCAAAACCGCTCTGTATAACGGAGAAGATACATAAAAAGAAGAAAAATATATACGATATGAATTTTGTGGGAGAAAAGATGATGTCCTCACAAAATTGAACTCATCATACGAAGGAGTAAAAAAATGAAAGTTCAATGCCAAAGAATAAGAAAACGAAAATGTCAAAAATAAAAAAGAAAAGAATAACAAAGGGAAAAATTTTCTCAAAAATCTGATAAAAAGAAATGTTGCAAAGAAAATAAAATAAGCGAGCAAGAATTGAGTTATATCTGTTAAATAGCATCCTCCCCCCTTCCAAATTTCCTTTGGTTTCTTCACATAAAATCTTACCGGAACAGAAAGCTCTGGCTTTAAAGGATCATCAGATATTAAAACTATCTCATCTCTTATCTCTCCTTCAAGAGAATTTACAGAAGATATAATTATCTCAAGAGGAATAGATTGCCCCGGTTGAATATCAACAGATGAAAAAGATAACTTTATAATATCACTTTTACTTCTCACGAAAATTGAATATATCTGTAATGGAACAAAACCAGTGTTTTCCAAAGGAAAAACCAATTTTTTACTTTCATCACTCCAAATTTCCCCTGCGGAAATTTCATATCTTGTCAAACGGAGATAAGGATATCCACCCTTACCCGAAACAGAAACAAAAAACCTTCTCAGTTCAAATTGAGATAAGTCAGACATACTATATGAACTTCTCGGAAAAAGGAAATCAAACTCAAAATTTGAAACAAAATCTGTTGATGAATCTGGTGAAAAAATTATGGGTATGCTGATACTATCGCTATAGTTCAAGGTCAAAGGCAACGAGAAAGTTAATGAAAAACTGAAATATCTCTGCTTTTCAAGAGTTCTTACATCACTCAAAATAAATGGGAAATAACCAGAATTAGCAACAAATATATACGACTTTTTCTCCCTGCCAACCCTTGCATATCCTAAATCTAAATTTCTCGGAAGAACAAGTTTAGGAAAATATGCTTTACCTAAAAGTTCAAGTTCATACCTTGGTTGATCAGGATCAGAAGAAACAATAACAAGCTTATCTTCAAAATCACCCTCTTTATCGGGGCGAAAGTATAGATTCAACGAAAAACTTTCATCAGGTTCAAGAAATATAGGAAACAGAATATTATCTGTAAAAAAATATGGAGAACTTGTATTTATACTCTTTATGATCAGATTTTCACCTCCTAAGTTCTTTATTTTCACTTCAACAGAAGACGATTCTGATGGGAATATATATCCGAAATCAACGAATCTGGGTTGAACAGAAATCGTGGGAAAAGGATTTGCTATCCCTCTTCCCTTCAACCTCACAGTGAAAGTTCCTGCATTTGAATAAAAAACAGAAAAAGAATCAAAGTAATCAGCAGAAACAGGATAAAAATAAACTGGTATAAAGATTTTTTTTGATGGGAAAACCGAGACAGGAGTAGAAATCTGAACAAGAAAGCTTTCACTATAAACCGCAACAGATGTTATAACAAGTTCATAATTCCCATCGTTCCATATCTCAATCAGAGAATTTTTTAATCCACCAACTCTCACAACTCCAAAATCTATCTCTTCAATGTATTTCGGTATAGGGAAAGCACTCTCTCCTGAAAAGTAGAAAGTAGCGGAGACCGGAAAAGAAAAGATTTCAAAATTAGCTTTTAACATTCCTGAAAAAACTTTACCTTTTCTTGAAAGATCATATGGAACACGGAATTTAAGAACGCATCTTGTACTATCGCGTGGGATGATATAAGTTAATTCACATGAAAAAGATATAAATTCAAAGTCGCCTTCAAAATTGGAGTTTTTGAAAAAAGCGGGTGAGAAAAATGAGCGGTTGTAAAAACTTAAATTTACATCAAGATTTTCTCCTGGAAGAACTTTGCCCAAATATGAAGAAGATGGTTCAGAAAAAACAGCACTTTGAGGGTCTATTCCTTCACCTTGAACAAAAAATTTATCTCCAGAAGCAGAAGTAATAGACGCAAAATAAAATGTTTGTTCAGATGGGAAGAAAAAGATAGAGATAGAATGAGAGGATACAAATGTGGTTTCAAGAAAATATGTAGATGAAAAAGAAAATGTTCTTTCAGGTTGAGAATCAGGTTGAGAAAGAAAGATCTGAAAGCCCGTATTAGAAAAATTAATTTTGCATTCGTATTGAGTATTTAAAGGTACAGAACCGCAGAGAAAATTTGTGGAAGAAAAAGCTAAGTGGAATTGTGCAAAGCTTACAAAAATCGCAAAACTTATTTTAGCAAAAAAGCGGAATATTTTAAACATAGTAGAAACCAATATTAAATTTAGTCATTGACCTATGAAAACTTTTCGCCCGCTTATATTTTTTTTCTTATTTCTCACCGCAGTTGGAAGTTATCTTGCAATATTTATAGCTCCCCCTGATAAACTTCAAAGTGATGCTCAAAGAATAATGTATATTCATGTTCCGAGTGCCTGGATTGGACTATCATTTATGATAATATCTGCTATCGCATCAATAATATATATAACCAAAAAGAGAAACTGGGCTGACTATTTCGCATGGTCATTCGCAAAAGTAGGAGCAGTATTTACATTTATCGCACTAGCTACTGGCTCAATTTGGGGAAGACCTATCTGGGGTGTGTGGTGGGTATGGGAAGCAAGATTGACAACAACTTTAATCCTCTTTCTCATATACATAGCATATATACTGAGCGGAATAGAAAAAAGAACAAGGGAGAAGACAAAAAGATTGAGAGCAACTATATCTATAATAGGAGCTGCAAACGTTCCATTAATATGGTTTTCAGTAAAAATATGGAGAACATTACATCAGGAATTTTCTATAATAAGGGAAGGAGGTCCTTCAATCTCTCCCGAAATGCTAAAAGTTCTACTCTTCAACATATCTGTAATATTTGTATTTGCTGTACTCCTTGCAGTATATGATGCTGTAAAGAATTACTCTAAAGACCTTTCGCAAGATCATCAACAAATGAAACAACTTTAGAAAATGTCAAAATAAAATCAAAACTCTCGTTTGAGGTTGATATATAATCTCTCAAAGATTGGAGTGACTCTCTGAAATTTCCCCTTGCGAAGTTTATCTCCCCTATTCTTCTCATAGCTGGCCACATGAAAGGGTCGGTTTCAAGAGACATAGAAAGACGGCTCAATTCATTATCTGAAAAATCTCTGTAAAACTGCGAGGCAATAAAAATCTTTACCGCATCTGCTCTCTTTGCGGACTTGCCCGGCAGAAGAATAGTCAATATTTCTCCTGAAACTTTAACTCTCTCATCTTCAACAAACTCATTCTCTGTAATAAAATCTGGACCCTTTTTCATCAAGAACCGCAAAATGCAAGACAAACCATCGTGTATCTTCCCCTTTTCAAGAAAATCAACCCCGATGTAAAACCACAAATCAACCTCAGATGGATCCCTTACTATGTTCTCTATGGCAAGGTTAGAATCAATTTTTTCTCTGCTCTTTAGCTTTGCAAGAGCAGAAGAGATTTTGTTTATGCTATCTTGCGGGAAGTCATATTTTATCGGATTGAATTTAGATTTAGCTTTTGCAACCGAAGAAATGTAAAGTCGTGCCATTCTTGAAACATAAGTTTTCGCTTCATAGATAACCTCAGGTAAAAAAGAAAAAGTGAAACTATCTACAATATAGTAATCTTTTCCTTTGATAAAACCTCCTCTCTTTGAAAGTATATTGATATAAAAAACTATCCTCCTTCCATCTTTTCCTCTCTTGAATTTTGAAAGAACAATAAAATCAGAAGAAGGGAACTGCTCCTCTTCAATAAACTGAGCTGGCAGAGAATCTTTTTTTAGTTCAAGATGAATTGCTCTGCCAAAAGTTCGCGAAATCCAATCAATATCTTTATCTTGTGATATATTTTTCGGCAGAGCAACTACAACATCTCCGTTCTGAGCAAAAACTTCGTTTATCCAAAACAGAAAAAAACAAAAGAAGATAAAAAAATAGCAAGTTCTCTTTTTTTCATCAAGCATATCAAAAAATCAAAAATCAATCTTATAATTCACCTTTAATTACTTTTGAGTAATAAAAAATTATGAATTACGAAGAAATTTTTGTTTTTTTAGGAGCTTTGACATTTGATATTCTGCTCGGAGAACCTCATATA
>Ga0209080_1000968_pt1 | contig 15918 bp, 10 predicted proteins | sample JNZ110809AmetaG_FD_184123 | JGI IMG/M metagenome (GOLD analysis project Ga0209080, IMG submission 184123) | Hot spring microbial communities from Jinze hot spring, China to study Microbial Dark Matter (Phase II) - JNZ 110809A (SPAdes) (version 3) ...
AGAAAGCGTCTTCAATACTTATTCTGGCCGTTGAATAATGTCGGCGAAGCTGACATGGTGAGTGAGCCATACCGATCACCACTATTAATAGCTGAATGGGATATACTAATGGCTCCCGGGAAGACCAAGCATTATAGGTGTGTTGAGGTTAAGGGTGTGGTTAACCGCCACGACGCAGATGATGTAAACAGAGCAGGAGGTAAGAATATACTTGACAGGGAAGTTAAGTATCTACTGAACGAAGTATTTAATCCATGGGACTTGAACGATGCTGTTGAGAAGGATACTATGCGCTTTGTCAAAATAGACACTAAGTCCGTTACGGCCACAACTAGAATAGACTATAGGGTTGGAGCCAACGCAATTATATCTAAGGAAGCTGGTAATCCAAGCGGCACTTCATGGTATGACTACTGCAATGCAACTGAACGTGTCATAGTAGACGGTGTCCTAATATCACCAGAGAGGACTACTGCACCATATTATAAAGCAACTAGAATCGGCAATGTATGGTATATTAATGTGACGATACCGGCTGGAACCCACACCATCAAGATACTTTGGTCAAACTTTACAACTCCAGGACGCTACGAGTGGGTTATTGTTGGCAGGGACGCCCACACAGTTGACAGCGTTGGAGCAGCCATGGTTACCGCAGCCTTCAAGGACAAGATAATAGAAAGTGAAGGAGGGGCTGGCGCCTATATAGGCTTGGCTGGAGCAGACATGCTTGACGCCGATGTGCGCATGCAGATGCCATATGTCATGAACAAGTTCGGAACAGGAGCCACCAGGGCTGACTACAAGGATGCAATTGGTAGAGCAGCCCTAAGAGACGACTGGTGCACAACGTGGCCGGTAGCAAGCAGCAACCTAATAGCTGTAGGCGGGCCAATAGCCAACTTACTAGCATACTATGCAAACGACTTTACACCAGCCCTATGGGGCATACCAGAATATGCAGCATCAGCATGGGCAAACAAGATAATCGCCCTATCATGCTGGAGCCAGAAGACATACGCATCAAGCGAAAAAACAGGCTACGCTGTGGTCGCAACATACAAAGACCTCAATGGAACAGTCCTATTCCTAATCTGGGGAGACTGGGGTAGAGACACATACTACGCAACAAAGTGGTTCCATGAGAAGGGCATATACGAGCTACAGGGCTATCCAAACTGCGTAACAGCAATAATCCTCAGAATAGACTACACCAAGCATGAACCAACCGTCAGCGTCGTAGAGAAGCTAGGAACAATAAGCGAACTAATATTACACCAAGACCCATAAAATCCTCAACGTCCCCCATTTTTCTTTTCCCAATTTTTTATATAAATGAATTTTAGCTGAAAAATCATTTCATCGAATGATTCCAGCCTAAAGCCCCTCCTGAGATTTTATTGCGGATTTCGCTTTACCCATTCAAAAATCTCCTCATTCTTCCCCAATTATACATGGTGAGGGGAGACTGGATTACGTTAGAAATGGAGCTTAAGCTTAAAAAGATGATGAAAACCAAATTCTGTAAGGAATTAAGTCGTAAAACATCAAAAGTCTTTTATTGAGAGAACCTTTACGTAGTCTCCAACCCTACTTCTAATATCTCTATCCTCTGTTACAAGAGGCACGCCTTTACTCTTAGCTAGGAAGACGTATGAGGCGTCATAAAATGTTAGTTTTAGGCTTTCAGCTAACTCCGCTATATCGGCTTCATGACACCCTATGTCAAGTATTTCCATCAGGTTCAATGTCCCCTTTATAATTTCCATCAGCCTTCTACACTCGTCTCTCTCCAAATCTTTCATGAGCACAGCTCTCTTCCACACTAGATTCCCAAGCTCATATCTGGCTAGATCCAGAGTATAATTTCCCGTGAGAACTAATATTTTATCCTTGAGTATGGCTTCAAATATAGATGAGGAATCGAATGCTAGGCTCATCTGCCCACTCTATCCTCCCTAATAGACTTAACAACATAATCCATGGATATTTTGTTTAGAATTGGTTTAGCCTCCTCAATCCTCCTCCTTAAATCCTCTATCTCTCTCCTCCTCAACTCCTCAATTATAGCATTTTTAAGAAGCTGGGATGGTTTTATACCAAGTCTCTCAAGTCTCTCTTTAACCTCACGTGGGACTTTCACAGAAACCGTAACATACTTACCCATATAACCACCATATATGGCTACCTAACTTCAGTAATATAAAGCTTACCTACGCATATATAACTGATATGAGAGCGATATTCCCCCATCTTTGTTTTTATAAACAGATTTTTGATGAGAAAAACCCCAACTAACAATCGCTCAAAACATTATTAAGCCTAGCGTTCACCATCAACAAGTGAATATTGAAGTCTCAAGAACGCAATTAAAGAAATCGTTAAAAGCGCCTTTTCGAGAATAAATTTTTGGGAAAACATCTTGGAGGCAGCCATCATACTGCCAACATACAATGAGTCTGAAAACATCAGAGATCTAATTCTAGCAATAGAGAGACTTAACATTAACTCCCTCATCCTAGTAATAGACGACTCAAGCCCAGATGGCACACAAGAGATAGTCAGAAGCCTCCAAAAGGGCTTCAAAAACATAATTTTGATCGTTAGGTCCAGAAAGATGGGTCTCGGAACAGCAATAATAGATGGCTTCAAAACCATACTATCTTTGCCAGATAAACCAGAATATGTGATGACAATGGATGCAGACTTCTCGCATAACCCAGAAGATATACCACGCCTAATCCAGCATGCAAAAGAGGGCTATGACATCGTCGTCGGAAGCAGATACATTAAAGGCGGGGAAATCATGGGCTGGACGCCAACACGCATAATCATAAGCGGAATAGCAAACAGAATAGCGAGGGCAATCCTAAGGATTCCAATAAACGACTTAACAAGTGGATTCAGATGCTACTCAATAAAATATATCACAAAGGCGGCGCCAAAACTAAAAAGCAAAAGATTCGAAATCCAAATAGAAACCCTAAAACTGGCACATAATTTAAGAATGAAAGTAACAGAAGCACCCATAAAATTTGTGAATAGGAAAAGGGGAAAATCAAAACTAACAATAAAAGAAATATTAAATTTTATAGAATTTATTATAAAATCAGCACTTCGGAGAATCTGAAGACCAGAATCGAGGATGCAACCACAAAATGACGAGAATACTGGTTACCTCAGCATCATACCTTCTCACAGACCACCTTCTATCAAGCGAGGGTGTTTTCTGCTACCAGCTATTCAGAGAACTAGGCGCATTCGGATATCAATTCGACGCAATCTCAGCCAAAATAGAAATAAAAAGACCGCTAAAAAACCTCACACCACATAAAGCAGGCACATTTAGATTAGAGCCAACATCAGACCCGGTGAGAAAATACATAACGCACATCGAATTCATATTTCGAAGCTTTGCCAGGTCCATGCGAATATTGAGGGGAAAAAGCATAGATATAATACATCATATGCTGCCAGCCGTTTATAATCAGACCTTCAGTCTACTGGCAATACTAAAGAGAACAGGCGGCCGTCCCTTTATCATGGGCCCACTATCAGCCCACATACACCCAAGACCGTTAGACGAAAGAATCCTCCAGCCCATCACATCCAAATTACACAAAAAGACGATAGAGGAATGCACAAAAATAATAACAATCACAAACCAGGTGAAAAAAATATACAGCCAAATTGTAAGCGAGGATAAAATACACGTAATCCCATTTGGAGTAGACACTGAAGCATTCAAGCCAAATAAAACTGTTTTCGGGAGAAAACACCAATACGAAATACTCTTCGTTGGTTCGCTATATAGGCTGAAGGGATGCGAGCACTTGATAAAGGCGATGAAATACATCACACAAAAGCGCGGAGACGTTATCCTCAGAATAGTGGGCGTGGGAAGAGACATGCCCAATCTCATGGAAATATGCAATACACTCAAGATAAGAGACTTCGTATTCTTTGAGGGTTTCATGCCATATAATGAAATGCCCAGATACTACGATCGATGCGACATATTCTGCCTCCCAACACTAGGAGAACCATTCGGAAAATCCATAATAGAGGCAATGGCATGCGGAAAACCAGTAATAGCATCAAATATTGGGGGCCCGGCAGAAATAATTGAGGATGGAAAAACAGGCCTACTAGTGCCACCAGCCCAGCCGAAAATCCTCGCCGAGAAAATCCTCACGCTACTTGAGGATGAACAAGCCCTAAAAAGAATGGGAGAAAACGCCAGAAGAACAGCGCTTGAAAAATACTCAATAAAGAGAATAGCCGAAGAATACCACAAACTCTATAAAAGCCTAATTTAACAAAAAAGCATTTTTAATAAACGTGAAGAATAGCAAAAAAGATAAAACCGCTCTCCAGATTAGTAGATGTATGCTCAATAAATACCTGGAAAAACTCCGCAAATCGCACCAAAACATCGAAACAGCACTATACTTCTCGCTTCTTTTCCTACTCGCCATAATAATTTTCAGAAAGTGGCTCTTCACGAATAAATGGCCGGCTGGAGGAGACGTCTTAGGCTGGATTTCCAGAGCGTATTTGTTTGGCAAAGATTTTAGGTGGCTTTATATTTGGAGACCCTACTCATTCGGCTTCGTTGAAAACATAAACTCAATGGACTTCTTTCTCATGCTAATCTACCATTTATTGAAGGATGCACCAGCAACGATTAAAGCCTTCACTTTCATCATGTTCTTAGTGGCTGGCTTCACAATATACGCCTTCACATACAAATATAACAAGAATCATCTCGCCTCCCTCGCGGCGTCATTAATATACTGCCTTAACCCATGGATATTCTCGCAGCTAACGGAGATGCATATAGATATCTTCTTCAGCTATGCCCTAGCCCCACTAATCTTCCTCTTCCTGGATAAAACATTAGAGAACAAGAAGCTCAAGGATGCACTAATCTTAACGCTACTTTTATTCATCCTTGTAACTGGCTTTCATCCACAATGCCTAGTCATTTACGGCCTATCCCTTATTCTCTTCACAATAATATTCCTGCTGTCATCGGCAAGAAAGAGAGTTCTTTGCAGAGAAGCCCACAGTCTTATAAAAGTCTTTCTTCCAATAATGCTCCTGCTGCCATTTCTCTCATCATTCAATCTGCTGCCACTTCTGCTCAACCTCAAAGCCCAATACTATTCATCCACATTCGGCTATCCTTTAGAAGCCTCCATGCCCCCAACCTACAAAAACATGATAGACGCCTTTATATTACGAGCAATCGAGAGCTGGGGCTACATCTCTATAGTGGACGTTTACTCTGAAATCAGCCTAATAGACTTCCCAGTAAATGCTCTCCTACTAATCATCTTTACAGCGGCTTTCTGCATAGTCTTCATTCGCAGAGACCGCCATACAATATTTTTCGCCCTCTCAACCATAATATCATCATTTATCGCTAAGGGACCAAATCCACCCTTCGGATACATCTTCACATGGATGTGGTTTAACATACCACACTTTGCAACATTCAGAGCCGCTAGCCGAGCAGCAATGTTAACGGCTCTCTCGCAAGCCTTCCTAGCATCCACGTTAGTCGCAGAAATAATAAAATACATCCAGAAGAAGATACACCTACGACCATTAGAAACCTATATAAAAGTGAGAGTTATTGGAGAAACTGGAGAACGGCATATCACAATATCGCTGGATGTATTCAATAGAGCCCTCAGAATCATTCATAACATTCTATACTATTCGGCCATAATCTCGCTAATCTTAATCCTTCTAAGCGGACCAATATCATGCTTCTACTTCTTAAGCCAAGGCCTAGAAGTCTACACTCCCCCCAAAAAATATCTGGAGCCATATAAATGGCTTGCAACTAAACCCGAAGACTTCAAGGTAGTAACCGTCAGCAGCAGCCCATCTGAGTGGGAGAATCAGATGCCAAGAGAGTCCGATTTTGCCTTCTCGGCTATGAGAACCAGCATAGGTTGGGGGCATGATATTGGATATGATAGCTCATTCATCCATGACAAATCCACGCTCCAGGATGGCGGCTGGGAACCTTCAGCCCGAGCATTCATGGACTATCTCCGGTATCATGTTGTGCGTAAACACTTAACAGATGATTTCCTCAAGATTATTGGCGCCTTCAATTACAAGTATGTGGTTCTACCAGAATATTTAACAAATGAAACCAGAAGCTTCTTTCTCAGGCAGGAAGGTTATCGAGTGGCAGCTAATAGCTCATCTTACATAATACTTCAAAACGAGCGTTACTCCCCGAGATTTTTTATTCCAAGCCAAGTCGCCTTAATAGTTGGCGGCCTAGAAAGCTTTGTCTCGCTCTGTAAAGTAGACTCATTTAACCTAAATCAAACAGCCTTAATATTCCTTAATTATATGCATCCCCCCTCCAACTCCCTTATAGATGCACTCAACATATCGGACATGTTAATATTTGTTAATAGCGATATCATGGACGCGCTCATACCGCTCCTGAGCAGTGAAGCGATTTTCATACGAGCCTCAGACTATGGAGTGCTAAGCATAAACTACACTAAATATTGGGTTCGCTCAAGTTCTTGGAGGGAAATTGGGGCTCTAACAGTTGGCGGAGAAACCCTCTCAACATGTGGAAAAAACTGTATAAGTATACCCTTCGAGGTTATGTTAGATGGAACATATGATGTTTGGATTAGAATTGGATTTGCTAAACATAGAGGCCTTCTCAGAGTTTTCATAGATGATGAGGAGATTGGCAAAATAAGACCAACAGCAAGTTTATACGTGAGGTTAATGTGGGTGAAAATCACCTCAATATTTTTGAATAATGGAAAGCACATCATCACACTTTTGAATGATGGATCTGGATACAACGATATCGATGCTATAATGATTATTAGACCTGAGTCCATCCAATCAAAACTTAATTATCTAACCGAAATTCTGAAAGAGTTTTCTGGCAGAATAATTTATGTTCTTGAGGCTGAAAACACTTTCACTCTCAACCCTTTAGCCAGATGGGAAGTCTCTATGAAACCCTATGAGGGCTTATTCCTTCGCATATATGATTGCGAAAACATTTCGCCTGAGGGAAGGGCTTCAGCCAGCTCTTCCGGAACATGGGATGCAGAAACACTATGGCCGAACCTAGCCAATGATGGAGACCCAAATACTAGATGGGCATCTAAACCTGGCGCAAAAATGCCTCAATGGCTCATGATTGAATGGGATACACCGCGGGAGATTGCTGGTGTGAGAATCATGTTTGAGAGAGCCTATGCTAGAGAATATGCGATTCAAACATGGGATGGTAAAGCATGGGTTGACCAGGTCAGAGTGAGAGGAAATACCTTACTTAATTGTACGCATGTTTTCAGTGAGCCAATTAAGACATCTAAAGTGCGCATTTATGTGACGGATGTGACAGAAGCCTATGGTTTGGTGAGCATATGGGAGTTTGAAGTTTTGGCCATTGCCCCCCCACCCTCAACAGAATTATTTATTCCGCGTGAGGGATACTACTCCTTTATGGCTCGCGTAATATGGGAAGCAAACAGCACAATTCCATACTTGAAGATAGATGATGAAATAGTCTATTTACAACCACTAAATAATTCCGGTGAGGAAGGAATACTGTGGCTTAAGAGCAAGCCAATCCTTCTTAACCCTGGTAATCATACATTAAAAATTTTCCTATTAAATCCTTTAGAAAAGATGAATCTTGACCAAATTTTCTTATACTCGGTTAGAGATGGAGAAGAGGATATTACAATTCATGACCTTTTTAGGGTTAAATCAAAAGTTTTCCCATTAAAATACGAGAAGATTAGTCCATGTGAATATAGAGTTAATTTAGAAAGTGATGATAGTCCATTCCTCTTGGTCTTCTCAGAATCCTATCACCCACTATGGAGAGCATACTTGGCTAATGGAGAGATATCACCGATACAGCTTTACGCCCTCGTTAATGGCTTTTACATAAACTCAACCGGAAAAATTAGCGTAACCATATACTTCATGGGTCAAACATATGTGAACATAGGGCTCAGAATTTCAGCCATCACCTTAATAGCGGTCATCATTATGGTTTTTATGCCGCATAGATGGATAGAAAGAATAGGGAAAATCGTTAATGCAAGGTTACGGAGGCTAGTAAGAGTAGGGTTTGATGTGAAGGAGGGTGTTAAAGATTAGGATAGCGGTGCTCCATCATGCCTTAGGTAGATTCGGAGGGGGAGAAAAGATAGCGATACTTCATAGCATTTATCTTAAGAAGATGGGCTTTGATGTCGAATTATTCTATAATGGACCCATACTTAGCGATTGGAAGAAGAGAGCCTATTCTAGCGTTTCATTCAATTATTTGTCGTCCGGAATCCCACGTTCTCTTAAGGATTTAAGAAATTTGGCGAGACTAATTAAATATTTAAGAACATTCGACGCTGTTCTCGTTCATCATCATGTATGTCCCCTTCTGGCATTATATCTTGTGAATACCCCAAAATTAAAGGTTCTCTGGTATTGTGGAGAACCTCTAAGAGCTTTATGGGAGGATTGGTTATCTGGATTGGATTATAGAGAATTGAGCCCCACAGTTAAGAGCACAAGCCTAGAATTTTATGGTAAATCTTTAACCTCACTTTTCCTTTCTAACCCTCTCTATGACTTTTCTACCTCAATCCTCAGAGCCATAGATAAAATAACAGCGAACCGTTATGTGGCGATAATGGCGAACAGCAAATATACAAAGGGTATTCTGGAAAGGGTCTATGGTAGAAAAGAACCTATATCAGTTGTATATCCTGGAATCGAAGTTCAAGAGAGCGCTGCAAAACGTAGGTCTCAGATGAGAGAAATGGGAGATTATATATTAACAGTGGGAGCTTTTATACCAATGAAAAATTACCCAACATTGCTAAAATCGTTCAAGCTACTTCAATCCTCATATAATAAGAAGGATATAAATATGGTCATCGTAGGACAGGGACCATTAGAGCATGAAGTTAAGAGCCTGATACGGAAACACGAGATAAAAAACGTCACAATTATATCGAGGGTTAAGGAAGAAGATCTTAGGGACTATTATATAAACTGTAGATTTGTTGTTCATATAGCCATACATGAACCCTTCGGCTTAGTTCCGGTGGAGGCGGCAGTTTATAGAAAACCGTCCATAGTGTCTAATGCTGGTGGAATCAGAGAGTTTATAGTGGATGGGGAAAATGGCTTCTTAACAAACCCCTATGATGTTAACAAGATTGCAAGGCTTATGAACATTTTATTGGAGGATAAATCCCTCCTAAATAGAATGGGTTCTAAAGCTAGGGAGACTGCGCTAAGCAATTTTACTATAGAGCGTTCAACAGAGTCTCTTAAGGGAATGATAAACCTTTACTTGAATAATTAAATTCAATCCTTAGGCTAGATTGGACCCGTGAACTATAAGTTTTTTATGCTCTTAAACTATAATCTTTTTATTATGTAAGTATATGCTTGCTATTGTGCATTATTCCAATTGAAAAGTCGCTGAAAATTGGAGAGAAGAATCTTGCAGATTAAAAACAAGACTCTCAGAGCTTCGGAAGTTTCAATAATTAAAGGTGAAGGTGATAGCATATCTATTATAATCCCTACGTTAAACGAGGCATTAACAATAGGCTCCGTCATATCCCGTATGCAGAAAGTTCCATTCGATGAAATTATTGTTGTCGACTCTTCTAACGATGATACGCCGAAAATAGCAAAGAGCTTGGGCGCGAGAGTTATCTGTGAGATACGAAAGGGCTATGGTAGAGCCCTTCAGACAGGGGTTGAAAACGCTCAAGGGGAAATTGTGGTTTTTATTGATGGAGACGGAACATACGACCCTGAGGATATTATGAGAATCGTCAAACCCATTCTGAATGGAGAATGTGATGTGGTTTTGGGTGATCGATTAAATGGAAGATTGTATCCTGGGGCTATGAGTCTCATTAATAGGGTGGGCAATATTCTTATATCGCTTATTTTTAGCGTGCTCTTTTTAAGGTGGATTAGTGATACGCAATGCGGATTAAGAGCAATACGTAGGAGTCTTCTGAGGGGCTTATCCTATAGAGATTATGGAATGCCATATGTAACCGAACAGCTGGCTAAGCTTATTAAGAGAGGTGCAAGAATAAAGATTGTGCCAGTAACATATAAGCCAAGAGCTGGGACGACAAAATTGCGTAGATGGACTGATGGATTAAGAATACTGAAGGTTATTTTTCAGGAGCGTCTATCCAGATGAGCCGTTTAAGAGTAGCCCTTTTAACTGAACTCTTCTATCCCCATATTGGGGGTAATGAACGTAGGTTTTTTGAGATTGGGAGAAGGCTTGCAAAGAAGGGCCACGATATTCATGTCTTCACAATACGATATGATGAGAATCTTCCAAAAGAGGAAGTTATTGAAGGCGTGACAATACACCGATATGTTAGGGTTAAAAGTTATATTATGCCAGATGGGGGGCGCTCCTCGGGCGGCGTATTGAAATACGCATTTGCAACTTTTACTCACATGTTTAAGTCCAACTTTGACGTTTATTATTCCAATGAGTGGCCGATGCTCCACTCGATTTTCGCTGGACCTGCCATTTCGCCACTCATTCAAGAATGGTGTGAGGTTTGGATTAAACCTCTAAGAGCGATTTTCCTGCAGAACCTCTTAAAGAAGGTCGCTGACCATCATGTGGCTGTCTCAGAATTCACAAAACAAAGACTAATACGCCTTCTAAAGCTCAACCCAAAAGAAATTACTATCATCCCAAATGGTGTCGATTATGCAAAATACCGTTGCGATAACTTTGATAATAAAGTTTGGGGCCGAATTGTCTATGTTGGTAGGCTTGTCCCACATAAGCATATCGAATTGCTTCTTGACGCCTTCCGCTATGTTAAAGAGAAAATAGCCAATGTAGAACTGCACATAATCGGCTCTGGTCCTATGCTCCCCAAACTAAAGGAGAGAGCCACTAATATTGATGGTTGCTTCTTTCACGGCTCCCTACCTGATGATGAAATGATTAGACTATTAAAGAGTGCCTGGCTATTTGTTCTACCAAGCGAGAGAGAGGGCTCCGGTATAGCGGCGCTTGAAGCTATGGCTGCCGGGGTTCCAGTTATAACGGTGAACTTTCCAGATAATGCTACTAAACTCCTTGCAAAGTATAATTGTTGTTTGGTGACGGAGCCAAATAGCGACTCAATCGCGTCTGAGATTCTCAGCCTTCTTTATAATGAAGATTTATGGAAGAAGATAAGATATAATGCTATAAGTGTCGCCAAAAGATATGACTGGAATGCTATCTCCGATGATATGGAGAATCTTCTACGGAAGATTGCATATGAAATGGAAGAATAGGGAAAGATTTCTCGGCTTTCTCCTTCCTCTTTTCCCCGCAATCTTCTCTTTCATTGTTAAGTTCAGTATGTTAAACAGATTTAAGTTTCCACCAAGCTCTGATTATGGCAATTATCTTGTTCAAGTAAATGTGCTTCGTGGTTATGACATTAGGGGGTTTGGTCTTCAGTATCCACCATTATACTTTATTTTTCTTGACCTCCTTCTTAGAATATTCGATGAATTTACATCTTTAAAATTAATGGCGGCGCTTGTATTCTCTATAGCCGCTATACCCTTCTTTCTTTTAGTTAAAAGTTTTAGAGTAAACGATGTGCTCGCTCTAATCTCCACATGGTTCTTTATATTTTTTGAGGGATATTCTGAGATGATTGCGTGGGGAGGAAATCAGAACTTTCTCGGTTTCTCATTTATGCTGCTTGCATTATTTTTCTTTAAAAAATCGCTAAAAAATCTAGATAAAAGGGATATCATGTTAACGGGGTTCTTCATAAGCTTGGTTGTAGGCACTCATTTTTTAGTTATGGCCTTTCTTATTCTTTTCCTCTTATTATTCCTAGTCCTCAATTTTGTATTCAACAGAGTGGATATACATGCTATTGTAAAGGTTCTATTATTCTCGGCCTTATTTGGGCTACTCTTCAGCCTTCCATACCTCCCCATTTATATTAGCTGCATGAGGTATTTTTCAGCAGACCTCATTAGACCAGACATCATAAACCACCTTAACAGTTTCCGGTTAGAGTTCATTTGGATGTTTAGAGAAACATATTTTATCGAAGTTATAATTGCGGCGCTAAGCATCTACGCATTAATCAAATATGCCAAAGAAAATAAGACAGACCTGCTGCTTTTATCCAGCCTTTTCTTAACCCCCCTTTTATTAGCGCTCAGCACAACGCATCCGAGCCGCTGGCTATACTTCCTTCCAATTCCATTATTCGCCTCCTTTGGTCTCTATTTAAAAGGAGCGTTAACGGGCTTCAAGAATTTTATAGGCAGGAGAAGGAGATTGTTGGCAATAAATGCCATGGCTATACTGATATTAAGTGTTGGAGCAACCGTTCTATCTATAAATCGACTTAATACCGCAGTCAATTACTATCAAAGGATTAGTGAAGATGATTTTGAAGCTCTCAATTGGATTAAGGAGAACACGCCTCCCAATTCCCTGTTGATAACTTCCGGACCGAGCGCTGTCATTGGGGGTGGTGGAAACATATACTCCTGGTGGGTTGAGGGGTACTCAAAGCGTAAGTGTATTCCAGCAGCTAACCTAGAATTCTTCTCATATTATTATGAGCGGGAGGAGATTAATCTCGTTAATAAAATTCTTGCCGGAAATCATCTAATGGAATGTGGTTATATTCAATTAACGGAGGATTTTCCATCCGGAGGAAGCAATCCCGGAATAGCCCTCTCTCTAGGCTCCTATTATGTGAAGCTTCTTTTCTTAAATGACGCTGCACATAAAATAGTTGTCTCTTCACCGGCCAGTAACGGAAATATGTCATATAGGATACCCTTTTATGCAAGAGATAAGAGAGGGAGCATAGAGTCTAATGCATCATTATTGAATGCATCTTTCACCTATGTATGGCCCGACCTTATGCTCTATCGAAGCGTTACAATATATTTAGGGCAGTTTTACGTGGATATAGTTTTTAAGGCTCAATCATTAGGCGTTGATTTAAAGATGTTTAATGTGAGCTTTTGGGTTCCACCTTATATGGCGCTTGAAAAATACTATATTGAAGGCTCCTCGATAACTCTCTATTTAAAAGACCCCTATGATAAAGATATGAAAGCTAAAGTTGAATTTTCCTCATCAAGCGCTAACCTCAGGAATATTAGTGTTCTTTTGGAACAAGAATACCTGCTTCCCTCCATAATCTTTTCTCTCGAACCCTACAAGCATAGTCTACATGTAGGCTTTAGAGTGTCTATATATGCCGGAAACTTGGAGTGTAGCACTTCAGAAATTAACATCTTCAATTCGCACGAGATGATTAGAAAACTTGGCGTAAACTATATCTTGGTCAATAAGAGACGTGCTGACGAATATTTAAGGTTCCACTTAGACGAAGAAAACTTTGAGGAAGTTTTTAAGAATTCCAGTGTCGCCATATTTAAAGTGAAGGCGCTTTACTCGGCCAGCTAAATTATATGTGGAAGAGTTAAATATCAGATTTCTATCTTAGCTCTTGAGATGAGGAAGCCGTCCCAGACTGACCGCTAAATATAGGGATGAAGATTTCACGACGGACTGATCGCTAAAGATGAGTAGCGTCATTTCCGTTGCCATATGATTTGGGATAGGAAACTTTAAGTATTAGGTGTTATATCTTCGAAGAAGATAATAAATTCCTAGTAATTGAGAGGATGGTGGTGTCTAGATGGAGTATATTTACGCTGCGATGCTGCTTCATAGAGCTGGTAAGCCTATTGACGAGGAAAATCTAACCAAGGTTCTTCATGCTGCTGGAGTGAATGTTGATCCAATAAGGGTTAAGGCTTTAGTGGCTGCGCTCTCAGAAATAAATATTGATGAAGCCATAAAGTCAGCGCCTACCTTTGTGCCAATGGCAGCCCCAGTATCAGCGGCTCCAGCAGCCCCAGCGGCTGAGGAGAAGCCTAAGAAGGAAGAGGAGAAGAAAGTCGAGGAAGAGAAGAGGGAGGAAGAAGCCCTAGAGGGACTCGCAGCGCTGTTTGGATAGAGCTGGCAAAACCGGAATATCTAAAGAGAAAAATAAACTCTATTATAGATGGTTTCGCGACGATAAGCATCCTCTATTTTTATGTTCAATTAACTTTCTCCATACTGGGAGGAAGGAATCTAATGCCACCTTCAGTATGCTTATATATTTTCTCAGATAACTTTATCCTTTGCTGCGCGCATAAAAACCATTCTAGATTGAGGGATAAGGTCGATGCGTTTCAGCGAGGAGGAGTATAAGCTACCCTTCTTTTTAGAGAATGGCTATGTTAGGAAGCGTTGTCCGCGCTGCGGCGAATTCTTCTGGACGCTTAATCCAGATCAGGTGCTTTGTGGGGAGTCGAATACTTATGGCTGTGCTGATTACACATTTATTGGGCATTCGCCTGTTAATAGGGCTTATTCTTTAGCTGAGATGCGCGAGACCTTCCTATCGTTCTTTGAGAGGAGGGGTCATAGGCGTATCAAGCCCTATCCTATTGTTGCTAGGTGGAGGGATGACCTCTACTTTACTAACGCCAGCATAATAGACTTCCAGCCCTATGTAACTGAGGGCATTATTCCACCGCCAGCCAACCCATTGGTTATAAGCCAGCCTTGCGTTAGATTTCCGGACTTAGAGAATGTTGGGCCGACATTCGGTAGACACTTAACGATTTTCGAAATGGGTGGGCATCATGCCTTCAACTATCCAGATAAGGAGGTTTACTGGAAAGATGAGACTGTGCGCTACCACCATGAGTTTGTAACTAAAGAGCTCGGTGTTAAGCCAGAGCACGTGGTTTATAAGGAGGGTGTGTGGTCTGGTGGTGGGAATGCTGGTCCGGATGTTGAGAGCATAATTGGTGGGCTGGAGGTTGCGACGCTAGTATTCATGAAGTATAAGGTTGTTGGTGAGGAGTTCATTGAGCTGCCGATTAGAACCGTTGATACCGGATATGGAATTGAGCGCTTCACGTGGCTTTCTCAAGGCTCAATTAGCTGTTTTCACGCCGTCTACGGCAAGTTGCTACATAAAATTATGGGTTTGGCTGGCCTAAGTAGTGTTGATGAGAATCTTCTGGCTGATTTCGCCAGGTTTTCCGGTTTAATAAGCATATCTAAGACTGTTAGTCGAGGCGAGAATTGGAGAAGGATAGCTTCTAGACTTAATATGGATGCTGCTGATCTTCAGCGCATCATAAACCCAATTGTTGATGTTTTCGCTATTATAGACCATACTAAATGCTTGGCTTTTATGCTCGCTGAGGGTGTTGTTCCATCAAATGTTGAGGAAGGCTATTTGGCTAGGCTTCTGATTAGAAGGACCTATAGGTTATTGAGGAACCTCGGTATTGAATCCCTTATGCCAGACATCGTTGATATGCAGGTGGCATACTGGTCTAAGGACTTTCCGCACTTAATAGATATGCGCGATGAGATTCTAGAGCTTCTTAGGATCGAAATTGAGAAGTATGAGCAGACCCTCCAGAGGGGTAGGGAGTTTGTTAGGCGGTTAATCCGCGATTTTAGAGCTAGGGGTGAAAGCGAGATACCAGTAAGCAAGCTTGTTGAGCTTTATGACTCACATGGTCTAACACCCGAGGTTGTGAGTGAGATTGCATCTTCAGAGGGCTTTGCAATTAATGTTCCAGAGGGCTTCTACAGCTTCGTTGCGGAGAAGCATGTGTCCTCATCCAAAGCGGCTTTCAAAATGGCTGAGGAGATTGAGGATTTGGGCATAGATGTTTCTGGGTTGCCGGAGACTAAACCGTTATATTATGAGGATGCTTATATGAGGGAGTTCACCGCTAAAGTTCTCCGGGTTTCCGGAAACCGCGTCATACTGGATAGAACAG
>Ga0209080_1000970_pt1 | contig 15894 bp, 25 predicted proteins | sample JNZ110809AmetaG_FD_184123 | JGI IMG/M metagenome (GOLD analysis project Ga0209080, IMG submission 184123) | Hot spring microbial communities from Jinze hot spring, China to study Microbial Dark Matter (Phase II) - JNZ 110809A (SPAdes) (version 3) ...
TTCCAATGGAGAAGAAAAAACTAAATGTATAAAAGGTTAATATTCCAAAATTGTATACGTTGTATACACATACAAAACAATAAAAACAATATACATAAACAACACAAACAAAAACGAAAACGAAGACGAAAACGAAAAAAGGGAGGCTGAACTTCAACTCTTTACGCTCTGGATGAATTTCATGTAGCGTTCAACATTCGCTGAGATGTCTATTGTTAGACACTCTGCAATTGGGCATGCCTTTACTTTTTCAGGTAATAAGTGCTTAATGGATATTATCAGTGATAAGCTTGTAATGGACTTATACCTTGTCAGAAGGGCTAAAAACCATTAATCCTAACATATTTTTTCAGGTTTTTCTCATTCCTAATTAGATAGTGGTTTTCGCTGAAGTACATGTATGTTGGCTTAGGACTTCTCTTAAAGTATAATACTCCACAATTAATCCTATGTACTTCATCTAAATGTTCAATATAGTTTTGCACGGCACGTTGAACACTGTTACCATAAATCTTCTCTCCACAGAAGCATTCCACAACATGCTTAAACTGTGGAAGGTTAATTCTAACTTCAAACTCGATTTTAAACATCACATTCACATCCTTCTTATTAGAAGCTCAATCCATACTGGCTCTTCAAGGACGTGGCTTGGAAGCTCATGAATGAAGTCCACTAGGCTCATCCCCCACCACCATTTCTCTGGGAGACCAATATACCATTCCCTACCCCTCTTAATATTCATTATGCAAAAGTTTATCCAGTGGTCTGCAATTAGGCTTCTAAACCTATCATCAATCATCCCCCTAGAAACATATAGTCTATGAGGCTCAGCAAGGTAAATCTCAACATAGCCCATATCCCTAAGCATACCACTAATAGTTGGATAAGTATCTATCCTGTAATTCCTGAAGTCATGATGCTCAATAACTAGGCTTGGCTTACAATCTTCAAGTATACGCTTCATACCCCTTAAAACATTCAATTCATAGCCTTCCACATCAATCTTAACAATATCCACAGCATCCAAAACATCATCCATCCTCCTAACATGAACCTCAACCACATCATACGATGGGTAGCCCTCAAGAAGTGTTGAACTTGCACTGCGACTATACAGTTTTTTAACTTCATCCCTATCTCCAAGTGCAATTGGATGCACAGTAACATTGCCTAAATTATTAAGCCTAATATTCCTCTCCAAATTCTCAAGAGTTTCAGGGTTAGGTTCAAAGGCATGTACATGCCTACACTTCACAGCCATCCTACATGTGTAGTATCCAACATGGCTTCCAACATCCGCGAAAACCTTATTAGAGTCAGCCAGTAGGTTTAAAGCCCTTAAAACACTGAGTTCACCCTTAGATAGAACAGCCCTATCATGCTCAAACCTCTCTCCACGTCTAATAGCCCATTTAAACCCATCCCAAGAAGTAGCAACTTCAAAACTCAACATTGACACCTAAACATACTTCTCCACTATACTTTTAAGCTTTAACCCAACATTAACCCAGCTATATACATTCCTAATCCTATTAACATGTCCACCCACAATTTCACTATACCTTTCACGTTCACAAACTATCTCATATATGAGATTGCAGGCTTCATCCACATCCAATTCAACTCCAGTTCCAACATGAATTGGATTCCCCTCTAAGACAACTCCACTAGGCTTCGAGCTTACAAGTAACTGTGGAGGCATATATTCACTCCAGCTTCCACCCCTACCAGCAATTGTAATGCATCCTCTAGCCAAAGCCTCTAAACCATTCAATTCAAAGCCTCCCCCACGACTAGTAAGAAGATATATGTCGCACAGGTCATATAGGCTTATCTTATCATCATCACTAAGCCATCCGCAATTTATAAACTTGTCAGCATATTTTTCAAGGATTCCATTAGCTACATGTGTAGGTTTAAGGTATAATGCTAAGCCCATAGCCGTCTTCACTATTAATGCAACTTTAAGCTTCTCCCCTAGAAGTTTTGCATGTATTTTGAAGGCTAAGTCTAACCCCTTCCTATATGGTGAATGTATACAGTATGTTAGGAGTGTAATGTAGCCCTTACTCTTTAAACCCTTTATTACATTGAACTTTTCACTATAGGTTTTTGGCTGAGTATAGTATTTATCGTCGAGGGCATGTGGAATTACATGTACTGGAACTCTGACTCCACTATCCACATAGCTTTTACATGCATAGTTTGATGGTACAATCATGGCGTCAGCATAACTTGTAAGTTCAACTGCATAGTTTGAGATGCGGTTGCTGTCAGCCACATCTACACCTATAATCCTCTTAAACCTAAACCTCTTTGATAGAAGCATATCCCCAAACTTCTGTATTGGATAGAAGTATGGGTGTAATATCACTATTGGTTGACTGTTAACGTATAGTCTTGGAAGAGCATCCTCATCAATGCTGTATACATTGAAGTATTTTGAAAGCTCCCTTACATGCCTCCAACCTATCAGGCTGAAACTCACAGTTTTAAACATTGGGTAGACATAGAATATATGCATACCAACACTGATTCAAAGCCTTAACCGTAACTCCACCTAATAGTCCATTCAACCCTTAAAATCTGGTCGCTACCCTTACTTACAGGGCTTGCTGGAGTATACTTGACAACGTTCTGACTTAAATCGTCGCTTGGTATGACATTGTTTAGGCTGAAGTGATATGCAGTATAGGTTTCTGTGCTTGAATCAGTTGCAGTAATGGTGTTCTGAACGTATCCAGAACCTGAACTTCTACTTCCCCAGCTTCCAACAAGATACTTTATCCTGCTTGGAATACTATCATATATTCCAACATACTGAACCACTCCTCTACTTATCCCAGAGTCGAAGTACGCCATGAAGTCGTATGCACCGTAATATGCAAGCACATTTCCACTCTTCAACTCCCTCACAATTCTCCCAGTCTTCCTATCAATCAACGTTATTTTAACTATGCCCATAACATTCCTTGACAATTCATCCTTAACCCTACTTCCCATATATATGCACCATTAAACTCTCTATTAACATAAGATTTAAAGTTTATTGTACAGTTACAGTTACAGTTTCACTTAGGCTTCCAGTTAAATTGTCAAATGGGGATATGACTATTGTCTTTGGAATTAGCGATATAACTGTGGTTTCACTTAGACTTCCAGTTAGATTGTCGAATGGAGAGATAACAATGGTCTTCGGATAAACATACACCCTTGTAACCTCACTTAAACTTTGAGTTAAAACATCAGTTACAGTTACAACGACATATCTCGGGTAAACCAGTATGTTTACAGTTTCAATTAGGCTTCCAACTAAATCGTCAAGTGTTGAAACCTTAACCACAGTTCTAACAATAATGCCTATAACCTCACTTAGACATCCAGTTAACTCATCAAGTGTTGAAACAGTTATCCAAGTTCTAGTGGTAAGGCTATACTGGAAAACCATAGTTAAAGCGTTAGTCAAATCATCAATGGTGGAGACGACTCTAAGTCTACCAGTAATCTGCCATAAACAGAACTTTATCCTCCTGAAAATCTCGTTAAGCCTATTGAAGAATTCTATTAGGGTTCTATCACCATGACCTACAGGCTTCAACTCCAATAGCATACGGTAACATTCACTGCACATTGGAATATCCTCAACCCTTCTACCAGCAATCTCCTCTACACATGTAAAAAACTTCTTTAAAGCTTCAACCTTAAGATTATAATCCTCACTTAGAACCCAGTCTCCACTCTTAACAGTCCTAATCCTATTAACAATATCCTCAAACTCCTTTATTGGATTTGACATTTTCATCCACCACTCAACAATTTAACTATCTCTAAAAGTATTTTTAAAGCTTCCAAACGTATGTTCTCCTGTACACTTGAGATAATATCGGTTTCCTTTACGTCCACAAGCTTCTCTACACATGTAATATACTTGTCTATTAACTCTTTACTCAAGGCTTAACACTTCCAGCAAGCTTGAATCTTCTTTCACTTACCCCTCTTCCAACATTTATTTTCATGTTTCTTAGAGCTTCAACCCAGACTTTCATGTTTTCATAGAGTTTAGTTAATGTATCCCTGTTTAAGCCTTGCCCAGCCCAGTAGTCAATCCACCACTTCTCAAATTCCTCTTCACTTAACAGTTTGAAGGGTTCATATCCCCATGCATGGCGTTTAGCCCTCCATGAAACTGCCTGTAGAACTGCATTCTGGTATTGTCTAGCTTTTACTGGGTTTACATCTTCAGGTTTTATTTGGCTTAGAGTCCAATCCTCAATTCTACGCCTATACTCCTGAAGATAATCATATTGTGTTGTCCTCTCACTTGTATGTGGGTTAACCATTTCATCAGGCTTATTATAATTGGAGTATGCATATGCCGTGTAGCTTAGCCTATTCAGTATCCCAATTATCTTCTCTATGGTGGGCTTAATTGCTGGTACACTCTTGGTTTCAGCGTCAAACCTGTATATTCCATCTCTCGGGAGGAGTAAGCCGTAGCCAAGCCTTGTAACTCCAAGTATGAATCCCATCTGTAGATGGTCTAAAGTCCTATACTTAACTTCTAAGCCATCCAAATTTATTACTGCGAAATCCCCATTTCTCTCGCTAAGCCTACTTTTACCTAGAAGTGAGACTCCAAGTAGGAGGCTGTCCACCTGTGCAGAGCATATAAGCATAAACCTGTATATGGCATCTTCAACTATCATGTCAGATATAGCTACATGTGTAGCTATCTTTTCAAGTATATATTGGAAGCTTACTTGAACCTTCCTCTCAAGCCTAAGCCTATTAAAGGTTTCACTTATGAATTTACGTGCAATTATGGGGTCGAATAGGCTTAAACCATAGGTTGTAACGTCATATCTACCCTTAACATACTGTAGCCTTATAATGTCCTCCCTATACTCTGGCTTGATGATGGCTTTTGCAAGCTTCTCCCAATCAACCAGATAATCATATTTAACCTCATACCTTACAGGCTTAAACTTGATGATTATCCCCTGTAAAACCTCATTTAAATCTGGGAGGAGAACCTCGAAATCAATGGTGAAAGGCTTAAACTCTATTGGAAGAATACTTAAAGTTAAACCTAAACCTAGAAGTGTAAGGTCGAATACTGGGATATCCATCCAAACATATTCACGGAATAGGCTTGAAACATCAATACATCTAACCCAATTCACATATACAGCGTCATCTGATAAAACCTTACTATGAAACTTCCTCTTAATCTGGCTATAGCGAATTGACATAACTAAAACCTAAAGTTTAATTGCAAGCCACCATAAAACAATGTTCTGCCCACTATAGGGTGGAGACTTAAACGCTACATGTATGTATACGTCATCCACAGTCCAGTAATCAATGTCTGGGAGACCGCTTACACCTTTACCTACACATGTAATTTCAGGTTTAACCGTGAAATCATGTGGAATATCAAATACGGCTCTAGTTCCATCTCCAGTAGCCGTGAATGTTCCTCCATGAATCCTCTTGTCAAGGTTTTCAAGTGCATCAACAACCCTATTCCATTCCTCTGGAAACAGCGGTTCAACACCCTTATAGGTTAAGCCCCATCTACTCATTTTACTTCACCTTCTTCCTTAAAGATTCCTTTAAAGCTTCTTCAATCTTCCTTTTCTCTCTAAGTATTTCATCAATGGTTTTTGTGGTTTCTTCTCCAATCTTCTTGTGTAGTTCGAGTAGCCTTTTCAGGTTTGGTTTTTCAGTCATTGTGTTTCACCTCAACCAATAGTTATACGTAGCTTTCTAGCCTTCCTCAGCTGTGCGATGGTTGTGTAGAACATTATTTCATAGTCGTCTAAGCCCCATTCCCTTAATGCTTCAAGCTCCTTTACATATGTTTCAAAGGTTATTACGCCGTCAACATATGCATTTATCAAGTCTCTAATGTACATTGTAACTTCCTCCTTGACTGGCTTTATCCTTATGAATTGCTCCCACATCTTCTTTAGAACGTTTTTAACGTCGTTGCTTACTGGTAGGGCGTCAATCATCTTGTTTAGTGTGGCAAGTGCAAAGCTTCTAGCCTCTGGACTATACTCGCTTAGCATTGTCATCCTATCAACGTCTCCAATGAGTTCACTCCAAGCATATCTATGTCTCTCAAGCTGTGAAACTTTAAATATGAATTCAATTTCATCACTTGTGAAGCCGAGAAACCTTGAAACCTCATTTACAATTCCCCTGAAGGCTTCATCATCAATCATGAATCTAGCATACAATTGCTCTGCACGTGTAAAATACTTTTTCACATCATCAATTAAAGGTTTAACTTCAATGTATCTAGCCCATATCTCCCTCCACTCCACAGGTATATGCTTAGCCTCTGCAACTACACTGAAGAATCTTCTAGCCTCTGGAATTACCTCGCATATTGATGCAAGCATTGAGGGTGTAGGTATATATTCACGTTTACTCTCCCTATAATCCAACAGCATTTCCTCAAGCTGATTTCTAAGTGTTAGTATGGCTAACTCCTTATCCGTGAACCCTATAAGCTTAGCATAATCCTTAACAGCCCTCTCAACATCCTCTGGAATCTTAATGTAAAGTGAAACCCTCCTCCAAGTTGAAATTAGAGCTTTAACATCATCAGCAATTGGTCTAACACTTATATATTGAATCCAGATATCCCTCCACTCCATAGGTATAAGTCTAACATCGAAGCTCCTATTTATAAGCTCAACTGGTATGGTTATGTACTCGCTTAACGTGGCAAGCTGTGAGGGTGTTGGAGCATACTCCTTAACTGCTATTCCCCTCATAACCTTGAATACATCCATAAAGAACTTCCTCTCATAATCTGTAAGTTTACTGTAGTCTACAAGCACGTTTACAAGGCTTTTCTCCTCCTCCTCAGTTACAAGTCCAGTTGCAACCCTATACATTATCCATCCAAGCCACCTCATAGTCCAGCTTCTAATACGCCTAATCGTGTAGACATCACGGTAAATGCTTAATGCATCAACATAAACCTTATAGTATTCCTCTACAAACTTGAGTTTAACTGGTTCTGGAAGTTCAATTCCAGTAATATTCTTCCATTCAACGCTGAAAACCCTATTTACATCTCCAATAACCTTTGATAGTAGAGCCTTATACTCATCATAGCTAACTACAATTGCATCAAGATATGCATTGCTAATATCCCTCTGGATTTCACGTAGAATGTCGAAGCTCCTATCCATTAAAGCTCTAATCTCCAGTAGCTTCCTCTCTGGAGGTAGAAACATTACTGGCTGGTTAACCCACTTCTCAATCCACCTATATGTCTCCACATCGAAGTATGCAACCTTAAAGCTTGCGGTTATGAAGCCTGCAAGCAGAGTTTCAAGGCTAACTAAATCCCAGAATCCCTCCTTAAACAGATTCATGAATCCAGTTCTTAGAAGCGTCCTCTCATCAACTAGGACATTCATGGTTTCGGCAACTGCAATCGCTGGAATCCAGTATGGATGTATGCCTGTAGCCTGCAAGGTTCTACAGAAGTTTGTAATGTCAAGCTGAATCATGCTTCTAGGCATATCCTCAACATACTTCGTTGTGAACTCCCTTATTGGACTGTTAATTCCAACGCCTCTCTCACTTAGAACCTGATATATACCCCACTTAACCTTCCAACGCTGGTCAATCTTTGTAGGTATATCGGCGAGAGTGTCAATCATTATAAGGTTGTCAGAGGTGAATCCTTCAATCCATGACCCCCTGAAGTAATCATGCCACTTCATATATGTCTTAAAGGCTTCAAGAATCCTTCTAGCTTGGAAATTAAGGGCTTCAGGAGGCTTAGGAGTATATGCACCTGTAAATTCAAGTTCAGGCTTAATCTCATTAAGCTCCTCCAATGGTAGTGTAGCCCATAGAAGCCCGCTTACACCCCTAACTGTGAAGCTCCAAAGCCTCTCTGGTGGAGGATACCTAAACCTTAGGAAATAGTATAGTTTACCAATCTCCTCATGCATACCCCTAGCACTATAAAGCTTAATGAAGTCTTGTGGAGTGGCGAAGATATCTCTAACCATCATTGTAGCAACATCGCTTGGACTAGGCAAATTATACATTAAACTTAAAGGTATAATTCTACTCTTCCCAAACCTGTCAACAACACTTATACTATACTTTTCAGGGGATTCGAAGAACTTGGATATTACATAGTCGCTGTAGCCCTGTACAGCCATGTAGTAGCCTAGAACCTTCATTTCCTCACTAAACTTTTCATGTGGAATCATTCTACGTGCCATCTCAGTTAGAACTTCAGGTGATGGAAGCTCAATAGTTATAAAGTTTCTAAGTGCTAGATTAAGGGTTTTCATAAGTGGCTGACTACTCCATATCGACACACCATAAATCATTCCACGTGCAATCTCCTCGGGATATTTTAAAAGCTCATCAGCCCAAGTCCAGAGTGTTGCTCCAATACTCTTGGCAAGGTTAAGCCTAATCTCAGCTCCAATGCCGAATGGTCTAAGACTTATAACCCATAGATTCTCAAATTCCCTCATGGAGAGAGCCAGCCCCTTTATTGCTATGCTAATCATCCTCACTATTGCACCGCTAATTAGAGGTATTAGGAGCATTGAACCGCTTAGTGTGAGAAGCCTAATAGTGTTCCTAGTAATATAGTCTGGAGTGAAATACTCTGGCGATTTAATTCCGAAAGCCTTAACATCTTCAATTATGAATCCTGTAAGTGCAGTTGACATTAAACTTGTGAAATCCTTGATTACAATGTCAAGCTTCTCCCTGAAAAAGCCTGATAAAGTTTTACCTAAACCTTCAAGTCCAGTCCACATGCTCTGAAACAATCCAGTAACAGCATCCTTAACCATGCCTGCAACAGTCCCTGCAAACCCAGTTAAAGCATTCCACAGCATACCTAAACTTTTAGTAAACCATTCTCCAACAAGGCTGAAGGCATTTACAACTCCACTCCAAACCCCACTCATAAACCCAGTTAAAACTCCAACAGGGTCTTTAATGAAATTGGAAAACATGGTTGAAAGGTTTGTGAAGAACTCTCCAAACCTAGCTAGAGGAGTCCTAATCCACTCTGGGATAGCCTCCCATAAAAGTGTTGGAAGCTGTAGAACAGCGTTAACAAAGCCTGTAAGCGTGCTTCCAATCAACATGAAACCTGAACTTATAACATTATATGTACTTATTAAAAGCTCCCTAACATGCAGTATTGGAGAGAGGATGTAGGTGTTCATGAAGCCTATAATCTGGCTTGAAGCCCAGTTTAAGCTTGGTATAATGTATGTTTCTATGAATCCCCTAACCCTGTATATAACGTTGCTTATGGCTGGCAAAACATAGGTATCTATGAATCCCCTAACACTTGAAATGACATTGCCTACGGCTGGAAGAATATAGGTGTTTACCACACTCCAAAATCCACTTACAATGTAATCCCTAACGCCAATAAGTGTAGGTATAACTGTAAACTGCAAGTAGCTTCTAACCCAATCCAAAGCTGGAGCTACATATGTAGATATGAAACCTGTAACTGAACTTACAATCCATCCTCCAATACTGTTAACTACACCTGTAATCCAATCCCTAAGCTGACCTATAGGGTCAAGTATACCTAGACAGCCTCCAGCCAAATCTCCAAGATTAACTTCCCCTAAAGCTTCAATGTCAACTGCTTCTACATGTGTAGTGAAAGTTAAACCTGTATTCTGGATGTTGCTTATGAAGGCTTCTGAGAGGAGCTTTGACATCAAGTTAATTTCTTCCAATGTGAATTTATCCTGTTGACTCATGTTAGAAGTCGCCTCAACTCATTTATTCCATATACATATTCAATGTATTTAATTTTGTTCACTTCAACTTTAAGCTTAATGATTAGTTCATCCATGCTCTTAACGTCAAGGGTGAAGCTTCTACTCTTAATATCCTTATAGTTTACTCTTGCAACTACGTGATAGTATTCATCTCCACTTATAAGCCTAGTCTTCAATACTTCAAGTACATCTACAACTACATTGTCAACTACAATGGAAAAAGGGGTTAAAATTATCTTTTCACTTATCATTAATATTATTCTCTGATTATCTTGTATATGTTATTTTTGCTTGTGGTGGAGCATACTTCTTAGCCAACTCATTAAGCTTCTTAATACACTTGAATAGTTGTTTACTCTTCTGTGCAAGTGGACAGTTAATCATCTCCTTACAGTCAAGAGTACTATACTCAAAGCTAAGCTCTTGTGCAGTCATAAGCATCTCCCTCATAAGCTGGTCAAGTTCACTTCTAAACTCCTCTGGAATTTCAGGTGGCTGAACCGCTATATCCCTTAAATTCCTCTCCCTCTCCCTTTCCTTCTCCATATTTTTACACCACAATATACCTTGTTTAAAAAGTTATTTAAACCTTTTACATTAAAAATCCAGATGACTTCTAAACCTACTGTAAAGCTTAACAATATCAAAGTTTCTAGCATGCTCACGAACTGTACTGCACATCTTTAGATATTCATCTTGACTACATGTGTAGATTTCATAGGCTTTAACAATGGCTTCAACCATCTCATTAACATCATACCTGTGATACTGGAATATTATGCCGTACTCAGTCCACCTCTCCTCAACCTCAAGGTATGGGAAACCTATGTTCGCCTGTGGATGTGTAAACTCTGTTAGAGGCTCATACTGTGGATATATTACTGGTACTCCGAGAGCCTGTGCCTCAAGGACTGGGAGACCGAATCCCTCACATAGTGAGCTACATATGTAGAAGTCGAAGCCTCCAATAATTCTAAGTATTCCAGCTCTATCAAGCCTTCCAAACCTATTGTCAAAGTATGTGTTTCTTAAACCTGCAAAGTATCCTCCAGCCTTATCTTCACTGTAAATGTAGAATCCAGCTTCAGGTATTCTATCATTACATATCTTTATGGCTTCAGCAAGATGGTTTAACCCTTTCCTCTCAAGGCTTGAAGCTACAACTCCAAATACAACTCTCCCACCAGTTAAACGCTTCATAAGGTTCTTGTCAGGTTTAACCATGCCTACTAGGTTTAAGTCTACTCCATGATGTATGACGTCGAGAACTGGGATGTCAAGTTGCTCAAGAATATTCCTCACATAGTTGCTTACAGCGATGAATCTCCCATCTCTCCTAATCCAGTTTCTAACCATTTGTCTAATGGGGTAGCCTTCAACAGTGGTGTAGGTTACACTTTTAATTCCATGAACATCATAGTCCCTCTGGAGAAGAATGTATGAGAGTGCATATGTGGGGTCGAATGGAATGAATACTAAGCCTCTATCAAAAAGGTTTAATGCATCATAGTATGGTATCTGCTTATCATAGACTGTTGCTGTATGACCTAAACCTCTGAAAACCTTAGCTAAATCGCCACCTATAGTTTTAAGGCTTACAGCCTTCCCAGTTACAACTCCAATCCTAACCACAAGTATCAAAAAAAATTGGGAAGTTATATATTTATAGTTTTCCAGCTTTCACTTTTCAGCTTTAGTATGGAATAGCCCAGCCGACAACTACCTGTATGATTTCATCAAGAATACTTGGGTCTAAGCCGAAGGTTTGCACATAGTAGGCTTTTATACCTGTGGCGAATGCAGTTGCACTTGCACCTTTCTGGCGTATGACGTGGCTCATTAAAGCCATTGTGAAGGCTAGATATGTACCTCTAGCACCGCCAGTTATACCGTATTGGTCAAGTATTGGTCTAACGAGGTCTCTGACTGTTGCCACTAGGTTTAATCCTTCTTGCGCTCTTTCCAATGCAACGTCCTTTACATCTCCGAATCTTGTGGCGATAACTGTTGGGTTGAACTTCTTCTCATATTTCTTGTACATGTCTAAACCAGACTTGTATAATGGCATTTATTATTGCACCTCGTGAAATCTGCCATTATATGACAAGTATATAAATCTTACTTTAATTCTTGCAGTTTTAATCCATGCTGGTTTAGGGCTTCAGCAATTTTACAGAGTAATTCCTCATTTATGCATGTTACTCTTATTTTCTCTATGTATACTTCAATTCTCACACCTTCAGCTTCAATGAATCTATGGCTTCTCATGGAGATTTTAGGGTTTAAGCCGAGCTTCCTAAGTATTTTAAGGGTTAGGCTTATTGTGTAGTATTGCCTTATTAATCGTTTAATTGTGTGGACAATGTTTGAATAGTTTCCTTTAACGTTTGAAAGTATGATTAGCCTTCCAGCACCATCCTCCATAACTCCGAAATACAGGTTTAGCTTTACATGTCTAAAGTATACTACATCTCTCCCCTCAACCCTCATCATAACTATATCCTCAACGTTTGGGGAGAGATGTAGACAGTCATATACATTGTGAATGTCAATTTCAATATGGACTGGCTTATACTCAACTATAATCATAAAACCAAAATATTTATTGGGCTTAAAGATAAATATACTTGTTGATTGAAATGTCAGTTGAAATCAAAATAGTTATCCCCAGAAAAATCTATGATGCAATGGTTAAATGCGAAAAAATTAAGGGTATAAGAAAGGAAGATTTAATTATGATGGCAATGATAAAACTACTTGAAGAGTTAGAGGTGAAGTAAAATCAGCCTCCAAAACCTAATCCTAAACCTTATAAGCAACGTCAGAGACCCAGCGGATAGAATGTATATTGCAAGCACAATAAACTACATGTGTAGCATATACATGGATGGAAGAATAAAGGATGAACAACTATATGAAGAAATATACAGTATAGTGCATGACGTCATAAGCCTATACAGTCCAACATTAACTGAGGATGAAGTTAAAGCTAGAAGTGAGATGCTGGCTAAACAGATTGTAAACGCAATAAAAATTGAAACTGTTAGGCGTAGGATGATTGGGAGATTCAGAATAACAATATAGGGTTAGTTAGGGTGGAGTCTTCAAACCTTTAACTCCACGAAGCTTTCCACCAACAATTATAGGCTGAACATATTTAAGCTCCTCAATAAATTTAGGTTTACAGCCTTTTCTGTTTAAGTTCATCTATAACCCACCCTAAACCAATAACCAGAAATATTATTAGAGTTGAGATTACTAGGAATCCTGCAACTTTATCCATGACTCCACTATTAACATCACATATCATTTTACCAAATATAACTGAGCCAGCAATGAATAATATTAAGCCTATGATAATTCTAAATGGAATGTTCATATTAGCATATCACACTCCTCAACTCCCTAATTCTATCAATTAGAACTCCATATATACCCATACTCTTAATGATAGTTAAATATGTGCAAATTAAGTCAATGATGTAATCCTCCTCAATTATGCTTTTACCAGTAATCCTCCTCATTAATACTGAAGATTTAGTTACAATTCCATGTGTAAATAGGAATCCTAGAACGTCTTCATCACTAAGACTAAAGATAGCCCTGAGAATATCACTTCCACCCTGAACACCAAGTATTAGGGCAATTGAGGTGGCAATGAAGTCAATGGTGGACTGTAAATCAACAATAACCTTTCCACCCTCAACCCTAACTAAACCTAGAAGCTCTAAATCCCTAATTAACCCTTCAAAATATTTTTCATCATTCATCATTCATCACATCCCTATCCCACTAATGACTTTCAAAAATATTTTTCTAGCCTCCATATTTACGGCTGGGTTAATTTTTTCATCACCTAAACCCCATATATAGATTTCCGCATTAATATTCCTAGATTTAAAGTACATGTATGCATTAAGCATTTCAATCATCATTTCTGGACTTCCCCTTCCAACCCATAAATCCAATACTATAGTATCATAGTTTTTTGGGTTTGCTGTGAAGACATCGCCATGAATTACCCTAACCCTTTCATCTACTGGTAGGAGAGGTTTAACAAGCTCTATCACATCACCATTAATCTCATACACATCTATACTTTCAACTCTATTATTATCATTTAATGCGTGAACTATCAACCCTAATCCCAATCCACCAATTAGTGTTCTACCACTACAATGTTCAGCGAGAAGCTTCATTCCAATCCAGTGGAGTGGGTCGTCCACCATAACTGTTTTACCGTGAATTCTAAGTGCAGTTACATTTATTGGCTTAGTAACATGGAAGAATACATATCCAGCGACACCCTCCATCAAGTATAAACCCCTCTTATATCTTCCCCTCCATATCTCTGCACTTCCAAGCCTCTTCAAAGGATATTTTGAGGCTGGAGTCTCCCAATCATGAACTTCAAGCACATAGCTTTTCAATTTACATAGCCACCCCCAATGTTTTTTACTGTTGCAAGTTTTAGTGTTCCAAGAGTTCTCATCAAGATGTAGTTGCATAGTTTAGGCTTAATCCTATAATAGTATTCTGGTATGTATATACTATTAGTTTCAACATCAATATATATTGGGCATCTATCATATTGTCTAACTTTTCTTCCATCAATGGTTATATACTTCTTCTTCGTTATGACATAGTATAACTTACTATTCACCTTTCTCTTTTGTAGGTGGAAGCCTTTATCTGGATATTTCTCTTGTAGTCTTCTAACATATTCCTCTAGTTCCTGTACTGTTAATGGTGTCCTCTGTAATGGTACAAGTTTGAAGTATGCTGTGTAATGTCTCTGTCCACTCATTCCTCTAATTATTGGATTTATGTCTTGAAATACCTTTAGTAGCTTCAACTTCTACCCCAAATAAATATATGGTTAAAGGGGTATATAAACCTTATGCTCCTATTTAACAATGGAGAGAAGCTTACTCCACTCGCTTGGTGTTTTAACCTCCTTAGTAACCTTCTGATATTCATCACACTTCTGATATGCATTCTCAAGGATGTTGATGCAGAAGTTTTGGTAGTGTTCAAAGGATACCTTTTTTACACATGTAGCTAAAAGTGGACATATCCCCACCCATAATCACCTCCTTAAAACTTTTGCCCAAACGAATTCTCCTATTGCTATTAGTATTCCACCAATACTTATGGCTATGTATCCAATATCGGCTTTAGTTGTAAGTTCAACTGCAACTCCTATGGCTATTGCTATTATGCCAGTAAGCTCTATGGCTATTGGAACTGCAATACTTAATTCCTCATGTTTATCTTTTTTCTCACCCATATCTTCAACACTCCTTTATCATCCTCTTTAAATCGTTTATGATTACTTCAAGCTCTTGGTCAGTTATCTTCTCATCCTTCCAAGCTTCATCTAAATGGTCAATCAATGTTCTTAGAGCTGAAAACTTATGCTTGAAGTATCCCCATTTATAGCCTAGAAACGCTGACAGCAATGCAAGTATGACACTTATAATCTGTGCAATTAAGCCTAAATCCATCTTTAACACACCACTATCAGAAATGGTTATATGAATATTTAAAGGTTACACTTAAACCCCAAACTTCCTTCGGCAATACACTATAGCCTGAATGGAAGCTATGAAGACAACCTTTAAAATTTCATCATCATACTCCTCCACAGTCTTACTCTTAGAGACAATGCTATTATATAAGTTGACAAGCTTTGAAATAACTGTATATATGGTCTCAGTATTAAATAGATGCCAAACATTGCGTGCAACATTATAATACTTTAAAACTTCAACCCCAGTAATCTTATAGAAATTACAGATATTCTTGACAACAGCATCAAGGAAAAACCTAGTATACCATTGAAAGTAAAGCTTATTCCTAACAGTATCAGTAAACTTTTCACCAAGCTCCAAACCTCTATTCATAGACCACCTTACAACCGTGTTATTGGTCTGCTTATCAATCCTATTTAAATCTCCACGAGTCAAAATATGAAGTACACTATCACAGTTTTCAAAACATTTAACTATGCCATCCACATTCACATCAATCGTTTTACTTTTATAAACAAATTCCTGAATATTTTTTAAAATGAATACAGTAG
>Ga0209080_1000971_pt1 | contig 15881 bp, 16 predicted proteins | sample JNZ110809AmetaG_FD_184123 | JGI IMG/M metagenome (GOLD analysis project Ga0209080, IMG submission 184123) | Hot spring microbial communities from Jinze hot spring, China to study Microbial Dark Matter (Phase II) - JNZ 110809A (SPAdes) (version 3) ...
ATATGCAAGTGGCGGAGCTGGTTGTAGAAAAGGCAAAGAGGCTCGTAGAACTAAAGCAGGATGTGGTGATACTTCTGGACTCCATGACCCGCTTTGGAAGGGCAGCCAACGCAGTTACCCCACCCACGGGCAGAGTTTTGACCGGTGGTATAGAGGCGACCGCACTTCAAAGACCTAAAAAGTTCTTTGGTGCTGCACGGAACATAGAAGAGGGTGGCTCTCTAACAATAATAGCAACCGCTCTCATAGAAACTGGTTCAAAGATGGACGATGTTATATATGAAGAGTTCAAGGGCACAGGAAATATGGAAATACACTTAGACAGAAGGCTAATGGAAAGAAGGATATTCCCAGCCATAAACATAGAGAAGTCTGGCACTAGGAAGGAGGAGCTTTTGCTTGAAGATTGGGAACTTCAGAGGATATGGGTCTTAAGGAAATTCTTAGCCACTATGGACGCCATAGAAGCTATGGAGTTTCTCCTTGATAAGCTTAAGAAGTTCAAAACCAACAAAGACTTCTTAAAGGCTATGCACTCGTGATAAGCCTGCTCGAATACCAAAAGAACCTTGGAAAGAGGCAGATAAAGGCAGTAAATCTTATACATGGAGAAGAAAAATACCTCGTAAAGAGTTTCCTTGACAAGCTGAGAGAAGTAATACCCTTAAGGATATTGTGGGGCGATGAATTTAGTCTTGAGGACTTTATTGGTTTTATAAGCACCACTGGTATGTTTGCAAAAGAGGAAGCTCTCTTTATCTACATGGCTGAAGAGTTCCTAAAGGGCGTAAAAAACTACAAGAACCTAATTAGTCACCTGGAAAGGTCAAAGGGCAAAAAGGTCTTTTTTTATGTGGGTTATAAGCTAAGTGATAAAGACCTTCAAAAAGAGCCATTCCTAAGTTTGTCAAAACTGGGGGATATAATATACACTGGCAGGCTTGATAAGAAAAAGGTGAGGGATCTTGTGAAAAACAAACTTCAGAAGGAAGGCATAAGCATAGAGGATTCCGCACTTGATTATCTCTTGGAAGCAACCTCCTACCAGCTCATGACATTGAAAGTTGAAACAGACAAGCTTATACTTTACGGAAAAAAGAGCATAACCCTTGAAGACATCAAGTATATGGTGCTCGCAGAGCCTGAGCTTAGTCTCTTTGACCTATCTGATGGTTTGTTTCTTAAAGACTACGAGAAAGCTCTAAATTCTATCAACTCTGTTTTAATGGCTGGCACACATCCACTGCAGGTTTTAACATTCCTTGTCAACTATACCCTAAAGCTATACACCGCTAAGACCTTGGTAGAAGATGGCTGGGATGTAGAGAAAGCCCTTCTTGAAGTGGACGTAAAACACAAGTTTCAAGTTTTAAACTTCAAAAGATACCTTAACGCAAACTCTATTGAAGACCTTAACCTATTACTTAAAAAGCTTTACTTGCTTGACATAGGCATAAAGATTTACTACTTAGAACCCACACGAGCCCTAAGGGAATTTGTGATAGAATACATGCTCCATGAGGAAGGCACATATTACTCGGCAGACACGGGAGACGAAGATAGAGGTATTTCTGAACCTTGATGGGGAGGGAAGCTACAGGGTAGAGACGCCTGTGGGTTTTCTAACGCACATGGTGGAAACCATAGCAAGGCATGGAAGGTTTGACATAGAGCTTTATGCAGAAGGTGATGTGCATGTCTCTTACCATCATACCGTAGAAGACGTAGGTATAGTGCTGGGTATGGCTTTTCTGCAAGCTCTTGGAGACAAAAAAGGTATAAACCGCTACGGATACGCTATAGTGCCCATGGACGAAGCCCTTGCCATGGTAAGCGTAGACATATCAGGAAGACCTCTATTTTTCTACGAAGACTTAAACCTAAGGGGTAAGATAACAGACTTTGACTTTGAGCTCATATGGGAGTTCTTTAAAGGATTTGCCTTAGAAAGCAAAAGCACTCTTCACATAAGGGTGATCTCCGGCAAGATTCTTCACCATGTGGCAGAAGCCTGCTTTAAGGGTCTTGCATTGAGCCTACGGCAAGCGGTGAGCCTTACAAGCGGAGGTATACCCTCAACAAAGGAAAGCCTATAAGCTACTCGTAGACTATAAAACCGTATAGGTTCATGCTACGAAGCTTTTCAAGTTGCATAATAGCTTCCTCTCTACTCTCATACCTGCCGTAGAAAACCCTAAAAATGCCCGCACTTTCTACAACAGATACATCTTTGAGATTTAGCTCTTTCTCAAGCCTATCTCTCCAAGCCCTTGCGGAGTTTGCGGAAGAAAAGGCACCAAGCTGAATTCTGTAGAACTTAATGGCTGGCTTAAGAACTTCTGCTTCTTGGGGTTTTACTTGGTTGGACCTATTCTTTTCAGAAGCTGGTTCTTCCTGCTTTTCTTCTCTTTCTGGAAGCCTTGGCACGCTCTGTCTGCTTTGCTCTGCTATAAGGACAAGGCTGAGAAGCTCATAGGCTCTAGACTTGAATTGAGACGTGGTCTGTCTATCCTCTAAAACCTTCCTTATGTATTCTTTGGCAGAAGTGTAGTCGCCAAGCTTGTATTCGACACCAGCTAGGCTGAGGTATATGGATGGGTTTCCCATGCCGTTGTTTATAAGACGCTGATAGACTTCCTTGGCAGAAGCATAGTCCCCCTCGCCTTCATAGAGCTGGGCAAGCTCCAATTGTGCATCAATAAACATGGGGTTGTAAGCAACAGCCTTACGGAGGTTAGCAAGATAGTCTTCTTTCCTATCAATAGCCTGATAGACTTTTGCTAGGGAGTAAAAAGCCATGTGCTTTTGAGGAAATGCTTCGTCTTCTATGACATCCCTAAGAACCCTTATAGCCCGCTCATAGTCCTTCTGTTTATAGTAGAGCACTCCTAAGTTGAGCTTTGCTTCTGTATATGTTTTATCCACTTGAAGGGCTCTAAGAAAGGCATTCTCTGCCTTTTGGTATTCTTGCACCTCCATGTAAGCTAATCCAAGAGCATTCCAAACCTTTGGTTCATTGGGTGCAAGCTGTGTTGCTCTGAAGAAGTTGGCTATAGCTTCTGAGTAGTTTTTGGCTATGTAAGAGGACATGCCAAGGTCATAAAAATATTGCCACTGGGATTTAGAAACATCTTCTTGTTTTGGAGCACAGGAAAATATAAAGAGAAAAATCAAGAGTGCGAATTTTCTCATTGCTTGACTATAGCACCACCAAAGGTTCTTCTCAGTTTCCTTAGCTCGTTGTTTATATCATCAGTCTTTACCAAAACCCTAACCTTATAGAAGTTGTCCTCCTCAACTATGTTTACCTTATAACCCATCTTTCTTGCTCTTTCCGCAGTTTTCTTTGCACCCTTTTCATTTGCAAAGGCTCCTATTTGCACTACGTAGGTTTTTAAAGGTGCTTTTGTAGTTTTCCCGGTCTCTTTAACTCCCTGAGGCTTTTCCTTTTTCTTTTCCTCTTTTATTCCCTCAGCCATAAGATTTTGCTCCGCAGTTTTTGGAACTTCTTTTATTTCCTTCTTCTCCTTTGTAGTCTTTTCAACCTCTTTTGTTTTTTGAGGTGTTTCTATCTTCTTTTCCTCCTTTATCTTCTGGGGTATCAGGTCTTGCTCTTTAGTCTTTGAAGTTTCCTTTATTTCTTGCTTTTCTTGAGCTTTCTCTTCTTGTTTCTCTGGCTTCGATTTGGGCTCTAACTCCGTAGAAGCAGGAGTTTGTTGAACCTGTGGAGCTTCTTCTTTCTGTGGTGAAGGTTTAACTACAAGGGGCGGTGGCTGAACCTTTTCTTCTTTGGTCTTTAGCCACTCATTCAAACCGAGATAAAAAAACACAAGGGCAACAAGCACTCCAAGAAGTATTATGAGCCTCTCTCTTTTCACAGCTACCCTCCTTTATGAGATTATTATAACCCTACAAACCATCTCAAGGTTATTTTTAGACCCTCCTCAAGGGATATTTGAGGAAACCAACCTAGCAATTTCTTTGCTCTACTTATGTCTGGGCATCTTCTGGATGGGTCGTCATCTCGTGGCGGAAGAAACTCAATTTTTGAGGAAGACCCAGAAAGTTCAATAACCCTTTTGGCAAGTTCCAATATGGAAACCTCTTCAGGATTTCCCAAATTTACCACCGTGCCAGCAAGACCTTCTCTAACAGATAGTCTAAAAAGTCCTTCTACAAGGTCATCTATATAGCAAAAGCTCCTTGTCTGTGAGCCATCCCCGTATATGGGTAGTGGTTCTCCACTTAGGGCTTTCTCTATAAAGGTGGGTATTACCCTCCCATCCTTTCTTCTCATGCGTGGACCGTAGGTGTTAAATATCCTTGCAATCCTCACATCAAGTCCATGTTCTCTGTGATAAGCCATACATAGTGCCTCAGAAAACCTCTTAGCCTCATCGTAAACGCTTCTTGGACCCACTGGGTTTACATAGCCCCAGTAGTCTTCTGACTGAGGATGGACCTGTGCAGAGCCATAGACTTCAGAAGAGGAGGCAAAGACATACCTTGAACCCTTTAGCTTGGCAAAACCCAGAGTATTGAGAGTGCCAAGGGAGTCCACCTTCATGGTGTGTATGGGATGGTTCATATAGTCTACAGGAGAGGCAGGACAGGCTAAATGGACTACGAGGTCTACTGGACCTTCTACGTATATGTAATTGACCACATTGTAGTGTATAAAGCGAAAGTTTTTCTTCTCAAAAAGGTGGGCTATGTTGTCTGGACTACCTGTAAGGAAGTTGTCCATGCCTATAACGTAAAAGCCTTCTTCTAAGAACCTTTCCGCAAGGTGTGAACCTATAAAGCCTGCCACACCGGTTATCAAAACCCTCATCTTCCCACAGGGTAGTATTCAAAGCCTAATGCTCTTACCTCTTCTGGTTCGTATACGTTTCTACCATCCACTATAAGAGGCAGAGCCATAAGACCCTTTACCCTACCTAAGTCCGCCCTTTTGAACTCTTGCCATTCTGTAAGTATAAGCAAGCCCTCCGCACTTTCTACCGCACTGTATGGGTCTTTTGCATAGCTTATGCCCTTGCCCTCTGGGAAGAGGAGCTTGAAGTTTTCCATAGCCTTTGGGTCATAAAGAGAAAGCTTTGCACCCTCTCTTAGTAGCATATCCACTATCTTTATGGAAGGTGCTTCTCTTATGTCATCCGTGTTGGGTTTAAAGGCAAGCCCCCAAACCGCCAGCTTTTTGTCTTTAACGCTCCAAAGAACCCTCTTTACCTTCTCCACAAACCTTATGGGTCTTTCTTGGTTTATCCTGTCTACCTCCCTCAAAAGTCCAAAGTCAAGCCCGTAGTCTTGAGCTATCCTTATAAAAGCCTTCACATCCTTTGGAAAGCAAGAACCTCCATAGCCTATGCCTGCATTGAGAAAATCCCTTCCTATGCGTTTGTCATAGCCCATGCCATCCGCAACCAGCTTTATGTCCGCACCGGTCTTCTCGCAGAGGTCTGCAACCATGTTTATGAAGGATATTTTCATAGCAAGGAAGGAATTGCTCGCATGCTTTATGAGCTCTGCAGTGGCTGGGTCTGTAAAGATTATGGGACAGTTAAAGTCTTTATAGAGCTCCTCAAATATCTTCTTTGCTCTTTCGCTTTCCACTCCCACAACTATCCTATCAGGCTTGAGAAAATCCTCTATGGCGGAGCCTTCTCTAAGGAACTCAGGGTTTGACGCCACATCATAGGGTATATCTGGACTTTTTATGTATCTCTGCACTGTCTTTTTTATAAGCTGGTGTGTGTTTACTGGAACGGTGGACTTTTCTATGAGGAGCTTATAAGAGGTCATGAGCTTTGCAGTTTCCCTTGCCACCTCTTCCACCTGTGAAAGGTCCGCAGAGCCATCAGGTCTTTGTGGCGTCCCCACACAGATAAATATCACATCAGAAAACTCAAGCCCTTCTTTCAGGTTCGTGGTGAATTTTAGCCTATTAGAACTTAGACTCTCATGCATAAGCTCCTCAAGCCCTGGCTCATAAATGGGGGACCTACCAGCCCTCAGGAGCTCCACCTTTTGAGGGATTTTCTCCACCACCATAACCTCATGCCCAAGGTGTGCAAAGCACACGCCCGTTGTAAGCCCTACGTATCCTCCTCCAACTACAGTTAGCTTCATGGCTTATATTTTAAACCATGAAGTTTAGTCCACTCTTTTATAAGAGGGTTTCTAACATCCTTGAACGCAGGAAAGAGCTTCTTCTAAAACTCTCAGAAAAGGAGCTCATACTACCTACCACCGAGGAAGTGGTGGAGATTAATAGGGTCATAATGCAAGAGCATAAGGGGATTTTTGGAGTAAGGGACAGAAACCTCGTAGAATCTGCGATAGCCTCCGTGATTAATAAAAAGGAATACGAGGGTGAAAATGACCTTTTTTCTCTTGGCTTTACTCTTTTTTCAAAACTTATACAAAACCGTCCCTTTGTTGACGGCAATAAGAGAACTGCGGTAGTAGTGTTTGAATATTTCATGGAGATAAACGGACAGGAGCTTCTTCTCTCTAACGACCAACTCTATACACTTGCGGTAAGTGTAGCAAAGGGAGAAAGCCTACATCCTCTCAGGAGCTTCTATTCCCAGCAATTCAAAAGCAGTCCTTAGGGTTATCTCCACACCCTTAAAGAGGGCAAGTCTCAAAAGCATAAGATTTTTGTCCTCCACCATTACTCTGTGGTGATTGTAGTAGTGGTGAAAGCTTTTTGCAAGCTCAAGGAGAGAATAGGTTATAAGATGAGGGGACAGTGTCTTGGCTACCGCAGAAAAAGTATCCTTTAAATATAAACACCTCTTTGCCAGCTTTAGGTCCTCTTCAGAAAGCTCATACAGGTATTCTCTTAGGTCTTCCTTGTCTGGGTCTATGCCATACCTTTCCTTGACCTCTCTAAAGACTCCCCTTATCCGTGCATAAGCATACTGTACATAAAAGACGGGGTTTTCTGTAGTGTTCTTCTTTACGAGGTCTATATCAAAGTCCAAAGGCGTATCGCTGTCCCTTGTGAGAAAAACAAACCTCACCGCATCCTTTCCCACCTCTTCTATTAGCTCCTGCAGGGTAATAAACTCGCCAGTCCTTTTGGACATACGCACCTCTTGACCACCGCTTATGAGCCTTACCATCTGGACAAACTCCACCTTTAGCCAATCCTCTGGAACATCAAGAGCTTTTAGAGCACCTATAAGCCTTCTTTCGTATCCATGATGGTCCGCACCCCAAAGGTTTATAACCTTGTCAAAGCCTCTTTGGAACTTTTGGTAATGATAAGCTATGTCCGAGGCAAAGTAGGTCCAAGAGCCATCGGATTTTCTAACTACCCTATCCTTGTCATCTCCAAAATCTGAGCTTTTGAACCACAAAGCACCGTCCTTTTCGTATATGTAGCCCCTTTTCCTTAGCTTTTGCATAACCTCTTCCACAAGACCTCTCTCGTAGAGGCTTCTCTCGCTAAACCAACTATCAAAGGACACAGACAAAAGCTCAAGGGTTTCTTTAATATCCTCAAGAAGTCTCTTGTGAGCATACTCTTTGCAAAGGTCTATAGCCCTTTCCCTTTCAAGGTCTAAAAGCTCCTCTCCGTAAAAAGCCTTTAGGTCTTTGGCAAGCCTTTTTATGTATTTGCCCTTATAGCCTTCCCTTTCAAAGACCTCTCTTAGCTCTGGGTCTTCTTTTCCAAAAAGCTCATAGTATCTATGCAATACCGAAAGCCCAAGCATGTAGACCTGATTGCCCGCATCGTTTATGTAATACTCCCTTAGGACCTTGTGTCCAAGCCTTTGGAGAAGTTTTGAGAGCACATCGCCTACTACCGCACCCCTTCCATGTCCCACATGTAAAGGACCAGTAGGGTTGGCACTTACAAACTCCACTTGAATACACATAGGCTTTTCCACAGGCTCAAAGAAGTAGTCCTGCCCCTTTGTGAGAAGCCCTTTGAATTCTTCTCTCACAAACTCCTCGCTGAGCTTTATGTTTACAAAGCCCTTGACCGCCTCTGCAGTCATTAGGTGGTTTGAGAGCTTGCTCGCCAGCTCTTGAGCAATCTCCTGTGGGTTTTTCCTAAGAGACTTGGAAAGCAAAAAGGCTACGTTGGTGGCATAGTCTCCGTAGCTTTCCTCTCTTGGTGGCTCAAGGCTAAAAGAGTCTATCTCTATGGAATACAGCTCCTTTATCCTTTCCCTTATAGCCCTTTCAACAAATCCCTTCACACCTTTTATTTTAACACCCCTCTGCTTCCACAGATATACTTCACACCCTTTTCGGTTCTTGCCCAGTGCCTTGTGCCTGCCCTTACCTCTAACATATCCCCAGCCTTTAAATGATACACACCCTCCTCAGTCAAGACCTTGAGCCAAAGAGAATTATCTCCACATCCTTGTCAAAGGCTTCTCAAACTTGATGCGGAGCTATGCCTTCAAAAGGCAAATGACAGGTTTGAGAAGAGGTTTAGATATACGGAAAAGAGGGCAAAGGAGATGGGTAAAGACCTAAAGCAGATGACCCTTGAGGAAATGGACATTTTATGGCTTGAGGCTAAGAGGTTTGACTACACAGAAGAGGGCTGACCTTCCTGCCTGTCCTTTCCTCAAAGTATCTTGTGCCTGGCTTTCCAAGACTACTAGCACCAGCCAATAGGTAAGCCTTTCTTCCGAGGGCTATTCCCCTTTGCTCCTTTGTTAAAAACTCTCTTAACCACTCCATGCTTATGCCTCTGCCATCCTGCAGGGTGTCCGCAGGCAGGTAAGCTATGTCCTCTGCATCCAAACTGCCTATAAGCAAAATAAGAGACTTATCTGGGTTTATCTCTGTCTGAAGCTCCGCAGAGACTCTGTTTCCTAAGAGTATTTCCTCATATTCCTTTGGAACAAGAAAGGTAGGACTGCAGAGATTATCAAAAAACTCAAGAGGTTCGTCTCTCAAACCTTCTGTCAAAATTACCCTTAGACCGCCCTTGTTATAGTATATAACCCTTCCTATCTTCTCTACAGGGTCTGCCTTTAAAATACCTCTTATAGAGGGAGAGTAGGGTTTTACAAAGGATGGAATTGTCTGACCCTTGACCTCAAGTTTTCCTTGCAAAACCTTCCAATTGAGAAAGCCAAACTCCCACTCCTTGCAAGAAAGCCCAAGCTCCTGCTCCGCAAAGAGCCTTGTCTCCTTTATAAAGCTCAGCTCCTCCTTGCTTCCCGGTCTCCTGCCACCAAAGGAGACCAAATCCCATTGCACTGAACCCTTCTTCTGCTTAAAAAGTCCATATATGCATCCACAGTAGTCCTGATGGTATAGCTCTAACTCCCTTGAAAGCCTAAACATCTCCTGAGTGCCACCGCCCTTGCGATAGTCCAAAGCCAAGAACTCAACGCCTGAGCCTTGGCATACCTTTTGCCCGCTCTCTTTTAGCATAATAAACTCCTTCTTGGGGCTCATGAGCAGGGTGGTGGTCAGGTGCGTAGCACCCACCTCCTTGGCAAACTGGAGACTTCTGAGGAGCCGGTAGTCAAAACATATGGCACATCTTTTACCCCTTTCTGGCTCATCCTCATAGCCTTTTACCGCAGAAAGCCAACTCTCCAAGTCGTATTCGCCCTCATACAGCTCAATGCCCAGCTCCTTGCATATCCTTTTTGTTTCCAAAAGCCTGAGCCTATACTCTTCATAAGGGTGTATATTAGGGTCGTAGAAAAAGCCCACTATCTCAGACTGTGGATAGTCTTCTCTTAGCCTTTTTAGAAAGTAAACCGCGTCGGGTGCGCAACATATATGGACCAGAATCTTCATTTCCTACCCTTCACATACTGCTCCCAGTTTTCTGGGTTAAAGGGTGATAGCTCCCTGAGAAGTTTTACCGTCTTTGGAAACTCCTCTATCACATAGTCCACATCTTCATCCGTGTTATCCCTTCCAAAGCTAAAGACTATAGAGCCGTTGGCTACTTCCTTGGGAACACCTATGGCAAAGAGCACATGAGACTGCTTTAGAGCCAAAGACACGCAGGCGGAACCAGAGGCGGTCTCTATACCCATTAGGTCAAGCCTGAGGAGCATGGCTTCTCCCTCTATTAAGTGGACTATCAAAGAAAGATGATGTGGTAGCCTTTGCGTGGGATGCCCTGTAAACTCTATCAGCTCAAGCCTTTCTTCAAGACCTTTTTTTAGCCTGTCTCTGTATGAGGAGAGCCTTTCCATTCTGTCTGGCAGTTCCTTCATGGCAAGCTCGCATGCAGCACCAAAGCCCACTATACCTGGCACGTTTTCCGTTCCAGCCCTTACACCCCTTTCTTGAGTTCCACCTTCTATTAGTGGTCTTATCTTTACACCCTTCCTTGTCCACAAGGCACCCACACCCTTAGGTCCATACATAAGGTGTGCGGTAAAGGAAGCGGCATCTACACCCCAATCCTTTAAGTCTACAGGATAGTGCCCCAGTGTGGGACATGCGTCCGTGTGAAAGATAACCTTTGGGTTTTTCTCCTTTACCGCTTTTACAAGCTCCTTTATATTTTGTATAGTCCCTATCTCTCTGTTGGAGTGCCCTATGCTTACAAGAACCGTATCTGGTCTGACCGCATCCGCCAGCTGTTGTGGGTCTATAAGTCCATACTTGTCTGGCTTTAGGTAAGTTACCTCCCAGTCCTTCTTCTCAAGGCTTTTTAGAGGGTGCAATATGGAATGATGTTCTATCTCTGTGGTAATTATATGTCTTCCCTTCTTTTCATAGGCTTCCGCTATACCCTTTATGGCTAAGTTGTTAGCTTCTATACCACCAGAGGTGAATATAAATTCTTCGGGACTATTGGCGTTTGTAAGGACTGCCAGTTTTTCCCTTGCTTCGTTTATAGCCTTTTTTGCCACCTGTCCAAAGCTATGCAGAGAAGTGGGGTTTCCAAAGTGCTCTCTAAAGTAGGGAAGCATAGCCTGTAGGACTTCTTCCGCTACTGGTGTTGTTGCAATGTGGTCTAAGTAAACTACCCTTTTACCTGCTTTTTTAACAAACATCTTTTACCTCCTTTCTGTTATGTCGCTAATTAGCTTTGCTATGCTTATAAAAGCCCTTGCGGTGTCTGAGTCTGGATGACTTTCCACCACTGGCATACCCAGGTCAGAGGTCTCCGCAAGCTCTGGGTCAATGGGTATTGAACCAAGTATCTTAAGCCCGTAAGTGGTGGCAAACTCTGCCACCCTACCCTTTCCAAAGATGTTATATTTCTTGCCACTATCGGGGCATACAAAGTAAGCCATATTTTCTATAACGCCCAGAATGGGTATCTGAACCTCTTTGAACATAGCGACCGCCTTTTTCACATCTGCCAGAGCCACATCCTGAGGGGTGGTGACCACCACCGCACCTCCCATATGCACGTTCTGTGCAAGTGTCAGCTGAACATCTCCTGTTCCGGGTGGGAGGTCCAGAATAAGGTAGTCAAGTTCACCCCAGTTTACGTCAAAAAGGAACTGCATAAGGGCTTTCATAAGCATGGGACCACGCCATATTACGGGCGTGTCCTCGGAGGGAAGGAGAAAGCCTATGGAAAGGAGTTTTATGCCATATTTTTCCACTGGTATTATCCTATTGTTTTCGTCCACATGCACCCTCTCGCCCTTGACGCCCATTATGGTGGGAATACTGGGTCCATATATGTCCGCATCCAGAAGACCCACCCGGTAGCCCAGCTTTGAAAGGGCAAGTGCCAAATTGGCGGACACGGTGGACTTACCCACGCCACCCTTTCCGCTCCCCACCGCTATGAGGTGCTTTATGCCGGGAACCCTCCTGCGAGTAAAGGCAGGTGCACCCATAACAGGTTGTGCGGGAATGTCCTCCACAAACCTAACCTTTATGTCTTCCACATCTGGCACCCTCTCAAGGGCATTTCTGGTTTTTTCAACGATATCCTCTTCAAGACCCCTTTGAGGAAGCCTGTATACTATCTCAAGTGTCCTTCCTATGAGCTTTATATCTTTAACCAGCTCAGAAAGCCTTGAATTGTTAACCACCTCATCCCTAAGGGCTTCCATAATGTCCTTTACCGCCATTTTTTCCTCCTGGCTTTTAGACATAATATAATTCTCTTAGTGAAGGAGCGGTTATGAGGATTGTCAACAAGGAGATTTTACAATGAATTACGCACCGCATATAATCAGCTATTTGAGTGCCAGCGAAGACATAAGGGAGGTATACCTTGTGCCAAAAGCCTTTATAACAGAGAAGAGGGGACAGAAACTTCTAAAAGTTTCAGATACCATTCTCACCCCTGAGGATATAAGGGATACACTGATAGCCCTTAGAAGCCACACACCCTTTGCACTTGGACCGCTTGGAAAAGAGGGCATGTTTTCCTTTGGTCTTCAAAATGTGGGAAGGTTCAGGGTAAAGTATATAACCCAAAGGGGTAGCTACGTGGTCTATATATTAAAAACTCCTTACCACATACCACCCCTTAGCAAACTCTGCCCAGATAAAAACGCAGTGAGCAAGCTGGAGGAGATAATAAGGCTATACAACTCCGGTGTTCTTCTCTTTCAGGGGAAAAACCATATCCTCGTAAACACCCTCATATACTCCCTTCTGCAGAATGTATGTGATAACTACAACGAAGTTATTTTTATCCTGGAGGCTCCTCTGACCTTCTTACTTAGACACGGGCAATCCCTTGTGATCCAGAGGGAAATAGGCGTTGATGTGGACACCTTTGAGGAGGGTTTGAGAGATGCCTTCTATATGAACCCTCATATAATCTTTATGGGGTACAGAGAGATTATACCAGCCAAGGAAACGGAATACCTACTTAGGCTTGCTGAAAATGCACTCATCTTGCTTAATACACCTGCCCTTGACAAGGTCTCTACTGAATTTTTCAAGCCTTTCATCAAAGCATGGGTGTATGTGAGCGGTAATACAGATGGGACACTGTCTTTGAGCTTCAAAGACACAGAACCTCAGGCTCAGGAAAGCCGTTAAACTCCGCAGCGTATACGGTGGTGTAAGCCCCTGCGGAGAGAATGTAAAGGTAATCACCCACTTCAGGTTCAGGCAAGGGCACCATACGCGCAACCACATCCATGCTATCACAAGAAACACCGCCTATTGTCCATTCCCTTAGTTCTCCACCCCTCTCAAGGTAGAAGGGATACCTTATACCCCCAAGGGCTTCCGCAAGACCGTTAAAGACTCCCGTATCTATGTAAAGCCAGTTTTCCTCGCCCCTCTTAGCCTTTCCTATAACCCTGCAAACCATTATGCCTTGGTCACCCACTATACCCCTGCCCGGCTCTATTTGAAGCTCATGGGGAAGTGAAGGCATAAACTTCTGAAGTAGCCCCTTCACATAGTAAGCTATATCCTCTATCCTAAGGGCTTCGTAGGTATATCTTACAGGCAAACCACCACCCATATTGAGCATCTGAAGTCTTAAACCTCTAAGTTTTGCCTTCTGCCAAAGCTCACTGGCTTTCTTTATACCTATAAGCCAGTTTCTGAAATTGTTGCACTGAGACCCCACATGGAAGGTGATACCGTAAGGAACAAGACCCTTACTTTGGGCGTATTCCAATATATCAAGGGCTGTGTCCACATCAACTCCAAACTTCTTTGATAGAGGCCAGTCGCTTCCTTCGTTGGGAACTACAAGCCTTACATAAACCCTTGACCTTGGAGCTGTCTTTGTCAATTTCTCTACTTCTGTGAAAGAGTCCACCACGAACCTGTTTATTCCTTTCTCGTAGGCGTAGGCTATAAAGTCCATAGGTTTTACAGGATTGCTGGAGATTATCCTTTCTGGCTTTACTCCAAGTTCTAAGACTTTTTTTAGCTCCTCTGAAGAAGCTACCTCAAAACCAGAGCCAAGCTCTGCAAGGGTTTTAAGAATGTCCACATGGTCGTTAGCCTTTACCGCATAGTAAACCTTAAACTGAGAAAAGTGATACTTTACCTCAATGTATCTGCTTTTTATACCCTGAAGGTCCATAAGTAGCAGAGGGGTTTTTTGTGGCTTTAGGTAAGGAAGCAAATGCTCTCTTTGGGAGATGAACTCCGTAAAATACCTGCGGGCATTTTCGTATTGCAAAGACAAGGGGTCTATGGTTTCTTTCAGCATTATGGCATATAATATATACCAAACGGCCCGTAGCTCAACTGGATAGAGCGTGGGACTACGGATCCCAAGGTTGCGGGTTCGACTCCCGCCGGGCTGGCTTTCATTGACTTTTCATGAAAACCACCTTAAAATTGTCTTTAAATTCACTTAGGAGGTAAAGCCATGAGAAAAGTTCTTTTTGGAAGCCTTTTCTTGATAGGACTTAGCCTTGCCCAACCCAAGATTGAAGTAAAGGACGCATGGGTGCGAGAAGTTCCTCCTACTTCTAAGATGTCCGCTGCCTACATGGTTATAGAGAACAAGGGGAAAGAATCGGACAAGCTCGTGGATGCGTCTAACAATGTTTCTGAGATAACAGAACTTCATGAAACCGTGGAAGGCAAGATGAGAAGGGTGAAAGCTATAGAGATTCCCGCAGGTGGGAAAGTAGAACTAAAGCCTGGTGGTCTTCACGTGATGCTTATAAACCTCAAGAAGCCTCTCAAAGAAGGCGATACAGTTGAGCTCACCTTGAAGTTTGAAAAATCTGGAGAGGTTAAAGTCCAAGCACCTGTAAGAAAAGGCATGGGTGGGCATATGCATAAGCACGGACATTGAGCTTTCTCATAGAAAGGGGGTTTCTGAGAGAATTATAATTGGTTAAAACTCACTAAGGAGGTGAACTATGCCTGTGCATAAGTTAGAGCCAAAGAACCATCTTAAGCCTGCAAACCTCAATGGTATTTCCAACGAGCAGATTGAGCCACACTTTGAAGCCCACTACAAGGGCTATGTGACTAAATACAACGAGATTCAAGAAAAGCTCGCAGACCTTAACTTCTCTGACAGAAGCAAAGCAAACCAAAACTACTCTGAGTATAGAGAACTAAAGGTGGAGGAGACCTTCAATTACATGGGTGTTGTCCTTCACGAGCTTTATTTTGGTCATCTTGGTGCAAAGGGAGAGCCTTCAGAGGCTTTCAAAAAGAAAGTAGAAGAAGACTTTGGCTCTTGGGATGCCTGTGTGCAGGAAATAAAGGCAGCAGGTATGGCTTTTAGAGGATGGGCCATTCTTGGACTTGATATATTCTCTGGAAGGCTTGTAGTAAACGGTCTTGACGCTCACAATGTTTACAACTACACAGGGCTTATACCTATCATAGTTCTTGACACCTATGAACACGCCTACTATGTGGACCAAAAGAACAAGAGACCCCCTTACATTGACGCCTTCCTCCAAAACCTCAACTGGGAAGTTATAAACGAAAGGTTTGATAAGGCTATGAAGGCTTATGAAGCCCTCAAGGATTTTGTGAAATAACCTCGCGGGGGCTGTGCCCCCATTCTACCCATCCTTCTTCTTTGTTTATACAAACTTTTCTTACACCGTCGTAGTTTATCTCCTTTGATACTCTATAAAGCTGTGGGTTTTTTACAAAGGATTCCATATGCTCCTTCTTGTCAAAGTAAAGAAGGCTTTTGCTATCCATAATCACACAATAGTTCCCCTTTGGGTCTATAAAGCTACCGCACACTGGACAACGAGTAAAGGGCTTAGGAGGTGGAGGAAACTTCTCTTTTAGTTTTTTTACCTTGTAGGCTTTCAAAAAAATGGCAATGCTTAAGGCGATGATAATTATGTCCGCAATAAGCACCTCTGGCAATGAAAAAAGCCTTGTTAGCACGCCTGTCAATATGGCAAAGAAACCTACAAGGTTTATGGCAAAAACAAGAAAGGTGTACCCAAGAGGGAACTCTTTTATAAGCATAAGTATGGCAAAGAAGAAGCCAAAAACCT
>Ga0209080_1000972_pt1 | contig 15857 bp, 16 predicted proteins | sample JNZ110809AmetaG_FD_184123 | JGI IMG/M metagenome (GOLD analysis project Ga0209080, IMG submission 184123) | Hot spring microbial communities from Jinze hot spring, China to study Microbial Dark Matter (Phase II) - JNZ 110809A (SPAdes) (version 3) ...
GGTGTGAAACCGCACCCTACATTGAGCCGAATTTTTCTTGTAGGGCAGGGTTTTATACCCTGCCGACAAATTTTCTTCGGCGCGGTGTGAAACCGCACCCTACATTGAGCCGAATTTCATCTCGGTTCGGCAGGAGCCGAGCCATCCGAACTCGCCAAATTTCGCTTTCGGTCAGGCAAAAGCCCAACCATCCAGTATGAATCCAAGCATCCAAAGCAATTTGGCAACATGCGGTTTGATTTTAGCGCACATCTTCATCAATCGCTTAGAGGGAGTTTCAGCATGAAAACATTTTGCGCCAAAATGTGTGTGAAAGCGTAGGTTGACGGTGGTGAGCAGGATGACGCCGTTGCAGCGAGATTTGCTTATTCGCGAGTTCGGTCGCAGGCTTAGATTGCCTTACCCGATGGGGCTTGCCGAGATGTTGGAAGAAGCATTGGAGGTTTACCGGCAAAATTTCGCTATCCTGTTTAGTTTGGCGCTCATCCCAGCGCTAATTGGCACCGTTTTCGCGACAGTTGCAAACATCTGGCAAACAGTCCCGTTGAGCAAGGGCTACGAGCCTTTATTCATAGGCGTGATGGTCATCTCCTACATCTTGCTAATTGTCACCGCTTTCATCGGCTATGGCGCTCAAATTTGGGCTGTAGGTCAAGCCATAATGGGCAAGCCTGTCAGTTTCGGGGAAGCGTGGATGGCTGTTTTGAAACGCTCAGGTGCACTTTTGCTAACGATGCTCCTTGCATCCTTTGCAACAATTGCTGGTCTCGCCCTCTGTTGCGTTGGCGTTTTGTTTACTGCTGTCATTTTCTTCGCTGTGCTTGAGCAAGTTGTCTTACTTGAAGGTCTCGCTTACTTCCGCGCCATCTCCCGCCATGTCCAATTAGTTTACCCGAATTGGGGATGGGCGAGGGTGCTCGGATTTTATCTGGCATCTTACCTAATCGTGATGGTCGTGCAAATGCTTATCGGATGGGGAGGTGCGATGTCCTTTTTGGGAGTGGAAATCTGGCGTGAGGTTTTCCCCTTGTCAACTCGGCTCGCCTTTCTGGTCATCGGTCAACTTTGGCAGCAGTTGGCAAACGCTCTCGTCATGCCATACTGGTCCGTGTTCATGACACTGCTCTACTTTGACCTGAGGGCAAGACGGGAGGCTTTTGACATTCAGGTTTTGCTTGAAAAGACTTTCCCCGAAACGAGCCCAAAATAAGGCTTAAAAATCGGAGACGGACAAGGCAGGGTTTTTAAACCCCTACAAGTCAGAAAGTAAGGCAAGCCACAGGCTTGCCGTCAATTTCGGTTCAAGCGAGTGAGTGAACCATGAGATGCCTGCTCGTCGCTTTTATCCTTTCTTTCATCGCACCAGTGTTTGGACAAGTAAAGCAAGCAAGGGAAGTGTTTCCTTCCCAGACGCCGTTTGCCGTCATCGCTGAGCAACTGCAAAAAGCACAAGCATCAAATTCGGTTCATGTCAAGCGCAAAGCCCTTTTTCAGGTGCGAAACTTGATTGAGCGACTGCCCAAATCACTTGTGAGGGAGCGGTTGAGGGAAAGAGTAGACCGAGCGCTCCGTTTGGGTGTAATGACTGACGAAGCCAATGAAGCCATTGACGAAGCCATTGAAATTGCTGAGGTTGCGGATAGGACGCTTCGTCAACCACCTCCGTCCGTTGACCCAGAAACCGCTCAAGCCACTTTGCTTCGGGTTTTGAGTAGCCCGGAATTTCGTGACCCTTGGGCTCCAATTCTCCGTTTGCTGCAGAGAATTTCAAAATGGCTGGAAAGACCGTTAAATTGGGTTTTAAGGCAACTGAGTTGGCTTTTCGGGCAAATTGGGAGAATCCTGCAACCGGTCTTTGAATGGCTGGCGAAAATCTTTGAAGCGTTGGGATTGTGGTTCATGAATTGGTTCCAGTTGCTCATGTCAGTTTCGCCGATTTTGGCTTGGACAATCGTCGGGGTTTTGGGAGCAATCGGCTTGACATCACTTGCACTCGCAATTTTGAAATGGTGGAGCAAAAAGCGAAAAACGCTCGCTCAAATCGCTATCGCTGAAGCGTTGATAATGCCCGAGCAGTTGCTTCATGAGGCTGAGGTTTCCGCTCGTTCAGGTGATTACTTGACAGCGCTCCGTAAAGCCTACAAAGCGCTCCTTCTGCTTCTTGACCGAATAGGGCTAATTCGTTTCCGAGAGCAGAGAACGAATTGGGAATACCTCGCCGAAGTTCGCAAGAAAGCGCCGGCTGAGTTCGTCCGTCGCTTCCAAGAAATCACGGGCATCTTTGACATTTGCTTTTACGCCCGCAAGTTTGCCACAGCGAACGAATTTGCGACCGTAAAACAGTTCGCCGAAGAAACTCGTCAAAAAGCCCGAACATTGCTTGACTTCACAGCAACTGAGCAATTACAACATCGTGAAAGGGGTTCGCAGCAAGGCACGAAATGAAGTGGCGTCAATCTGGACGCAGACCTTCAGTTTCACCAGCGTTCAATAGTAACCGCCCATTGGCAAGCCATTTTTGTAAATTGCGATGCCGACACCGACGAAAGCAAGCAAAAGCGAAACTGCAACTTGCAATGTGAGTTGAGACCAGCGAGGCAATTTGGAGGTTAGAAGCAAAATGCGAACCCATCCCGACAGCGGAGCAAGCAAAAAGAAGACAAGAGACAGCAACGGCAAATCAGCGTAGAACATGCAACAGGTGTTGATGCCGAAGAGCAACAAAACGAATACACCCGATGCACCTTTCGCCATTGACCAATGCCTCTGCCACAAGCAAAAAACGAAAATTGCACCAACGGCTGATGCCAAAACTCCTGAAAGTTGGCTCAATTGGGCTGAGTGGGAGATGAACAAAGCGGCGCTATTTGTCGCTGCAATCAGCGAGAGTAATAGTGGCAAAAGTGCATCGGTTTGCCTTTCCGAAAGTTCGTCCAATCCTGTCCAGACGACAGCAAACCCTAAACCCAACACGACAGCCCAAACGATTTTCGCCGCAACGCTCAAGGCTGCTAAGGGAATTAGCAAAACTGCAATTGCGATGAGCCCTAAAATCAACCGAGGTAAGAGCCGAAGCAGGGCAGAAACTTTCGGCAAGTTTTCAAAGAGCGAAAGCAATGAGACCAAGAATGCTAACAGTGGCAGCCAACCTTCAACAGATTTGGGGAACAACTCAAGTGAACCGGTCGCTATCCTGTGACCGACGGAGTAGCCAGAGACAATCGCTAAAGCGGTCAAAAATCGGCTCAATGTCAATAAGCCCCGCTTTGATGCAGTGAGCGCAAGGAGCAAAATCAAGAGAGTGGCAGCGAAAGGTGGAAGGCTAAGTGTCAAAGCCGATTTCAAGAAGAAAGCCATGAAGCCTCATCTCCCCAAAGTGACAAGTTCAGCCAGACAGTCCAATTTCAGTGGCTTATGAGGAGCCATTGGACGGCTTAACAGCCGTCTTCATGTTCGACGGTGCAACTTTCCACTCATTTTCTGATACCCATGATTGCGATGGTCAAAGTGACTTCATCGGCGGCGACATTCATCAACCCTTTCATTCCGAAGTCGCTGCGCTTTATGGTGAAGGTAGTTTCAAAGCCGATAACTTGCATGCCTTTGAAGTTTTTGCCTTCACCGACCTTCGTGACCGTCACGGTGATAGGACGAGTCACACCGTGCAAGGTCAAATCGCCCGTCACTCGGAATCGGTTTTTGCCAATGGCTTCAACTTTCTTGCTCTTGAAAGTGATGGTTGGAAATTGCTTCGTGTTGAGGAAGTCAGGGCTTTTTAGGTGCTTGTCCCTGTCGGGCACACCCGTGTCCAAACTATCAGCGTTTATCACGATTTCAACGGAACTTTTGGCTGGGTCTTTGTCAACAACTATGCGTCCCTTTATATCGGTAAAACGACCGTAAATGAACACGGAACTCGCTTGAGCAAGGTTCAGGCAGCGGAAAATCACGAAAGAGTGGACAGGGTCAACTTCGTAGGTATCGGCAGCCAGAGAGAGGCTAAGTGTAAAAGTCAAAATCCCCAAAACAGCCCCAATAAGAGGGAACTTCCGCACATCTATGCACCTCCTTCGTAGTTTTCTGAATTTTCGCGCTTAAATTTTTAGCGTGGTTAGGCAAGACTGTCAACCCCTCATCCCCGTCGTTTCAAGGGAACATGACCCGCATGAACCCGACTTCTTCGCTTCGCAGGTTTTTGATGACAGTGTTGCGAAATTCGGATAGCGCTTCAAGTTCGCTTTCGCTCAACCAACCGAGATGTTGAAGTAACGCCATAACGGCAGGCGGTGTCGCCCTGTGGTTGCCGTCTTGAACTTTCACTGCTATCGCTCGTCCGTCCCTGAAAGCGCCAGCGAACAAACCTTCTGCTCCGCTTTTGCCGATAAAACGACCACTTGTGGCTTGAATAAGCCTTGTGTTCCACATGCCTTTACCTGAAACCATTTCAGGATGCTGAGCCATTGCTTCAACCAATCGCTTCGCTGCTTCATTTGCGGACAATTTAAGTGGCAAAGAAGTGTCAAGGTCAGGCAAAGTTTGTTTGACGAACCTGTGAAAAGCCAAAGCGATTGAACGCAACGAAGACGCCCAAATCGGAGCGCCGCAGCCATCAGCGATCACGGTTTCAGGCAAATTCGGCTCTCCAGTAGCAGCAACCAAAACTTGGGCGATGATTTGCTGGACTGGATGATCAGGTTGACGGTAAGTTTCCAAAGGTGCGCCGAGATGTTTTGCTGCAAGCAGCATCGCTGCGTGTTTCCCTGAACAGTTGCTGTGCAACCTTGAAGGTTTGAGCCCTTCCCGGGCTAAGCGATTCCGCTCTTCAGGGTCATAAGGTTCATGAATGCCACACTGCAGGTGAGATTCTGTCAAGTCCGCTTTCGCCAACATTTCACGCACAACATTGACATGCTCACGGGTGCCGATATGCGAACCGCAAGCAATCGCCAACTCTCTGGCGCTCAAATTGAAAGCACTGGCAGCACCACTTAAGATCACAGCCATCGCTTGAAATGGCTTGGCTGTGCTGCGCCAATAGGTCACAAGATCGGCGTTACCAAAAACGGCGATTTGTCTTCCGCTTTCGTCAAGAGCGACAGCGTGAACGAGATGAGTTGCTTCAACGATGTTTTTGCGAACGATTTCCACCTTTAGCGGTTCCATCCTTCGTTCCCTCCATCCTTTTTCCTTTTGAAGGGCGAGCCCCTTGATGAGCCGAAAAAAGGCTCGGTGTAAGCCCTACCCTTCCGAGTTTTGCCTGTTGGTCAATTTTCGTCACATTTTGCGGTTTCTGCGGAAATCCCGCACGGTATGCGGATGACGGTTGTCAAATGCCGTCGGGGACAAGCCCCAACGCTACAAGCATATGTCGTTCCTTGTGGCTACGGTCGTGTTCAAATTGCGCTAAAATTTTGGACAAGCCAGAGGGTAAGGTGTCGTTGCCTCTTATGCTCATTGATCGGTGGATGCTTTTCGTGCCCTTGCCAATTTTACCTCGCCGAAAAATGTTGCAAAATTTTCCCTTCGGCTTTGCTGCCTTTACAATCCCATAGAGAGCGGAGGTGAGACTTATGGCGGAGCAAGTCTTGAACGCGTGGGTTCGTTCCTGTCAAGAGATAGGCACACGCCCATCGCGGCGGCTGCGCCGTCAAGGTTTCATCCCCGCCGTCGTCTATGGGAAGGCAGTCCCGAACGGGAACTTGCCGATAAAATTGTCAGCCGCCGAAGTCCGAAAAGTTTTAGGCTCAACAATTCCTGAGGTCGGTATACCGATCAAACTCAGAGTTGACACTGGCAACGAAGTGCTTGAGTTTGAGACAGTGTTGCAAGAAGTCCAATGGGACCCTATGCAGTTGACCTTGAGGCACCTTGACTTCTTTGTGCCCGCTGCAATTGAGGAGAAGGCACAACCTGAGGAATTAGCACCAGCAGCATGAGCAAGGTTTGAGCGGGGCAGCGTTTTGTGCGCTGTCCCGCCATTTTTCTCTTTAGAGGTGACCAAACTTGCTCTTTTGGTTTCGCCGAACCGAGCCCATTGACAAGTTGATAGTCGGCATAGGCAACCCCGGTCCCGAATACGCGCGAACCCGCCATAACATTGGATTTCGTGTCGTTGACTTGCTCGCTAAGCAACTGGGTGTCAAGAGAGAAGAAGCGAGGTTCAAGGGCGTTTTCGCTGCAGCGAAACTTGACGGCTTAACTGTTGGCTTGCTCAAGCCGCTCACTTATGTCAACCTGAGCGGTCAGTCGGTTCGTGAGGCTGTCAACCGATTGAATTTGGCGACCGAACAGATTTTGGTCGTTTTAGATGATGCACAACTTCCGTTGGGCAAATTGAGGTTAAGGGCGAAAGGGAGCAGCGGTGGACATAAAGGCTTGCAGTCAATCATTGAAGCCCTTCAAACGGAAAATATCCCGCGCTTGAGAATTGGCATCGGTTCGCCCCCCGAAGGGGTTGACATGGCGACTTATGTCCTGTCGCCTTTTGAACCCGAGGAGGAAGCAATTATCGCCGAAACCGTGGAGATTGCGGCAGAGGCAGCGAAAGTTTGGGCGAAGGACGGGATTGAAATCGCAATGCAGCGATTCAACCGCTAAGCCTTTATCGGCTTTCGGGCAAAAACAGATTGCGCCAATTCGTAATCTTCGGGCTTGTCAATGTCAAAAGCAAGTTCAGGCAAATCGGCGATGACAGCCTTGCATCGGCAACCGAGCAACTCTTCCGCCCGCTTCTCAAGTTCGCCAACAGACACGAGGAAGGCGTTGCCCACAATTGGCAAAAGACTGAGAAGCCATTTGAGCAACAATTTCCAACCTGCAATTTGCCCCAACTGCCACAACGATTTTCTGGAGCGAATTGCTCGGTCTGCGAAAGCAGCGATGTTCGGTAACGCTTTTGCCCGAAGCAGGAGCAGGTTGCCGCCAGTAAAAGTCCCTTCCTTCAGTTTCGCGCTCGTTCGGTGAAACTTTTCTGAAACGAAAAGGCGTTGAAAGGATGAAAGCGGAACTGCCAAATAAGTTAGGTCGGCTTCGGCTTTTAGCGCTTCGTCCAAAAATCTCTGCAAACTTTCCGCCGTCACAAAAGGCATGTCAGCGGCGCAAAGCAGCAGGTAATCTTCGGGTTCGGGTTGAACCGCTTTGATGCCGAGTTGGGTGTTTGTCCACAAATCCGATGTGGCAGGAACTTTAATACACGGTTTCCGCAAATCAGCCAAAACTGACAACACCGACTCTGAACCTACAACCGCAATTTGGGAGATTGACGGCAAAGCCTGTAGTTCGTTGACCACGCGAAGGATGAGGGGTATACCGTCAACTGCAAGCAACGCCTTAGGCTCATCTCGCCAAGTCGCTACCCCTCCCGCTAACACGACAGCCTTCACGCTTTGCGATACCACTGCTCATGCCACTCCCTTTCGGATGTCTCTTGACTTTCCTGAGTTTGTTGGTGTCCGCGCTCGTTCAAGGCTTCAAAACTTTTGGCAACCCTATCCCAACGGGTTCGCTTTCTTTGCCGTCCATGCAAAAACTCAAAAGCCGACCATTGGCGCCAAAGGGCGTAACAGAGCAGCACCATGAATCCCGCTTCTGCAACTCTTTCCATGAGAATCGTTCCGGGAACAAGCACAAACTGGTCACCGAGTCGGAGCAATTCCCTCAACACCAACAAAATGACACCGAAAACGATGAACCGCCACGCCCGCCCAAGTTCGCCTGTCCTCAATAGGGCATGCAAGCGAACTCCAAACCAAAGCGCCACTAAGGTTAAAGCCAACAAAAGTAGGTCAACAACGGTGGCGAGATTCATCTTAACTGTTCACCGCCATAGCAGCAGTGTCATTTCTCCAAACCCATAGTCCGTAACGCAATCCGACTTTGTCTGCTTGCTCTGGCAATTGAGACCGAACGCTGTCCAGCCAATCGGCGATGAAAGATGCTCCCACGAGATGGCTCAAAGTTGCGTGAGTGACACCGACAAGCGTTTTCGCAAACAAAGCAAGGTCTCCAAGTGTTTGCCACCAACGATGCTGGCTCACCAAGTTCAAATCTCGGAACTGGATGGGGATGTTTTGCCGACTTAACCATTCGCTGAGCCACCCGACAAACGCTTGGCAAAATTGTCGTCCCATCAATCGTTCCATTTCTGTCAAAAGTTCGTGCACGAAAATATGAACTGTGCGCCAAAGCATTGCTTCTTCATCGCGAACTAACCGCTCAAGCGGGATGGGTTTTGTGCAAAGTGCAAGTGACGAAAGCGATGAAAATCCAAACAATTTCGGCAGTTGGAAACAAGCGGCTTTGACCAATTCTGGGTCAAGGACATTGCCTGCCAAACTTTGAACTCGCTCAACAGCGTGGGCAGGGCTTAAAGGTGGGCGATACCAACGGGGAGTTAGCACTGCGCTTATGACCTCAGCCACCGCAACAATCCGACCTTCAAGGGGAATTTCATCCCTTTTCTTGCCGAAGGGATAACCCTTGCCGTCCATGCGCTCATGGTGGTGGCGAATGGCTTCAACGGTGTCTTGAGGGAGATGCATCGCTACAGTGATTCTCGCGCCCGTTGAAGGATGGCGCTGAACTTGAGCGTATTCGTCTTCCGTCAAGGGTTTGGGTTTCTGAAGCAAAGAAGCGGGCAAAGTGAGTTTGCCGACATCGTGAAGCAAACCGGCAACGCTAATTTGTTCCACTTGATTGTCGGGCAGTGTTAATGCCCTTGCAGTAAGCCCTGCAATTTTAGCGGCAAGCAAACCGTGTTCAACTGCCCACTTTTCCTGCTTTGCAACCGTTGACAACAACTGCCAAAACTTTGGATCTGGCGGCTCTCCCCAATCCCAATTGAAACCTATCATCGCTTCTCACCACTCCAAATGATCACGCTTCGGCGAACGGTGCGCGCCAACCGACACCAGTTAGCGACGGGTTGAATAGATTTCAATGCCCGTTTTGCGATTTCTCGGTCAAAGAAAATTCCGAAAACGGTTGTGCCGCTACCTGACATCAAAGCCGTCACCGCACCTGATGCCGTTAATCTTTGCTTCAATTCTGTCACAACTGGGACCTTAGCGGCTATGATTTCCTCAAAAGCGTTAACAGCAAGCCGTCGCACGGCTGCGGCATCTTTTTGCCACAATGCGTTCGCTAACTCTGCCGGGTCGGTTTCAACGCGAACGGGTTGTGCGTCCCATAAAGCGAAGGCTTCTTGAGTTGACATACTTGCTTCAGGTTTTGCGAGCACAAACCAAAGGGTTGGCAATTTTACAGGGGTCAAGATTTCGCCAATGCCTTCAACGATGGCAGCACCTGTCGGGGTAAGGAAGAAAGGGACATCAGCACCAATTTTCGTTGCTAACGGAACTAACTTCCTCCATGACCAACGCAATCCCCACAATTTCCTGAGTGCCAGAATAGTCGCTGCCCCATCGCTGCTTCCACCACCTAAACCTGCTTGGAAAGGAATAACCTTCCTCAACCTCACCGAGAATGTCAAGTCCTTTCCAGCCGCCTTTGCGAACAAAGTCGCCGCACGGGACACAGTGTTTTGTTCCTCAAGCGATGCACCGTCAAAATCGGTCAAAGCGAATTTTTCTGAAGGCTCAAAAGCAAGTTCGTCCCAAACGCTGACCGCAGTCATTAGGGAGCGAAGGTTGTGGTATCCATCGGGACGCCTGTTGACAATTTCCAAGCACAAATTCACCTTTGCAGCACAACGGACCTTGAGTTTGCTCATCCCCGTTCACCTATAGCCTCAAACTGCAGTTCCTTCGCTGCGGAGATGATTATTTGGGAAGTGGCGTCAATTCCCAATGCCGCCACATTGAGCACCAAGTGATAGAGTGACGGGTCGTTCCAGTCAACCCCGTAAAAGTGACGCAAATATTCGGCTCGGCGCTTATCCTCGGCGATAATTTTTTGCCTCGCTTTTTCTGGCGGGATGTTTTCAATTTGCACGAGCCTTTGGATCCGCCATTCCAGTGGGGCGAAAAGTCGGACATGCAACGCTTTCGGGAAATCTTTGAGAACCACCATGCCGCCGCGCCCGATGATGATGACTTTCCCTTTCTGAGCCAGTTTCTTTAAAGCCACTTGAGTGAACTTCAAGCACTCTTCGTGGTCCAAAACGCGAGCGCCTTCTCGCTGCCATTGCTCCCTCGTGGGCAACCAAAACGGTGTCTCCCGCAATGGTCCGGGCGACCAAGTTATCGCTTCCTCTGGAGCGGCGAACTTCACCAAAGCCCGCAAGAACTTTTCAATTGGTGACAAAGCCGCTTCATCGTATTTGGCAACTTCTTCCTCACTCGCTTGCGCTTCCGCTGCAATGTGAGCCAGAAGTTCTTTGTCAACTACCTCGTATCCCAACGCCTCAGCGACTTTCGCAGCGATTTCGTTTGCGGCGCACCCGAAAAGCCTGCTAATGGTAATGACGCCCATGATGAACCCCTCACTTTGTGGGAAATTCGCACCCATTGCAATTTTGAACTTGCCAATGCAAAAAACGCAACATGTGTCGCTGTAGACATGCAAGGAGAAGTGGATTGGTTTGCAGAAACCCTGATCGTTTGCAAGGTGCAAATCCATGCTACGGGTTTTAGCCGACGAATTTTCTATCGGCGCGGTGTAAAACCGCGCCCTAATAAACGCATCATCGCCGAACAAATTCGGGGCTCATTAACTTTCTCGTCAACCACTGGCTAAAGCCAGTGGCATGGAAAGCCGATGAATAAGGATCACGACATAGTTTGACGGAAGAGAGCCAGCAAATTGAGTTCCTCTGAACTCCAGACTGAGGGCGAACGGTTTTTCACTGCACAACTGGGAACTTCTCCAAAACCTCCTTCAACGCCGTGATAAACCGCTCAACAGTTTCTGGAGTCCCGACATCAACCCGCAAGTGAGTTGGCAGACCGAAAGGTTCACACGGACGGACAATTACGCCCTTGCGCAGAAGAGCCTCAGCAACTTCTTTCGCCGAACACTTGACATCTATCAGCACGAAGTTTGCTTCGGTCGGAACATACTTTAACCCCAACTGCTCTAAACCGCGATACATTAGCCGTTTGCTCTTCCAAACGGTTTTCCTCACTCTGTCAAGGAATTCGGCGTCGTCAAGGGCTGCCTCAGCCGCTGCCGCTGCGATGCTGCTGACATTGAAGGGCTCTCGGACTTTGAGAAGGTGCTGGGCTATTTCTGGGCGAGCAAACCCATATCCCACTCGCAATCCGGCAAGCCCGTAGGCTTTTGAGAAAGTTCGGAGCACAATGACTGGGTAGCCTTCCCTCAGGTAATCCAACGACTTGGGGTAATCGGGCGATTCCACGAATTCAGCGTATGCTTCGTCAAGCACAACTATGACGCCTTCCGGAATTTCATCCAACAACGACTTTATTGCTCGGTCGCGCAAAATTGTCCCCGCCGGATTGTTCGGGTTGTCAATAAAAACGATTTTTGTCCGCTCCGTTATTGCATCAAGCAGCCCAGCGACATCGTGAACGAAATCGCGCAATGGCACCTTAACGCAAACGGCATCCATTAAGGTGCTCAAGATGTCATACATGACGAACGAGGGGGTGCTGAAAACCACTTCATCGCCCGGCTCAATGAAAGTTTGGACTATGTGCAGCAAAATTTCGTCTGAGCCGCGACCGAGCAAAACCCAATCTGGCGGGACATTGTAGAAGTTAGCGATTTTGTGGCGAAGTCGGTAATAAGAGTCGTCAGGGTAGCGATGAATTTCCGTCAAAACCTTCGCTGCCGCTTCAACGGCTTTAGGGGATGGTCCAATCGGATTCTCGTTTGATGCGAGTTTGATAACTTCTGTCAACCCTAACTCTCGCTGAACTTCCTCAATCGGCTTGCCGGGCACATAAGGTTTGAGCCTATGCACAGCCTTCCTGACGCGACTCGCCCAATCCATTCCCACCATGCTCCTTTCCATCCCAAGCCAATAACTGAAAAGAGCCTTTTGTAGCGGTCAAAATTCTCATATTGCTCTTGACTCCTGTTCAAAATCCCCTACAGCCCATAAGGTCTCGTCAAGCCACTGCTGATGCGACGACCGTTGTTTGCAACTTTTCAGAGAAGCCCTTCAACGCTACGGGCAAAACTTCATCCATGTGTTTGACGAAAACCAGTTGCAGTTCCTTCAAGATTTTCGGTGGCAGGTCTTGCAAGTCTTTTTCGTTCTCCTTCGGCAAGATGACGACTTTCAAGCCAGCGCGGTGAGCGCCGATGAGTTTCTCCTTTATACCGCCAACAGGTAGAACTTTCCCGCGTAAGGTTATTTCTCCGGTCATGCCAACTTCCCTTCTAACCGGAAGACCGAGCAAAGCCGAAATGAGCGCCACAGCAATCGTTATCCCTGCAGATGGACCGTCTTTGGGAATTGCACCGGCGGGGACATGGATGTGGAGGTCTGTCTTCTCAGTGAACCTGTCAGTGATGCCCAATCTTGAAATGACGGAGCGAGCGTAAGTTAGCGCTGCCTTTGCGGACTCCTGCATTACCTCTCCAAGTTGCCCTGTCAAGACCAATTTCCCGCTACCTTCCAGCAAAGCGACCTCAACCGATAAGACATCACCACCAACGCCCGTCCACGCCAGCGCTGTTGCAACGCCAATTTCATCCTGTTCTTCGGCTTCTCCCAACCGGAACTTTGGCGGACCGAGGAACTTTGAGAGGTTGGTTGGTGTAACCCTGACAGAAACCTCTTTCCCTTTTGCGACTTGAACGGCAACCTTGCGCATGACTGCTTGAATCTGTCGTTCCAGATTTCGGACGCCCGCCTCTTGCGTGTAATGTCGGATAATGTGCCGTAACGCTGGCTCAGTTATTGTCAAGTGCTCTCGTTTCAACCCATGACTTTCAAGGTTCTTGGGGATTAGGTGCCTAATGGCAATTTGAACTTTTTCGTCTTCGGTGTAGCCGGGGAAGTTGATGATTTCCAACCGGTCCCGAAGGGCTGGTGGGATTGTGTCGGTGACATTGCCTGTCAAGATGAAAAGCACCTCGCTGAGGTCAAAGGGAACTTCAATGTAGTGGTCGCTGAAAGCGTTGTTTTGTTCTGGGTCAAGGGCTTCAAGCAAAGCCGCTGCGGGGTCGCCACGCCAATCAACACCGAGTTTGTCAATTTCGTCAAGCATGAAAACCGGGTTCTTCGTGCCGGCTTGTCTTATGCCTTGAATGATGCGTCCCGGCAGCGCACCGACATAGGTTCGCCTATGCCCGCGAATTTCCGCTTCGTCTCGGATTCCTCCCAAACTCATGCGGATGAACTTTCGCCCCATCGCCCTTGCGATGGATTTTCCGATGCTCGTCTTCCCGACACCCGGTGGACCGATGAAGCACAAAATTGGACCTTTCGTTTTATCGGTCAATTTGCGGACCGCCAAGAACTCCAAAATTCGTTCCTTGACATCTTTAAGCCCGTAGTGGTCTTCGTCCAAGATTCGTTGTGCCCGTTCAATGTCAAGGTTGTCCTTTGTTCGTTTGTTCCAAGGCAGACTGAGCAGCCAATCCAAGTAAGTTCTGATGACCCCGGTTTCGGGCGACATGGGCGGTATTTTTTCAAGCCTTTCAATTTCTTTCAATGCCCTCTCTCGTGCTTCGTCCGGCAGTTTGAGTTTTGCGACTTTTTCTCGCAACTCTTCAACTTCAGCGGCGAAGATATCCCGTTCTCCCAATTCCTCTTGAATTGCTTTGAGTCGCTCCCGCAGGATGAACTCCCTCTGGCTTGCGCTGACACCTTCCCTGACTTTGCTTTCAATCTTCCGCTCCAAGTCCATGATTTGCAATTCCCGTTCCAGCAGAGTCACCAATTTTTGTAGCCTCTCTTTCACAGACAGCGTTTCCAACAAACTCTGCTTTTCGGTTGGCTTCAAATCCATCAAAGACGCAATCAAATCGGAAAGTCGCATCGGGTCATCAACGGTGCTCAAAGTCATCAAGACCTCGGGGGAGAGGGAACGGCTTCCCTGAACGAGTTGCTCAAACTTTTGCCTGACCAACCTTTCCAACGCCATTACTTCAGGGTCTTGCTCGTATGTTTCAGCCAACTCCTCAACGACAGCGAGGTAAAAAGGCTCGGAACGGGCAATTTCAACTAAGCGGGCTCGGAAACGACCTTCAGCCAAAACCCTGACATTGCCGTCAGGAGACCTCATCGGTTGGAGCAAATCTGCGACCGTCCCGATTTCGTAAAGGTCTGACTGCTTAGGCTCCATTATCGTCGGGCTGCGTTGAAGGACCATGAAAACAGGCGAATTGTTAGCAAACGCTTCCTCCATCGCCCTAAGCGATTTTTGTCGTCCGATCAAAACAGGTGTGATCGCACTTGGAAAAACGACAAGTTCGGGCAAAGGTATCATCGGTAAAGCGTAAGTTGGTCCATGTCCCGATGCCTCAGGTCGTTCAGGAACTTCCTTTGAGTTCGCACCTTTGAGTTTTATTTGGCGCATTTTCGTTCACTCCTTTTGACGGAATGACTATTTTGGAACTTTTCCGTTTTTCACCGCCATGCATTTAAAGCATGTTAGGAGTTACGCAGTTGGATGTAGGGGCGGCTGCTAAGCCGCCCGCAAGGGCAGTTTTAACCCCTTACAAAGGATGTTTTCGGGCAGACTATCGTCCGCCCCTACACAAAATGACATCAACACGGAAGCGGCGGCAATTTCCCCCGAATTGAGCGAACACGCTCTAAGTAACCCGTCTTCTTTGCCCATTTCAAAAAATCCTCCCATGCCCGTTTCGCTTCCTCTCTCAAGACCTCATAGTGTTCATCAGCCCAACGGAGTGCTTCGTGGATTGCTTCAACTGGAACTTCCCACTGAGCAGCAAGTTTCTTTGGAGATTTCTTGTTCGTCCGAACCCAGTAAAAGACATCGCTTACACGGATTCTCCCTGTCCCCTTCAGATACGGTTCTTTGCTCCCCGTTTCTGGGCGAAATTCAAGGAAGCGATAACCATCACGCTCAAGCAAGGCTTGCTCCTTCGGTTTCTGCGGCATAAAATTATCACCTCGGCTCGCTTGTTCTCTTGTCAAGCAGTCTCGAGTTCTTCCCACCTTTCGTTTTCACTCAAGAGCAAAGGCTTTTTCCGTTGGCGAACAGTTTCTTCAGTGATGACGCACTGCCGGACACCTTCCAGCGATGGCAATTCAAACATCACATCAAGCATGATTTCCTCAATGATGGTTTTCAGAGCACGAGCGCCAGTTTTTCGGCTAAGGGCTTCATCAGCAATCGCTTCCAACGCTTCAGGGGTGACGATCAATTCCACACCTTCCGCTTCCAGCAGGGCTTGATACTGCTTGATAATGGCGTTCTTCGGTTCGGTCATCACCCTGATCAAATCTTCCTTGGTTAGTGGGTCAACGACGGCGATGACAGGTAATCGCCCGATGAACTCGGGAATGAACCCATACTTGAGCAAATCTTCGGGCATGACATACTTGAGCAAGTTCCCTAGTTCCTCTTTGCTCCTGATTCTCGCTCCAAACCCCATGCTGTTTTCCTTCAATCGCGCTTCAATGATTTTGTCAAGCCCGTCAAAGGCGCCACCACAGATGAACAGGATGCCAGTTGTGTCAAGTTGGATGAATTCTTGGTGCGGGTGTTTGCGACCGCCTTGTGGTGGGACATTTGCAATTGTGCCTTCAAGGATTTTCAGCAAAGCCTGCTGAACACCTTCGCCGGAAACATCCCTCGTGATTGAAGGGTTGTCAGCGGACTTACGGGCGATCTTGTCAATTTCGTCAATGTAAACGATGCCGTGTTTGGCTGCCTCCAAATCGCCATTGGCTGCTTGAATGAGCCTGAGCAAGATGTTCTCAACATCCTCGCCGACATAACCTGCTTCCGTCA
>Ga0209080_1000974_pt1 | contig 15851 bp, 13 predicted proteins | sample JNZ110809AmetaG_FD_184123 | JGI IMG/M metagenome (GOLD analysis project Ga0209080, IMG submission 184123) | Hot spring microbial communities from Jinze hot spring, China to study Microbial Dark Matter (Phase II) - JNZ 110809A (SPAdes) (version 3) ...
GAAAAGGTTAATGAGAGCTTGACCAGAAGCCTATTAAATGGTGCGGGGGTAGCCAAGCCTGGTCAAAGGCGCAGGGCTTAGGACCCTGTCCCGTAGGGGTTCGTGGGTTCAAATCCCACCCCCCGCACATATTTACCGGTAAATTATATAAAGGTCAAGCTAGCATTTTTGTCTGGAATTGAGTGGTCGTAAAAGAACTGAAACTATTAAGGAAAGGACCGTTTATGTCTATCTTCCCTCAGAGGAGTTTGTTGAGGAGTGGCGAAGGTTTGCTGAGGCTTCTGGAAAGTCTCTTTCCAAATTCGTGTTTGAGGTTGTCGAGGATTACATTAGGAAGAGTGAGGATAAGGCGTTTGAGAGCAGGATTGAGTTGATTAAAAAGCTTAGGTCTCTTGAGGAGGAGATTAAGCAACTTCGTGATGAGAATAGAATGCTTCGGAAACTTGTTGAGAACCTTGAGAGGGAGCTTAGGAGGTATAGGGCTCAGCCATTCCTAGAGCCGCATTTTGAAGGAATTAGAAGATTTGACCGGGAGCTAATAGAGCTTCTGAGAAAAGGGGAAACGCTGAGTGAGGAGGAGATTCTTGACAAGCTTGGCGTTGACCCCTCTGAAACCGAGTATGTGAAAGCCGTTTCAAAACAGCTGGAGATACTCGAGGAATATGGGTTAGTAGAATTTAGCGGGAGGGGTTGGAGATGGAAAAGCTAGAATCACTAAGCCAAGTTGAGATCAAGAGATTGATTGAAGATTTTAGGGAGGACTGCATTCTCAAGAATATGAGTGAGGAAACGGTGAGAAAGTACATTTCAGCGATCAGAATATTCGTTAACTTTCTCAGAGAGAGGAAGTTAAGCCTCAAAGACGCAGACAAAAATATTCTCCGCGAGTTTTTGAGTTTTCTCAAGTTTGAGAAGAGGGTAAGCCACAAGACCCTTGAGAACTACTTCTCAGCTCTCTCAACATTTTATGATTATCTGGCCTATGAGGAAGTAGTTCCGGCGAATAATGTATTGCCATTCAGGAGACGCTATCTCAGAAGATATAAGAGTGATGAAGGACAGCATATTAGAAGACTTCTAAGCATCGAGGAGCTCGCCAAGATAGTGAACTCAATTTTAGATCCAAGGGATAGGGCCATAATAGTTTTAATGGCTAAGACCGGAATCAGGAGAAATGAGTTAATTAGACTGGATGTTGACGACATTGATTGGGAGAATTATAAAATAATCTTGAAGAAGACTCCGAAGAGAAGCAATCGTGTGGTCTTCTTTGATGACGAGACCGCGCTAGTGCTCAGGAGGTGGCTGAGAATGAGGGAGCAGCTGAAGCCCAAGACAAAAGCGCTCTTCATAAACTATGCAAGTAGGAAGAGAATAGACAGGAACACGGTCTTTAATGTTGTCGTGAAGCATTCATCTAAACTCGGTCTAAGGATTAGCCCACATGACTTGAGACACTGGTTCACGACATGGCTTAGGAGAAATAAAATACCTCGAGAATTTCTTAGAGAATTAAGAGGAGATAGAAGAAAAGAGGCAGTGGACATATATGACCACATAGATGAAGAAGAGTTGAGACAGGCATATCTAGCATGCGTACCAAAACTAGGCATAACATGAATGGTTTTCAGTTTCTATGAAATAATGCACAATTCATTATTTATTCTAATTTCTATCTAAAATTTCTGATTAGTTATGGAGACAGCACTTAATAAAATGGAAGATGCCTATTTGCAGTAGTGCTAATCTCATAGGCTATAAAGGAAAATCGGAATGTATAGATTGCAGAGATAATTATAATAGCTGCTTAGACCACCAATTATTCGTAGAATCAATGGGGATAAACGGCCATCATTTCCTAACATACCATTTCCTGCCACATTCTTGACATTCATATTCCCATATCCTGCCAATCCTAACACCCATATAGTTCACACCACCGCATGCTGGACATACGATTACTTTTGCTCTAGTCCTAGCTTTAATAGCCATTCTCAAGCATAAGACCATTGTTAGACATGCTGTAGCATAAAGCATTGTATTTCCTATGTGGATTACATTTTCATGAATATCAATATCATCAAATCCTTCAACTAGGAAGCGCCCGTTAATCGTGATAATTGGAGAGAGGTTAACATATTCTGTGACATATAGTCCAAGAGAGCGCTCATCAGAGTAAATTAGTCTATTATCCATTACGAGAATACCCAAGTTTATAGGTTTCTTATCGTACTCATACCACGCTTTTAAGATTATTCTTGTAGTGAATGGCATTAGCGTCTCAACGTTTAGTGAGGTCATTATTTTGTCAAAGATTATTGTTATACTATTTGCTGTGAAGGTTCTTAAACCATATTTTTCATCAACTATTCTAGCAACAGAGTATGTTATCGGGCCGATCGTGTCTGAAATAAGCCTATTATCTAGACACACTTCCCCATTAAAGGGCTCTCTATCAAAGCTGTAGTGTGCTTTATAGAGTATTTCTGCCCTCTTACCCACTTGGACGCGATCATAGGTTGGCGTCAGGCTAATTATGACTCTATCAAATATGACTTGTACTTCATTACTCTCAAAAACGGTTAATCCATATAATTCATCTTCGATAGCTTTGACGGAATATGTGTAAAGGCCTACCATACTTTGGACAGTATCCTGAGAAAGATGCACTCTTCCTAGAAATGGAGAAGAATCGTATGCATATCTAGCTTTTATATTTATGGGAGCCTCAGAGTTAACGTCAACCCGCTGCACTTTTGTACTTAATTCAACGATTACTTTATCGCATATCACTTCAATAGCATTAGTGTCAAAAGTTTGTAAACTGTAAAGCTCATCTTTGATACCTATTACATAGAATGTTTTTGAGCCAACTTGATCGCACATTAGTGGATAGTTGAAGTATACTTCTCCTTGGAAAGGTTTCTTATCGTACTCATACCTAGCATCAATAGTTATTTGTGGCGCCTTGCCAACATCAAATCTCTGTTTCTGGCTAAATAATGAGATTTCTACTTTATCAAATATCACATCCACCTCATTTGTCGTAAATGCGCTCAATCTAAATGCCTTGTCAATTACCTGAATAGCCCTATACTTGTAAAGACCCACATTTCTCTGTACTTTGTTCTCCGAGAGTATTACCTCACCTATTAGTGGTTGTTTATCATATTCATACCATGCTGACACAATTATTGAAGCTTCCGTGCCCACATCTACCCGCTCTCTTAAACTTTGAATCTCTACAACAATTCTATCATAAACTATCTCGACTGTTTTTGTCTTTATTTTAATGCTTGTTAATATGCCTGTTCCGACATCAGTTATGAGTATGACGTTAGCGCTTGTAGGCTCATAGATAAATTTTCCAGCAATGTCGCTCGTAGTCACTATTTCAAACCAACCATCACCTATAGCGCTTCCCTCCAGATTGTTTATGAAGATTTTTCCATTAGTTACTGGTTTCTCATCGTGAGCTGTTACGACCCTGAATCTTATAATGACTGGCGTGCTCACATTCACTCTACCAATTTGGGGTATAACCTCTGAGTCTACTGCCTCAAGATAAGTGTAAAGTATTCTCTCATTATATGATTCGCTTTTAAATGTTACATAATCCGCTATAGAAAAAATGATGTCCTGATAACCAATTTTACTAGGCATGTATATTAGCCGGAAAGGCTCATATGCTGAATCGAACGATCCATCAATAGCCATTAAGTTCCCTGTAACATTCAACGGAGTAATCTTATTGATAGTGACAGGTCTGCATCCAGGTCTTTTACAAGGATATGGCTCCAGCATAAATATACCCTCATATACGATATTTTCAGAGTCGGTTACTGATGTAGGCTTATTTGTTAATATTATTCGTGGATTGTTTTCGAGTATGTCTGGATAACCGTTACCGTTATCATCAACCCATCCAATTTGCCTCCGTGTTCCATTAGAAATACACCATTTATTAGAATCCATTATGCAATCGGAGCCGTCATTATCTTCTTCGTAGAGATAGCCACCATACTCTACTTCCCCATTATATTCATCTGTCGCACCAAATATATGCCCGACTTCATGGGCAACTATCTTGGATAAACCATCAGTCCCCTCAAACATGACGTGATAAAACCAGCCAAACGGTAAAACTACATAAGGGCCATTTATATATGCAAAGGCCCTTTTATCAGGCCATCCTGGAGTAGATGTACCGCTGTTTACAACAAATATTATGAACACCCAATCCATGTTCCAGTTTTGTCGGATCTTATGTGCGCAACTTTTACTGATTTCGAGATGATCATTGCCTTCTCCACAATTCAATCTTTGTAGAACATCTGTAACCCACAACTTATGATCTTCTGAAGAACGTAACATTGGCTCATATTTTGTGTATCCTATCACAGTACCAACATTGACATAGAATTCTAGTCCTGGCCGAGAAAACGGATATTGAGATTTCCACCAATTTAAAGCATGATAGATGCCAGCTTTTGCCCAGTTTATACTTGTCTCCGTCCAATCATAAAAATTCGGGTCAAGTCCACCATTGCTTTCAACGAAAATAATATAGACGCCGATTCTTCCTATCATGTATTCGCTCGTCTCCCAAATCCCTGGCCTTGGATCACTGAATTCGCTTTCATTTAATCCATAAGCGAGACACCATTGAAACCTTCTCTTAATAACATCTTTATGAAGAAATTCTATTTTTCCACGATTAAGTGGATCAATACTGAATTCTGGCAGATTTGCTAATGCATCCTTAACATCTATGAACGAATTACCATCTAAAGCATTATTCACAATCTTTTCATTGTTAAATGAGGCACATCCTACAGATAATAAGAGTAAAGGAAATATTATGAATGTAACCACATATAATTTTATGTAAGGTTGTTCCATCACACGAATTATTTAATAAAGCCGTGTTTTTAAAGTTTTACACCGTTACAACCTCGGTTTCACATAAGCTTCAAGACCTTACGGTATCTTACAATCCTAAAGCTCTCTAAGAGAAAAATGAAAACGCGATTGCTAGTTGATATCCAATAATCACTTTACCGAAATTTCATATTTTACGAAGTATTCTTCTGTAGCGTCCCTGTTCCTCTATCCCGCATAACTTTATTTCTTCTTCAAACTTTCTCTCCAAAGCAATCAGCGTCTCGGCTAATTCGCGATCGGCTCTATTTAGTGCTTGTCGAATTCCATCCTCCAGTTCATCAAAAATTCTCTTGACATATATGCATCCTTCGCCTGGGTCCAATTTCTTCAAGTGAGGCTTCAGCTTCTCTTCTACGAATTTAGAGATATTACCTTTTCCTAACTTCTTAAGTGAATCCCGAATCCAGCGATTAAGAGATAAATTAACCCGTTCATGACCACCTTCTTCAGCTGGCCTGCCACGATATGGGGAAATTTCTTGGCTCATATTTTTTCGTGTGTATAAAAATTCAAGCTTCAATAAAAATGTATCCATAATGGAAAATGCTGGAAATTGACAAGAACTCTGGAACCAGTGGTAGGATGAATTTTTTATTACCTGAGGGCGCTGAGATTATTGGAATTCTTAAAGCAGTAACGTCTAACGCGTTTACTCTTCAATGCTCCAAACACAATATTACAGTAGCAATTACATCAGACATATCAGAAATACTGGAGAAAGCTACTCAGTTCGTAGGACGGAAAGTAGCCATTTTACATTTCAATCACAGGTTTTATATACGGGAGATTAGAGACCGAATATCCGTTTTTGAAACACCCATAGATAAAAACAAAAAAGCTAAGAAGATGCAACACAACCCCTGAAGGAAGTGTTGCAAAATCAGGAGATGTCTTGCTGAAGGCCATGTGTTTCAAACTACGGACATATCATAATAGGTGTTTCATATGGATGTTGTTGAAATGTTGCTTGGCGAGAATGCTGTTAGGCTGGCAGGGTGGCTCCACCAAATAGCATCAGGGATGGGTTTAAGGAGTATAGGTGGAAATATTGCCACGATATACAGGCATATTAAGAGTGCCGTTAATCTGATTTATGAGTTTCTAGAGCACAACTTCCTTGAATCGTGTATAAAATTACCTAACGATTCAAAGATGCCGCTGAAATTTGGCAGAGAGTGGGAGTGGGACGAGAAAGTGATATCCGTAACCGAGCGATTCTCGGGCTATCCCTATTCGCATAAGACTAAAGGGAAAAAGGTTATTCGGGAAACCATTGTTTCTAGTATTATTGACCTGAAAACTCATGCTGTTTTAGCTTCAGAAGTCGTTGGGACTGCGAGCGCATCGGATTTGAAGCTTGTTCTTGATAAGGCGCTCAGGAGAACCGGTTTTAGGAAAGTCTCTATCCGGGTTGATGGAGCATCAGCTCATAAACAGGCAGTTAAATTGAGTCCAAACAAATTGTCCCTTATCGTGCTACCTAAGAAGGGGGGAAGGAGTCAATTAAACTGCATTGAGGGCTTTCATGCATACATGGATAGGAAGCTTAGAAGCGGAATTCATGGAAGGGATCCCTGGCTCGTGAAACTCATCTTTATTCATTATAATTTCGTTGAAGGCAAGGACTCTCTAGGCGGAATCTCACCAATCGAATTTGCTCGAGGTCATCAATGGATTAAGAGAAATGAAGGCATATACGAAATGCTTCTTTCATGGGCTCTGAAATGGAAATTATCAGGCCTTTCTTAAGAAAATTATAAGAACATATTAAGATGCTTAACCATACTTGGAATGCTCGTCACATCTTAGTCCACACTCATGTCATGTCCCCTGCTGATCATCAAATAACGTATGAAAATTACTCTGCATTCATCACATTGTTAACGCCTTTAAGAAGCATCAGCAGCTTGTTATGAGATTTAATTTTCAATCCAGCTTTTTCGACAGGAGTTTTTTCACGCAACCCTAAGTGCGGCCTTATAAGATTATAGTATGCTCTCAATCCTTCTACAACTATCTCTGCACTTCTTTTGTTACCAAATTTTTCAGCACTCTTAACACGTTTCTTTATAATTTTGTTTAGTCTCTCAATTACATTGTTGTTTATTTCATCGGTAAACTTTTTCCCAGAAATATGCTTTAATCTGCAATTTCTTTTCGCCTTTAATTCTTTTAATGCCTTTTTGTAAGAAGAGAGCTTATCCGTTAATATTTTATCGGGGTTTGATCCAACAATATTTAACAGTTTTATAAGAATTTTCCCCGCGGTCTTGGCATCCCTTCTATAACTGACATGAGATGCTAAAAGATATCGTGTCTTATAGTCTAGGATGTTCCATATGTAAGCTAGTTTCCCTCGAATCTTAACTGTCGTCTCATCAGCGTGCCATCTCTTTCCAAGATTTGCTTTTTTGATAAATTCTTTTTCAATTCGTCTTAGCATATCAAGATATTTTATCACCCATCGATAGATGGTAACATGAGATGTATCTGATCCATAAATCATAGATAGGTGATGAGCAATCTCCCGAGTGCTTAACCCTTTCAAGTACAAATCTACAGCGATCAATACTAGAGTAGGGTTATTCCTCAGCTTTTCAAATCCCTCACGATCATTGAACCTATAACCACAAACCTTACACCTATACCTCTGGACCAAGCCTGACTTGTTTCTTTGGACTCCTGTCCGAACGATGTTATCAAAATCTGCTCCGCATTTTGGACAGATAAATTGTTCGGGGTTTAGATTTATTGTTAGAATATGTGGAAGTCTTAATAAGAATGTGACCGCATTAACGTGTTTACAGTTGTAACCGTTTTTATTATGGTCTGGACAGTTACAAATCCACTTCTTTCCGTTCCATTTAACTCTATACCAGCCGTTGCCTGACTGGCTCTTAACCAGAAAAGTTGATGGGTTAATTCGTCTTATCTGACCGCCTTTAAAAACAATTTCTAACCCTCTTAGTAGTCTCATTCTTACTCCAGCCAGCTTTAGGCCACCCCCACAGATTTCAACTCTAATTCTTTAGGTTCCTTCATTTTTCTGAGCAGGTCTATTACTTGTTGTACGGTCTGCTCTATTGCTTTGTCCCAGTTCTGAATTGTTTTCACAAATTCACTGCTTAAGCTAGGCTTGCGATTTCTCTGTGGTTTTGCGTGTTCGCACTTGATTGAGCATCCGTGGCACCATGGGCCGGGAATTCGAGTGGTATCACCTTCGATTAGGCGTTTAAGCTTGCCCTTAATTATCTTAAGGACGTATTCTATTAGTGGTTTTGCCTCGCTCTTGGTTATGGTTATCGCTTCTCCTCTTCCCGCTAAACATAGGACGACAGCATTAGCGTCAAGAAGGTGTCTTAAGATTTGGGTTATCGAAAATCCAATTCCACCTTTGACCTCCACCCTGATTCGGAGACCATTTATCGAAAGTGTGGTACTAATGTGATCGTGTTTAAGGTCTATATCCCCCGTGCTGCAATCCGCATGGTTCTCAGAGTTAAGCTGGATCCTAAAACCTTCTTCTAGAAGTTGGAGCCTGAGCGCATCCAGAAGGAGCTTTCTCACGAATTCATGACGCTCTAAGTAGTAAGTGTCTACCAGTTGGGACTGAGGTTTAAGTTCAAGCTCAGCCAAGCATCTAAGGATGCAGGGGTAATTCATGAGAATTGATAACGTTCGAGAGAATGATACTCGGAGACCAAATCTTTCCTCAAATTTTTTAGCTGATTCCTTTAGTTCTTTGAGCACCTCCTCCAAGACGTATTACCTCCTCCAGCCTAACTGCATATTTAGTAAATTAGCCAAAATATAAAGGTTATGCTAACATACTAAACATGCATGAACGTCAAAAAGCCTAAATTGAAGACCTTGCATTAAAACCAATAAGAATGGTAAAAATAATCAGTAGGGTTACAAAGGCGACAACAAAAGGAGGATACTTGCGAACATCTATCCCTCAGGAAATAAAAGAATATCTAGAGATAGAATTTGGAGATATATTAGAGTGGGTACCAGATAAAAAGAACGGAGAGAAAGTGGTGATCCTAAGGAAACTGGTGTAAATTGAAGTAATCATTAGTCTGAAAATTAACTAGGTGTGTCGGAGAAAAATGAGTAAAACATTAATGTTAAATGATACGTCTGATTTGAATGTAGTGTGCGATGCTCTTAACAGTTCTATGGGGTTTAAGGCATAGACGGCTGGCAATAAGAATCTATACTTTACTCTGCTCCATGTGGCTATTACTACTGGCGACCTTTTATTTCTCGTTTATAATTGCTAATGTAACACTTGAAAGCGCTATAGGTGGTATAATTCTTGTATTTATGCTGGGCTTTCCTCCTTTAATTCCCATAATTTACCTAAGGAGAAGAGAAGAAAAGAAGGTAAAGGAGGTTCGAATTGATCCATATCTCTCGAGTGCTAAGGAAAAGGCTTTGGCCATGGAGAGGTATTTTAAGGGTGAGACCTCTGTTTCATGGAGCCCAATAATAACCTTGGCTCATGATGCCCTCATATCAATCTTGCAAAGGATGCTCATAGATTTAAAGGGAAGTGAGGCTATATCGATAATCGAACAGCTCAGAAGGGAAAAGAAATTATATCTACATACCCTTTCGAAAATGCTTAAAGACAATAATGTCATTGATGAGGAAGATACGAAAAATCTGGAGATTCTAAGAGATTTAAGAAATAGAATTGTGCACGAAGATTATCATCCAAGCAAGGAGCAGGCATTATGGGTGGTAAACTTTACTAAGACATTTATCACAAAACATTACCCAGAGCTAAAATTATAGAGACTTTTAAGTTTCAGCCCTTAATCTGCGCGCATGAGCAAAATTCCGACTTTAAGTTATAAATGCTATCTGATTACAATTCAAGAGAAAACTAGCATCATATTTCTATGAAGATTTAGGCGCGATAGTAATGGCAGGTAAGTTAGCAGAAATTGAGGAGCTCCAAATGAATTAAAAGCTTGGCAAATAGAAAAGAGAAGGAGAGAACCTTCATAAAGGGAAGTTTAAAGAATTCTCTTAAGACATGTTGCCTTAGCTTACCGAACATCTCATCAACTTTGACCTTTCTTTATTTTTCATGAGCTACACTATAGCCTTGAAGACAGATATAAAAATTCCTGATCCTTTGTGAGAGGTTCTTTACTATATCATTCGTAGCAGCATAAGAAACAAAAGCTTTTTGGAACTGCCAGTCAATGACATTACGGACATTCTTAATGACTTAATTCGTTAAATTCTTTGAAAGCTCTGAAATCTTTTTCAATCTGTGAAGATGTACAGGAAATACTATAAATAAAACACTATAACTAATTCCGCTCCCCTAGTCACTTTTATGTTGACGTGAATAGTATTGAGAGTATTACTACCCAAAAGATAAGCTTACATAATCCTAAGGAATTATTATTTGGGTGCTAGGCATGTTACTGTCAAATCAAGTAAAAACCATACCATCCGGCCTTCAAAAATTAATTGAAAAAGTTTTCACGATTTTTAATAAGACTATAAAACCGAAATCTAAGGTTATTATAACATATTCCGGCGGGAAGGATTCAACAGCATTGGCAATAATTTTTTATGATTGGCTTGAGAGAACTAGGCCTGAAGATGTGGAGGTTATTTTCCTGCATAATGACACATTAGGAGAAATACCGCCCATGGAGTCTTGGGCCCGAAAGTTCATGAAACAGGCAGAACATCTTATCGGAGAACTGGGATACGAAGTAAAAGCGATCATAGCTCCTCCTCCTCTAATAGACACATTTTACTGGAGGGTCATTGTAAGAGGTTATCCCGCTCCCTCATATTCCTTTAGGTGGTGTGTTAAACTGCTGAAAAGAGACCCAACTCATAGAGCATTAAGAGAATTTACCGGCGAATCAATATTGATGACGGGCTTGAGGGAAAGCGAGTCTGGCGATCGTGCGAGAAATATCAAGCGAAGATATGGTAGCTGTTCTTCCGGAGCTGGAAAGTGTCTCGCATATTTCTTCTCCAGAGAAAACTTTGAAAACATGAAGAAGATTGCTCCCCTGAGGGACTGGGAGACCATAGATGTATGGGCTTTCCTATCCCTCGACTCGCCTTTTGACATTTCCGACCTGCTAGACCTCTACAGCTGCGAGGGCGCTAGGTATGGCTGCTGGTTCTGCACACTAGCCAAGGTCCAGCGAGGGCTATACTCGCTAAACGATGACAGGTATCTATACCTCGATGCAGCAAGGTTGCTCTATAGGAAAATTTCAGACATGCCCATTCTTAGGAAACGTAAGAAAACCGGTTATAGCGAACTTGGAGCCTTAAATATTGCTGGAAGGGCAATAATGCTGCGCCTCTTCGAAACTGTTGAAAAAATTTCGGGCATCACATTATATAGTTTAGATGAGGCTAAAACGAGGTCAGGGTTTACGCTCAGAGAACTTTTCTATGAACTACCAGCAGAGCAAGCCGAGAAAATAATAACCCTAGAAGACCCCAAAATTAACCCCAAGCGACGCATAAGTCTCCAGAAAATCAAATATCCAGAGATAAAACAGATTCGCATAATTGAGAAAACGTTAACAAAAATAGAAAGGGGATCACGAAATGAAAAATCTAGAAAGCTTATTTTAGAAAGAGGATTTGACGCCGTTAAAGAAATAATTGAAACAATAATCTCTGAATTTTAATTAACTTATAGAATTTTTATTCCCATCTGAAGAATAAACAGCCATCACCACTTGACACACTGGGCACCCTTCTTAAAGTGTTATAAGAACTGATATTCGCTAGCTCAAGTATCTGTTCTGTAGTCATCTCTAATTGTTTAACCTTGAGCTTTAAACTTGACTCTTGAAAACTTCTGGGTTCTTCACCACTTAAATATTCGTACATTTTCTTGGCTTCTCTTCTCAATTTAAAGAGATCGCCCACGATAACCAGCAACTTCTTATGTCTGCTTAACTGGACGTTAAAAACTTCAGGTTCCATAAAGTAAATTGTTCTTTCATGATATAATCTACCGGTTCGCTCTTTCCCTAATATGGCAATTATATGAGAGTCTTCAGCCCCCAGCATTCTATGAATGGTTGTAAAATTGATTGCTTTGATATCTTCCCCGAGAACATCTCCATAAAGATGATGCATGCGTAGCTTCATTTGAAGTTGCTGGTCAACATAAGGTGCCACAATTGTTACGTTTTCTTTCAAAATCTTTTTAATCGCGCAAGAGAATAATAAACCAACCTTAGCCCTTCTTTCGTTGAATAAATAATCTCTCAAATAATCTCCACGTACGTGAACATAAATTATTGGTACTCCTGTGGTTATTGCACTATTCAAGATGTCTACTGTTTTGAAATAATCATCATTTAAATTACTTAGCTCTCTAGCCTCATTAGTATCCCATTGGTTTGCTACCTCTTTTAATATCTCATCAGCCTTTTTATAAGCTCTTAAATTGCCACCATAGAATCCTACACTGATAGGAGTTTCTGATGGATGTGGCAATCTTCTTGTTACTTCTAAGAATTCGTAAAAGGTCCCTCTTAATTCTTGAAAAGCGGCTTCGGTAATGTCTATTTCTCCTCTATCAACTTCCATTTTCAACTTTTCTGACAGTAATCCTCTTATCAGATTTGTTAGCAGTAATAAATCTTCTCTGCCCCTATATTCATCTCCTAATGCTATAGCTTGTTTAGGATCACCAATAACATTGAGTGATTCTAGAATGCCTTCTTTCTCTGATTGTTGAATAAGCTCGAGAAGTCTATCTGAAATGGTTATAAAGGGTCTATGAATTGGCGATTTGCTTGCCTCATCAATGAGCAGATGATATCTTCTAGCAGCTTCACTCTCATATATTCTCTGATATTCCGTTGACAACACTATCTTAACGTCATCATCAATTGGTTTTCTTAAATGTTCAAATTCTCCACCATACCTAAATCTTGAACCATACACACGAACTTCCTTTTTTAAATCTTCTAAGGTTTTCTCCTGATTTCGATAAATTGAAGCTACTCGTGCAAGCATGTCTGCAACTAGTTTATTCGTCGGTGCAACATATAGAAAAACTTCATTTTCATCAGTTTCGTCAAGGCATTCATTAATGACTTGTTGAAAAACTGTTGTTTTTCCAGTCCCAGGGGGGCCTTGCACCAATGATACTCTCTCAGAATCTATTGCGATAATTTTTCTCTTAACTAGTTCCACAGCAGTAATGTTAAAAGATCGTTCAATGCCGAAATCTCCGCTATATCCCTTATTAATTAAATAACGTACATCATATGACATTTAGCTATCACCTAGGTCTTAAACCACCTCCAATAATCCTCGATAAGAAAGGTTCTACTGGCTCAATTTCTTCTTTAACCTTTCTTATTTCTTCTAATTGCTTTTCTAAACCTTGTTTAACATTTTCATCTTGCTCATTTTCGAGCATTTTCTTAATCATTCTTTGCATAGCATCTATAGATTGTAATTCTGCACCAAGTAAATCAACATTTATCTCAAAAATCAAAATATCATTTCTCTTTTCAGGATAAATATTTAAATATTCTCTAAAGATGGCCATCGAGTATCGTAAAGCAGAACTAGGCAAACCTATTATGTACTCTACTCCATTCTTTTCTTCTCTAACCTCTACTTCATCAATCCTACCACATGTGCCTATACTTAATAGTGGCGTCCATGAGTCAACAATTGTTATTAAAACTGGCTTTCCTTCCGGAATAACTCTATAAAATCCTTCATCAATTTCTATGGGTCTCAGTTTTCGATAACCACGTATAAGATCATCCTCTATATAACATTCGTCTAGAACATCCAGTCTAAAACTTCCTAATAGCTTTCCGCGTCTATAAACTTTCATCTGCATTTTCGCGATAGTAGATGGATACGGTGCCTCACCAAAATGCCACTCAAAGCCTTCTCCATTCCTAATTTTCTCAATAACTTTCTTGATAGGATATATTCTAAATAGTTCATGTAAGCATCGATATGGTAAAAGCATTTTTTCCTTTTCATCAAAAACTTTAAATCTTAAAGACCACATTGCTCGGTCGAAATCAGTTTTTTCACCAAATCCCCTTCCGAAATAAAATTCGCAGGGCCCATATTCATAGTTGTAGTAGCAAAAAGGTTCCCCATTGCGCGTGACGCATGGGAATGAGTTACGCTCTTTAGGGAAACCACAATATATTTGACTAGGTTTGATTCTAAATATACTTGCTTGTACTTCTCTATCATTAAATGTTAGCATTTTAGTACATATTCCTTCGAAATCTCTGTCTATCGGACTAAAAGCTCTAATATTTGTAGTTAATAAAGTAAGGTGCTCCGCGATTAAGCATACATCGTAAATTAGTTTTTTGAAACTGTCATACTCTCTCTCAAGCTCATTTGATCCAGTAAACATGAGTGGATGCGGCTTTATTTGTCCTCTTTGAACCGGTCGAATTATTGCCGGCAGAACTTTTACATTATTAACCCTAAAAGTATTATAGGTGCCGTTTCTTGACAGCTCACCAATAATAGCATTTATAGCTTTCTCTTTGGTGTTATACCCTAATCGAACTGCCTCCATTAATGCGTAACAAATGACCTGTGCCTCTTCATGCTTTGAAGGTGTCTCACGTGTGGTTTTCCACTCAATAACTAAAGCGGCTTTTTCTTTAGGAAATTCAAGTATTAAGTCAGGCACTCCGCGCATATGTAAGGTATAATCAATAAATTGTTGTTCAACTATTGGAAAAACTTTTGAACTGTGGTCAACTCCGATTATGGCTAACATTCGTGGAAGGTTCGACAGAAGATTAAGCATCAATGAAGATGCTAGCAATACTGTGTCATTGATTTCACTCTTCAGTATTTGTAACAATTGGCGAAAATCGTCAACTTGCAGCATTTCCTCAATCATTGTTTGTACATTATGAGCTTGCGAAAGTACATAAGTAATCCCCTGAGAGAATAATCTCAAAGATAGTATCCCAAGTAACTTATGAATTGTTGATCCTTTACCAGCAATCCTGGAAACTCTTTGCTCAGGCATATGCCTAGCTCCTATTGATTCTGCAATCCTTGCGTAATAATAACAAAAGCCAGCGCCTCTTGCAATATTTGTTACTAGTGGAACATGGCTTGCGTATTTCAAAACAGACTCTGCAATTTCCAAACAAGTTCTTTCAGCATTCAATTCTTTTTCAAGCACATCAATAACAGAATTGAATAACATCATGTGAGACATAATATTTCCTACCTAAAGAGAGACTTATATTGGCCTGGCTTATATTCTTTATGGTTATGTTGCTCAATTCATTTGTACAGGCTCTACATTGCAATAAAAGAGGGGGTTAAGAAGGATTTTTAGTCTATAACTGTATAGATTCTATTGAGCCAAATATCAAATATTAGAACCTCTCTACTAATTAATGATTTGGTATCGCTAATTTACGGGCTTTGTCAACTCTCATATTTTCTATTTTGAAACTGGAAGGTTAAAAGATGAATCAATCTATTGCTATTTAGAGCACATGAATATAGTGCAGAGGTGAATTTAGGTGATTCTCTATTTCCCGACTAATCTAGTAGGCATAGGAAGTAATTGCTTTTAGTAAGTCTACTGCATATTTTCTTCACCCTCTCTAAGCTTTTGACGCTTGACATGCTCTATTGCACTTTATTCCGCTATTTTGTACACAACTTTCTCTAAAAATTCATTTCAATCTTATTGTTCATTTTCATTAAACGTTGTTCATGCATTTGGTCGGGCTTTAAGTATTTATATTACTGGTTGAAGAACTTATTATTACAGGGAGTTTAAAGATGAGCGTTGCTATTGGACTTTATTTGCTCGGATACTATGCTGATAGACACGCCATGTACGTTATGCCCCTTAAGTATAGGGA
>Ga0209080_1000976_pt1 | contig 15839 bp, 17 predicted proteins | sample JNZ110809AmetaG_FD_184123 | JGI IMG/M metagenome (GOLD analysis project Ga0209080, IMG submission 184123) | Hot spring microbial communities from Jinze hot spring, China to study Microbial Dark Matter (Phase II) - JNZ 110809A (SPAdes) (version 3) ...
CTTAACAGGTATACCTATATACATAGTGTTCACCAAGTTCTTGTTACTAAGAGAAGAATTCGTAGGTTTTATAACCATTGCAATAGGCTTCATTCTCCTACTTCAAGCATTAGTCTTAAGTAGATTAGATACAGGATTGAAGAAAATCACAGATATAGATATATTCGACTCACTTGTTCTAGGCCTTATTCAAGGACTTTCTATAGCACCTGGTGTAAGTAGGTCAGGTGTAACAGTAGCAACACTACTCTACTTAGGCTATACTGTTGATGATTCTCTTAAGCTAAGCTTTCTAGCCTCTATTCCTGTAAATCTTGGAGCCACAATCCTTACAATAACATTAGAAGAACTAACTACTATACACCTTGACATCACATTACTAGGACTAGCATCTCTAGTATCAGTAATCACAGGTTTTGCCACAATCAAACTATTACTGTTCATAGCCAAGAAATACAGATACAAATTAACAGCAGGACTAGGCATAGTAGCACTTTTAATTGGATTAGCTACAGCTATAACCATACACTAGACACAAAACAACACCTTGAACTAATTGAAGAAACAGCAACATAAGGTATAACCATATCTATATCTACATCATCACTTCACCCAATGACCTAAAAACATTAATCAGATCGTAGATAATCATAACTATAACAATACTCTTCTTTAACTAAACCTTTAACCAGCTTCAACACATCCAGCCAATACCTAGAACACAAATCAACAACAATATTCACTAAATAACAGAACTTCAAGATACATGAACTCTAGCTACAACTTCTCTATAAATCATCATGTTAAACCAACATAATTCTCTACGAACAATATTCTCTATCCCATAAACATAAGAACTTTTATAACCTCATAATAGATAGGTAGAGAAGCACGTCAAACACTATAGACTCACACATTGAGAGAACTCAATAGTGCTAAGGTCTCTAACTCAAAGATCATTATCAATAGTGTTAGAAACTATCAAAGGATGCAGAAAGTCTGTAGAAGGTTTATTTATTGAGACTTTTGTATAGTCTAGTATAGAATTGTTGCAGAAGGTTATGTTTGTATTGATTTGAGAAAGACTTAAAGTAGTGTAGAGAGTTTGATGATGTTTGATGATGAGTTTTTCGGGGAATGTGAGGATACCGATGATTGTGTGGTTACCCACTGAGTTTTTGTTTATGGAAATATTTGTTTTGTTTTATGTTAGTAGTTTTAGGTGGTCTTCTATGTAGTTTGCATGATCTACTATTCTCTCTATATGCCTCATTATGAGTACTTTTAGTGATGTTGATCGATCTACATATTCTCTCGATATAACCTCTTTTAATAGTGCTCTATATTGTGTATCTACATTATTGTCTATCTCCAGAATTGCTCTTTCGTTTACTGGTTTAAGCTCTACAAGATCTTTTAATGCATTTTCAACTGCTTTAATTGCATATCTGAACATTTCTGAAGCTCCCTTGATACTTGCTATACTTTCTGGTGTCAGCATTATGTCTATTCTTGCTATCTCTCTACAGTATCTAGATATTCTATAGACATCGTATGCTATACTTATCAATGTATGAGCAATGAGGAGCTCTTTACCTAAAGGCTGTCTTCTGGCTATGAATACCAGAACCTCATTTACGAATTCTCTCCTTATCCTATCGAGTATAGATGAGATCTCGTCTATCTCTCTCCATAGACTTTCTCTAACAGAGGTATTGCTTTCGTTAAAGAGTTCAGAGGTCTTGATCATTACCTTGTGTGTATGTTCAGCCATATGGAGTAGTATAGATCTAAGTCTCTCGAGCTCATCTATCAAGAGCATACCTATATCTCACCTCTAAGGAACTTAGCTGTGAACTCATTCGATGGATGGAGAAATATTCTTGAAGCAGCCCCTTGTTCAACTACAGCTCCATCATATATAAGTGTAACACTATCAGCAACTCTAGCTGCTTGATGTGGTGAATGAGTCACCATAACTATCGTTACATCGTTTTTAAGCGACACTATAGCCTCCTCAAGTTTTCTAGCATTAACAGGATCTATATTTGCTGTTGGTTCATCTAGTAGAAGTATCTTTGGCTTCATGGCTAACGCTCTAGCAAGACACAGTCTCTGTCTCTGACCTCCACTAAGCTCGTTTGGATACTTATTCAGTCTATCCTTAACCTCGTCCCAAAGCATAGCTTTTTCTAAAGCCCATCTAACTACTTCATCTAGATCTCTCTTGTTTCTAGCAACACCATTGAGTCTAGCAGCTATCGCTATATTCCAGTATATAGACATATGGGGAAACGGGTTAGGTACCTGGAAAACCATACCTATATCTCTCCTTAGAGTATATGGATCTATCTCAAATACATTTCTACCCAATACATATACCTCTCCAGAAACTTTAATATTCGGTGTCAAGTCTATGAGTCTGTTTATAACCCTCAATAAAGTTGTTTTACCTGAGCCAGATGGACCCATAATTACATGAATTGTGTTGGGCTCTATATCCATAGACACGTTCTTAAGGATATGTCTATCACTTATATAGAGGTTCAGATTCTTGATCTCTATAGCATACCTCATAACTTCACCTCTTTAACGATTGTTTTAACTGTGATAAATATAGCTATATAGATGAATAGAAGTACTAGTGCTGCTCCCCAAGCTATCTCGTGATAAACTTTGAATGGAGTTGTTATGAAATCGAATATAAGTAGAGGTATAGTATCTGTAGGAGCTCTAATATCTATGTTTACACCAACTCTATATCTTCCAACAGTAAAGAGTAGAGTTGCTGTCTCCCCCATAGCTCTTGCAAACGTTATCAATATGCTTACAACAATAGCTTTTCTAGCTATTGGTATAAACACCTTGATTACTGTTTGCCACCTGTTCATACCTATAGAGTAAGAGGCTTCTCTATAGGTCTGTGGAACAGATCTTAATGCAGATGAAAATGATGTATATGCATATGGGAGAGATATCAGGGATAAAGCTACTGCTCCCGCTAGAGCAGAGAACCTATTCATCGGAACAACAACTAGTGCATAGACAAACATTGATACAACTATAGTGGGTATACTTGCAAAAGATCTAGAGAGAATATCTGTAAGTCTGGATAGAGGGTTAGAGGGAAATTCTGTAGAAAGTATTGCCGCCGATAATGCTAAGGCTATGGTTATAGGTAGAGATGTTAGTGTAGTTATGAAGGAGCCTACAAGTGATGGAGCTATACCGCCTATATCTCTCGATATGGGTGGTGGAGGTATATCTGTAAAGAATCTAATACCTGCTCTAGCTATAGTCTGTATACCGTTTATTGCTATAGTTATAATCATGTGTAGTAATGGCAGTAGAGCTATAGCAGACATCAAGATCACTAATAATATAAAGAGCTTATCTCTCACATCTCTCCATCTAGACAACGATTTTCACCCTCCATCTATCTAGAATCATCAATCCAGCGAAACTAAGGATAAGTGTTGCAAAAAGTATCACTAGTGCAGATGCATGTAGAACTGATTCAGCGTATATATACAGACCTGCGTTTTCGTAGTTAGAGGCTATTAATGCAGATACTGTGTACCCAGGTGCAAAAATACATGGGCTTAGATTCATCGAGTTCCCTATAGTCACTACAGCTATAGTTGTTTCTCCAGCAGCTCTAGCGAAACCAAGTATAGCTGATGCAAGTATCGCTGGCTTGGCTAGAGATAGAAGTATCTTTGTTGTTTCGTATCTAGTAGCCCCTATACCTAGACAAGCTTCTCTGTATATCGATGGAATCAATCTATAGGATTCTACTATAATCGATGTCATGTAGGGCACAATAGATATACCTATAGCTATTCCAGCAGTAAATATAGAGAAACCTGTTACAGGTCTACAGGAGAAGAAAGGTATAAATCCTAGATACATATGTAGAGGCTCCATGATGTAACTCCGAAGGAAGGGCGCTAAATAGTTTAGAGACCAGACAGCATATACGATCGTCGGTATACCGCCCATAAGCTCTACAACTGATGAAAATATATCCCTAATTCTACCCCTCAAGAACTCGGTGATGAGTATCGATAGAGGTAATGAAAAGAATAGAGAGATAAAGACAGCGATAAAAGAAGCTGTAAATGTACCGATAATAGGTGCCAGAACCCCATACACCTCTTTCTCTGGATCCCATATACTTTCCGTAAATAGTTTTACTCCAAACATCTTGATAGAGTCTAGAGAATTGGAGGAGAATATTATGAGAAAGAGCACAAGAATGCTCGAGATTATGAAAGCTGTAGGTAGAAAGGAAATCAAAAAAAGCCTATCATGTTTCGATCTAGACATATACCATACCTTGCATCTTAATAGTGTCTCGAAATCTCTGGCTAATAGGATCAGATTTAACTCTATATCAGCTATTACTAGCTCTCTAGTAGTCTAGCTGCAGATAAAAGTAGTTCTACTACTTGTTGCGGAGGAGCTACATATCCTTGAACCATATTGCTGTATCCCTCTATAGCTATCCACTTCAGAAACTCACTAAGAGCTAGAGCTTTGTTGCGATCTCCATATTCTCTCCATACAAATAGGAATGCCAGAGATGATATCGGGTAAGAACCTTCATGTGGAGAGTATATTACTTCTACAAACATTTCACTAAAATCCTCTAGAGGCGAAGAGGGTATAGGTACACCTTTAGCTGCATTCCTTATAGCTTCATCTGTAGGTAGAACAAATCTTCCTGCTGCATTCCTTATAGCTGCTATAGGTAGATTGTTCTCTAGCGCATAACTTAGTTCAACATATCCAATAGAGTAAGGCGTCTGTAAAACTGTAGCTGTAACTCCTTCATTACCTTTAGCACCAATACCTCTCCCAGTAGCATCAATAGGCCAGTTAACTACCTTACCAACGAGGTCCTTACCCCATATGTTTGGTGCAGCCTTGTTTAGGAATACCGTGAATATCTCTGTAGTACCACTTGAATCTGATCTGTGGATAGCTATGATCTGTTTACGTGGAAGGATATTGGCTATATCTGGGTTCAACTCTTTTATTGCTGGATCATCCCAGTACTCTATTTCTCCACAATATATCTTGGCTATGACCTCTCCAGTAAGCTTAAGATTATGTCCCTTAATCTCTGGAACATTGTATACAACAACAACAGCCCCCATAATCCATGGAATCTGCATAACCTGACCTCTATACTGTTCATATTGAGATTTAGTTAAAGGTGGATCACTAGCAGCAAAATCAGTAACACGATCAACTAGAAACATCTTCTGACCAGCACCACTTCCAACAGACTGATAAGTAACCTCAACACCAGCAACCTCCTTGAATAGACGAGCCCATTGAGCTATCTGTGGATACTGAAAGGAAGCGCCAGCACCAGATACAGATAAGCCTCTGACTTCTGGTCTAGGTGTATATCTTACGGTAGCTGGAACAGTGACCGTTGTAGTAATTGGGGTAACCGTTGTCATAATTGTAGTTGTCTGTAACACAGTAACCGTTTGGTGAATAGTTTGCTGGACAGTTCTAGTTAGAGTAACATATTGCTCTTTTCTATCGCTAGCTAACATTATGTGTGTTAATGAGTATACAGCTATAGCTGTAACTATAACAGCTACAGCTATAACTATAACCATTCTACTTAAAGTTATCATCACGTTCACCCAAGTATCTATACATTACTATTCAACAATATAAACATTAATTTCTATACTCTATAATATCTTCAGCAGAATTATAGATCACATTAAACAGTATACACACTCTAATATACATATATACATAGCTCATTATAAACATATATAGTTACCGTAGGTATTTATATAGTATGATCAGGATATATCTTGATTTAGAGCCATGAATAGTGATTGTATGAGATTGGTAGAGAATACCTTTATTCTATTGATCTATACTATGTGAAGAATACGGTATAAGGAATCTAAAGTAGTTAAGATAATGTCAAACGTATATACTAAGGTCTACTACAATAAATGAATAATGTTTACTTTGTTCTATGGTTTGATATAATCATTATTTTGGCTAGGTTTTCAATACAATAAACCTAGGTTTTTATAATTGTTTTCTTTTTAGCTAAGGGCCGCATGTATTTCTATAGATAGTGTGTATAGGCATTAGCCCTAAAATTACTATAATCATTATGAGTGCTGAAAATACTGCTCTAAACTCTCCTAAGGCATCTCTAACGATTTTCATCACCATGGCTTCTATTAAAACAGTTATTGCTTAGAATGTAGTTCTCGTCTATGGGTATGTAGTCAGCATACTTAAACACAATCACATCGTTTACAGATGTATTTACCAAGTACTGTATAGTAGAATCCTGATACAGCATCAACCTCACCTTTAACAAGTATAGGCTCTCTAAATACATCCATAGTGACTCACGAAACCTTGTCAATTTATACCAACAGTTTTTGCAAATGCTGGAAAAAGTCTTCTGAAAACATCGCCTGTGAATGCCTCTAGCTCCTTCCCTTCTAAGTTCCTTGGATCCTCTATACCCCTGTCCCTTAGCGTAACGATAGAATGAGGAGCCCTTAGATGAGCAATAGCTACACATTTTAACTCTTTCATCAGGATTCTTAGCTTTAAACTCAACCAAAGAGCTAAAGTCACCGAAACTCATATCGAACACCCCTGTAGCTACATCACTAACAGCTTTAGCTGAATCATAGCCTCTATCAATAGTTACTGAAAGTACTTCTTCAGCAAAGAACCCTTTGTATAGAGCACTAAGAAAAGTGCTTGAGGACCTTGATGTGCTCAGTCAAGAGTAAACTTTGTATGGTCAGTAACAAGTTGCTGAAGTTTTACTATATAGGGAAGCGATATGTATCCTGCTAAGTAGCCTATGGCTATACCAATAACAATACCTATGGCAAGAGATGTTAAGTTAAATCATGATCTTTTAGTACACGAAACATGCTTTTCAATAATTAACTTAACTAACGAAACTCTTTTAAAAAATCTATGGCTAGCTTCTACATAATTTTTATATAATTTAAGATAACATCACTTGTTAAACAATAAATAGATAAAATAGTCATGGAGTTTATATGTATTTATTAGAATTCAAGATGGAATAGCATTACCTTGAACCTTTGTGTCACATTTTTCTTGTCAAAACTAGAAAATTAAGTAACAAATAGTTCTTTGTATCCCTTAATAACAACGTAACGAGGTTTAGTAAATATAGATGTTTCAACTATACGCTTTAACTATAGGTTTTAATTCTATTCCTAAGTCTTTTGCTAATTCATCAACACCTTTGGCAAAGAATGCCCCTATTATTACTAGCTTTGGCTTTAGGTTATGTACTTCTCCATATAATTTTCCTATTCTGTAGAGCTCGAGAAGATCACTTTTATCAACTCTTGATTTAACCTCTAGCAATATGTGTTCCTTATCTCTTATAACAATATCGACTTCAACAATAGAAGGTCTCTGATAAACAACACCTTTATCGTCATAGTAAATCCATCGAGATACTCTAGCAACACCTAGAGCTTCTTCAACAACATACTTCATAGCTTCTCTAAATCCTTCATCAGTTAGAATACCAAATCTATGAGCTATAGCATTCATAATTCTACCGAAATCCCGTAACTCTTCTTCAACTCTTAGAACTCTTTCTTCTAATTTTGCAACTCTTTCAGAGAGTTCAGCAAATCTCTCTTCAAGCTTAATCACCCTCTCCTCCAATCTAGCAAACCTTTCTTCTAATTTTGCAACTCTTTCAGAGAGTTCAGCAAATCTCTCTTCAAGCTTAATCACCCTCTCGTTTAGCACCATAATTCCTTCTAAAACTTCTTTGTAGCCAATCAAACCCATAATAGCATACCGGAATTCTTTATCAATTTCTAGAGTTCTCAGAATCTTCTCCTTTTCTTCAATACTTAACATATTTCTACACCTTGGCCTAATTTGTTTATACCATGTTTTTTGTTTTCTTCTCCACTAGTAAAATTACAAATATATGGAAGATATAAAACTTAACGTTACGATTTAAGAATTTCATATCAAATGTTTTAATTATAGACTTATTCATTATATTCTACGTTATACTCTACGATATCTATATATAAATACATAGTAAGTAGAAGAGATGCAAGCTTGATTTTGTAAATTTAATAATATAACTTAACTTAATCTTGTTATTCAATTTAACTATCAAATATTTGTTATAGAGGTGATACCCTAATTTTGTTGGTATGTAATCAAAATTTATTGCAGGAGTTTAAACTGAACATATCTTATTTTAACCCTTGTCTTTTAGATACAAGAATTATCTCTGTAGTCCAAGCAATAGATCCTAGAAAGAACATTTCGCCAAGCCCTAAGTCATTAACAGGATTTATAATCATGTAAAGTCTTACAATTGTAAAAACAAGGGATACGAAGAGTATTAAGCTGTATCTTTTCTTGATAAACGTTGTATATACATGAACATACACTATGTCGAGACTTGTGATAAAGGCACTAACAGACGGAAATGTATGAATTGTTTCTATTCCTTGAAGTAGAAGCCCAAGAAAATACGATGCACCTACGACTAGTCCACCCACAATGCCTTCTAGAGCGCTACACTTAACATACAATCTAGATATTAGACTATTTTCAGAAGCAATAGTTTTATCAATAGATAGTGAAATCTATATAGTTGTTGAGGTACTCATAGAATTAAACTATAGCGTTATTAAGATTTTGATCTATTTTTATCTTAATGAACATGGATAATTAACATTTGTTTATGAAGATTTTGCAGATCATTTATCAATACATGAGACAAATCGGGGAAATAAGACAATATGGAGAATCTTCATTAATTATTACTAATCGTTATAGCTATGTATTACAGTATGTGAAAGCTTGATATAGCAAGAATATTAATGTATTTAGTATTAAAAACAATGCTTCACTATAGTTAAGTATTTTAGGTTAAAACTAGGCGATACTAGTGGGATTAAGGCTATGAGAATACTCATAGTTTCTGATATTCATGGAAATGCAGAAGCTCTTAGAAGTGTTCTTGAGTCTGTAGATAAATGGGATGCTGTATGGTTTTTAGGGGATTTCGTTGACTATGGACCTGAACCACATATTGTGATAGACATTGTTAAGGATTTGAAACCTGATGCCATAGTTATGGGGAATCATGATTATGCTGTTGCTTTCAATACTGATTGTAAATGTGATCCAGTTCTTCACAACCTTAGCGAATACACAAGGAAGAACATATCTCTAAAGCTATTGTCAAGAGAACAGATAGAGTGGCTTAGAACTCTACCAAAAACAATAGAAAAAGTTATCGATGGTAAAAAACACTACATTGTTCATGGAAGTCCAAGAAACCCTCTTTATGGCTACATCAAGCCGAATCTCTCAATTAATGAGATAAAGCTTTCACTAACATCATCTGTAGTAGCAATAAAGCCAAAGCCTATTGAGGTAGACTATGTTTTTGTTGGACATACGCATATACCCATGGATATTAAGGTAGATAGTGTAAGAATTGTGAATCCAGGAAGCTGTGGACAACCTAGAGATGGTGACTATAGAGCTTCTTACGCAATATACGATACAGAGACGAATATATTCGAAATAGGTAGAATAGAATATGATATAGAGAGAGTGGTTAAGAAACTAGAAGAACTCAATCTAGAAAGTGGATATAGTGAATATCTTAAAGCAATACTCAAAACAGGAAGAATAGATCTCCTAAAGAGATAATAGACTGAACCCATAGAGATAACTACTACCTATATCTACATCATACATCAATTCCAAAGAAATCTATATCAGTATAATAATTCTAGTACTTACATAGTTTAAGTATGTGTTCAGCTCTTTTTAGAACGTTGTCCATAATCCATGTATATTCCCCTAGATTTCTAAGAGCTTTAATCCTATCTATGTTTTCTCTAACTTCTCTACATATTTCATCTATGTGTTTCCTTCTAATATTCTCATCTATAGGCTTCTCTGCCTGTAATTTTGGATTACCTTCCATAAACCCTTCTGGAAAGTACCAGTCTTTAAACCATGTGAATCCATTTTTGAAAAGGATATAGCCAAGTCTAGTTAATGGTGGTGGAACACCTATTTCAAGAGCTTTTCTAGTCTCATAATCATATATATACTCTATGAATAGCCTTTCACCACCTTGGAGAATATTCGATAAACACTTTACTAGATTATCTTCGTAGATGCTGTCAATGAATTTAAATATCTTGTCGTTGAATATGAGTTCTCTATTTATCATGAATACCTCTATCCACTTTCTATAGTGTGGAGGTCTACCTGTGAACATCTTCATAACCAGTAACCTCCTTTTTGTACCTCTATAAGTTATGTAGATTGTTATGTTCTTTTCCTCTAAAAATCTACCACTCTTTACCGAAAACTCGATCTCTACATCCTCTAGATCTCTGAAAGCTTCTCTACATATCACTGCTGAGTACCTTCGACATCTACTATATAATCTCTGAAGATTTCCTCAAACCTCTTACCATCAATTACAGATCTACCACCATCTTCAGCTATACTTGATTTTGCTGGACTCATCTCTAGATATATCTTTATCCTTTGTAATATTCTTTCTTCAAATGTTGATACTGTAGTATCTTGATAGAATACACCTATAGGTATTCTATCACCCCACTCAAAGCTCTTCTCAATAGCTTTCAATAGCTTTATAGTTCTATCCTCAGGTTTCTCGACAATAGGATTCCAAGAGCTATTATCTTCTAATCTGTATATCCTCTTTCTATAGTATTCAGCTGTAAAGATATCGTTAAATGTTACACAAGGCTGTAGAACATCTATGAAAGCTGCTCCCTTATGGAGTATCGCCTTCTTCACTATGTTTTTCAGATGCTCTCCATCGAATGCATAGCCTCTTACAACAAATGTGTATCCAGATGAAAGAGCTAATGCTATAGGGTTCAATGCCTGTTGTATATTTGGTTTCACAAGCGCTTTTGTTTTAGCATTTAGCGGTAGCGTTGGCGATGCCTGTCCTTTTGTTAATCCATATACACCGTTATTGTGTAGAATAACAGCTACATCAAGATTTCTTCTACCTAGTGCAACAAAATGTCCAGCCCCAATCCCTAGAAGATCTCCATCACCGCCATGAACAACTACTGTGAGTTCTGGATTCGCTAACTTTATCCCCATTGCAAAGGGTATCGCTCTACCATGAAGTGTATGTACACCGTTTACATTAATAAAGTGAGGTATCTTGCTTGAGCACCCAATTCCAGAAACAATTACTGTTTTTGATGGATCTAGACCAAGCTCTTCGAAAGCCCTTACAACAGCTGTCAGTATACCAAAGTTTCCACAACCAGGACACCAATCAATCCAGAGATCTGTTCTATAGGATCTACGCTCCATATGTAAGCACCACATGCATAGTCTCTGATGTTAGTAGTTTTTGAAGTGCATCTACAAGTTCGTTTAGCGTTATAGGTCTACCTGTGAATTTAGCTATCTTTTTCTCAATTTTGATGCTTGTTGAAAGAGCCACTAAATCAGCTATCTGTACGTTATAGCTATGCTCTATAGCTATAATCCTGTCTCTATCAGTCTTGCTCAATACCTCAACAACCTCTCTACTTGGAAATGGCCACAAAAGTTTAACGTTTATATAACAACCTCTAAATCCTTTCCTATAAAGAAGCTCTAATGCATCTAGTACTACACCTTTTACAGAACCCCACCCAATAATTATATAGTCTGGATCTCTATCTCCATACACCTGAAGCTTCATATCTCTAGAAACCTCACTAGCTATGAGATCCAGCTTCTTTATTCTCTTCGAATACATAGACACTCTGTTTTCGGGATCTTCAACTATATGCCCATATTCATCATGTTCATCACCAGAGTACCACATAACAGTGTCATCTACGCCTATGAAAGCTCTCGGAGATACTATGTAACCTAGATCAAACCTCTTGTACTCTTTACCTCCACTCGATATAGATCCACGTACTATTTTAACACTATCTAGATCTGGAGGAGGTATAGTTCTAATTGAATTAGCTAAAAACTTATCTAGAAGATGTATAACAGGTACTTGGAAACGTTCAGCTATATTGAATGCCTCTATAGAATCGTAGAACGCTTCTACATGATCACCAGAAGTAATAACAACTCTAGCGAATTCTCCATGACCAGCAAAAATAGCATTAAACAGATCGCTCTGACTACCTCTTGTAGGTTGACCTGTACTCGGTCCTCCTCTCTGATAGTATGTTACCACTATAGGGACCTCGTTTGCACCTGCCCAAGATATTCCCTCAACCATTAGATCGAAACCAGGTCCACTTGTAACTGTTGCGCTTCTAGCTCCAGCTAGAGAAGCTCCTATAGCTGAACAGATAGCAGAGATCTCATCTTCTGTTTGTATAACAACTATAGATCCTATATCTTTCTCTGCTCTAAGATGTTCGTATTTCTCTATAGCAAAGCTCTCATCAGCTGCAGGTGTTATTGGATAGTAGCTCTGATACCTCAGACCACCAACGATCTTACCCATAGCTACTACATCATTACCTGTTACAATCATTAATTTTCTAAAGTTATGCTTAGGTTTCTCAAGAGCTATAGAGTTTCGATAACTCTGTAGACTTTCTTCAACATATTTAAAGAGTTCTAGGTTTTGTTCAACAATGTTGCTTCTACTACTGAACTGAATAGAAAGAGAATATTTGATGGCTTCTACATCGAGTCCTAGAAGAACTGCTACAGCTGAAACTATGATACCACTTACATATCTAGATAGCGAACTAACCTCAATTCTGTATCTATTCATTAGTCTACGTAGAAGATCAGCAAAATTCAATCCAATGGCTTTAACATCTCTATCTCTCTCCAGAAACTTCAATACAGAAGCTACAGTAGATGCTACACCATTCTTCTTAAGTTTCTCGAGAACCCTAACCCTTGTGATATCCTCCATACTAACAATCTCTTCAAGTCTTTTCGATGCTACTCCACTATCATACACTATGTATCCTCCATTAGCAACATCATCTATATGCGTAAATAGTGTTTCAGCATCCATAGAGGCAATAATTTCCACAGGATACCTTAGAGATCTAGGAATAGCTCTAGAAGATACTAGCATATGTATATAGCTATGTCTACCGGTTATATTCGAAAAATACTCTCTATCAGCTATAACACCAAAACCTCGACGAGCTAAAGCTCTCGTAAGCACCATCATTGAAGTCTCTACTCCAGCACCTTGAGGACCTCCTAAAATGATACCAACATCTTCTCTAGCCATACAAAGTCTCCTAATCCCCTATGTAAGCTTCTTCAGCTATAGACTCATCGAGTGTGACATCTGGAGAGATAAAGTGTTTCTCTACATGCTCCTTTAGCTCGTTTTCATCGTATATAATCTTCCTACAGTTTACACAATATAGCCAACCTTTTTCTCTAAGAATAGTTCTTAGTTCATCAATAGAGGAAGGTCTAAACGATTCACAAAAACCTTGTACCTCAAACGAAACTGCATTCTGCTTAACTACACAGTAACCCACATAAGGGAAATATATATGTGGTTTAAAGAATATACACCTTCCACACACATCACTACTCTCCGTACACATTTAATCAATCCTCTCAATCTTTATAGCATTAACTGGACAGACATCAGCACCTGCTTTAGCACACTCGTAAAGCTCTTCAGGAATTTCCCCAATAGATACATTCTCATCAGTTCTAACACTATACTTTTCAACAATTCTAGTCTTATAGTTGTCAGAGCCAAGTTCATAGATCTCAGGACAAGCAGCTGGAGCTGCTCCACAAGATATACATGCTACTCTATCAACTATAACCCTATATCTAGCCAAAACAGACACCAGAACAATATACTTTGAAACTAAAATATAAATTTTCATGTTATAACAAATAGTTAAATTCGTTTAATCATTCTATAGATTCTAACCTACTTTGCAATATTTTGATTAAGATACATTGACTATTACTACTGGAAGTTTTTAGAGTATCCAGTTAGAAACATAGGGAAAACTAACTCTATATACTGTTCTTGCTGTATTTAGAAAAATTGATGTAGAAAATGTATTAGGATAGAAATAGAGTTAAAATATATTTCACTTCTTATCTAATTCCTCAAGTCTTTTTAGTCCTTCTTTCGATAACAGGTTCCTGAATATTGTTTCATGCTCAGCTTCATCCTTTATTATATCTTCTATGATTTCTTCTGTTACTGGATCTTTTCCAAACACATAGTTGAATATCTCTCTATAGTGAGCTAGAGCACATCTTTCAGCCAATATGCTGGCAATTATGAATCCATCTGTATCATGTGGATCTTCAGGAAGTTCTGTTTGTCTACATTTCGATAGATGCCAAAGATCTCTAAAGTCTGGTGGATCTACATCAAAATCCTGTAGTCTATCTGCTAATAGTTTTGCGTGATCATTTAACTCATCATCTGCTATTTTCTTGAATACATCCTCTATTTCTGTAGAAATATGGCCTCTGACAGCATATCCACTTACGTAGTACTGATACCAAGCCAGTATTTCGTCAGCAAATGCTGAAAGTAACATGTTAACGAGTTTGTCTAAATCTATTCCCTTAACCTCTTCTCTAGTTGGAAACTTTTCGGGTAGATATCTATATTTCTTTGGCTCACTCATATCTATCCCCATTTACCTTTCTTCATATGGGTCTCGAGTTCAGCCATAATCTTCTGGATAGTTGTTAGTGCAAATTCTTTCTCTTCATTAGCTATCTTAACACATGGTGGATCTAGATTATCTTGAATAATCTCTTCAGCTACTGATAGAAGCTCTCTCAATAGTGTAATAGCCTTCATGTGTAAGTAATTAGATCTTCTAGATCTGACAACTAGTTCAGCCTCATTTTCACTCAGCTGTTTAAACTGTTCTTTAGGAGCTCCACACTTTGGACATTTATCTGGTGGTTGAGGTCCTTCAAATATGAAATTACATACCTGACATTTCCAAAACGGCATAACTAATACCCCACCTAGCTCTAGTAGATCTGGCTTTTTGTTATATAAAGGTTGCCTATATGAATAATGTGATAGTTCTAACCTGATCCAGAATACATCTTTCCGTGTGACTGTTATCGATAGAGCTTCAGAGACCTTTAACTTTAATCCAGAGAGTCATAGAGGTTCTAGGTCTAGGGTGGTTCAACTCTATAGATTTTTACAACAGTATCTATATTCAATTTATAGAGGTACTCTTCATCAATCACACCTTCAGTTAATAGCTTCTTCTGGTTCTCTACAATATCCCATGGATATGACGATACTCCTGGCCTCTTGGGATCGTCTATGAAATCACTTTCAACCATATAGAAGGGTTTTATTGAAGTAAAAACTTCTCTAAGTACAGGGTATTTGCCTGGTACAGTAAAAACGAGATCTCTTTTTTGTGAAGCTTTTGCTGTTGCTACATCTAGATGGTGAAGAACAATCTTGGCTCTATCTATTCCAATGCTTTTCACAAGATTCTCTATATCTAGAGCTGTCAATTCTCCACCTTGTTCAAGATGTAGATGAACAATAGCATCTAGATCTCTAGCTAATTCAAATGTATATCTAGTAACCATATTGTTTACAATAAACGCCTCTGGTATAGCTCTATAGTGAGGTCTACCTATTTCACCAAAACCATTCACCAAACCCTCTTTCACAAGTTTAGCAATATAGTTCACAACCATTATCGCCTTGTCTAGAACCTTAACACTACGTTTAGGATCTCTAGATACTTCATCCTCTATTGCTGCTGGATGTATAC
>Ga0209080_1000981_pt1 | contig 15750 bp, 9 predicted proteins | sample JNZ110809AmetaG_FD_184123 | JGI IMG/M metagenome (GOLD analysis project Ga0209080, IMG submission 184123) | Hot spring microbial communities from Jinze hot spring, China to study Microbial Dark Matter (Phase II) - JNZ 110809A (SPAdes) (version 3) ...
CAGGCTTACTACCAGCACCATCAATATGAGTCACAATTCCAAAGCCAGGCAACCCAGGATCCTCACTAACAACACAGAAAGAGTCAGCAAAAAGACTATTTATGAAACCCTTAAAAACTTCTATACCCCTCTTCCTAACATCAACACCAGCCTCAGCATACCTAGAAACCAAAACACCCACCACAGAAAAAATATGCAATATCGATCTTAAATTTAATTAATAAGAGGAGCAGGCAACCAGAGATAAATTTTTAAACAAGAACCTTCTCCATTAATTCTTGGAAATAAAGATAATGATTGTGTAGTGTGGAGTAGCGGGGTGGGGTAGCCAGGTTAACCCGCTGGGCTCATAACCCAGAGATCGGACGTTCAAATCGTCCCCCCGCTACCACATACTTTGCGAGAGGACATACAACCCAAAACTAAGCCTCATTAGACTTCTGCTTTTGGCATTCTACGCAATATTGGGGTATGGTTATTTTGAGTAGGCTATCAACTTCAATAACATTGGTGCATTTTGGATTGAAGCATGAAATATGTAAAAGCTGAGGATTTAGTTTCAGGATTCCGCATATTTTGCCAGTTTTTCACCCTCAAGCCAAAGGAGAAAGAAGCTTTCTAACTGCGTTTTGAAGTATAGGAAAATCTCAGTCTCTAAAGGGTGATTTCTCCATTAATTCAGCATTTTTCCTAAAGACTTCCTTTCTCTCTATCCTCACCTTCAAGGAAGGGCATCATGATAAAGGCGTCCTCAAAAACACAACTAAGCATGTCATCAACATCGAACCCTTCATCAATGTATTTTAGCTTGCTGACGGAAAACTCTAAGATGTTCCCCATTATATTGCTCGGGTAATTCTCCACAAAAGTCTCAACTATAAAGCGCTTGAGGGGGTTGGTTGTTTTCTCCGCGATTTGCCTGAGGGTGTTTACTAAAAGGTCGGTATCATCATTAATGTAGGCTGCCACTATTTTCCCCGCGCTTTTAATCCTCCCAACCTCTTCAATCAGTCTTCTACTCTCCAAGTCTCAATCAGGTCATAAAGGACAGAGCTCTTCAAACCCAACTCCCTCTGGATCTGCGTCTTCCCATTTATAATAATATAGAGGACAAACGGGCACAAAATTAGCCGTATTCGACCAAATCTCCTCGCTTTGGGAGGACATACCGCAAAACAAGCAAAAGAAGTCCAAAACAGGATCCGTTTTGTTCATTCATTCAGAGAGGTTTCCCATCTCCTCCTGTAATGAGATTCTCCAAAAGAGGATAGATTTAGCGTTTTCAGCAATTAGGGTTTAAATAAACTTTAAGTATGCTAAATAATCTATCTCTGAGAGACGGCGAGGATTTTCCACGCCAGCACTGAAATTATGCGTCATTGTCACTTCGTCCTTTGGATGAATTTTCCCAAATGAATGTTTTGTCGGTCGTGCGGCCCAGGTTATTTTGGGTTTATGGCTCAGGCTGCTCAGTTTGCTAGGATTCATGGTCAAAGGAGTTCTATGAAAGATACGCTAGGAGGAAGGATATCAGAAAGATATCGTTGCTGTTGTTCATAAGGTGATTCGTATAATCTATTTTATGTTGAGGAATCTTATCGCGGTGAGCGCGTGATGTTTTGATGTTTAGGTGTCTAGCATTTTTGGCCCTTCTAAAGGGTGTTTTCAATATTAAGTGTGCAATTCATTAAATAAGATTTTTCAAAATTTTACTCCAAAGCCGCCCTGTGGAAGTTTTTAAATGAAAATTTTAAATATGAAGATGAAACAATTGACTTGTGGTGAGCAGGATTGTTGACTGATATCGTGGTTGTTGGTGGTAGTGCGGCTGGTTTGGCTGCGGCGATTACGGCTGCTGAGAATGGGGCTAAAGTGGTTCTGCTTGAAAAAGAGTCTTTTATGGGTGGTATTGCCAAGCTTGGAATGGGAATAGCTGCTGTTGAGAGCAGATTCCAACAAGCATTAGCTTTTCCATTCAAAAGAGATGATGCCTTTAAGCTTATTATGGAGCACACTGATTGGCGTGCTGATGCTAGGCTTGTGAGAGCGTGGGTGGATGAAATGCCCTCTACAATTGAGTGGTTGGAAAATATGGGAGTGGAGTTTGAACTTTTAGACATATATCAATCTTCGGAATTTGTTACGCATACAGGACATCTTGTAAAGAAGACAAGGACAATCGTTATGCCGGCTGAAGAGCCTAAATGGGCTGGTGTAACTGGAGAAGTGCGCATCACCCCGAAAGAGACAGTTATGGAGGGTGGTAGGACAGCTGTTATGATTACTATAATGACAGAAAGAGCCAAAGAGAAAGGGGTGGAGATATATACAGGAACTCGTGCTAAAAAACTCGTCATGAAGAATGGGCGCGTAGCCGGTGTAGTTGCGGAGGACAATTCTGGGAAGACTTTACAAATCGATTGCAAGGCAGTAATAATCGCTACCGGTGGATTCTGCCATAACAAGGAGATGCTTAAAAAATATACGGGATTTGAACTTGGGCGTGACATCACCGTTATCCATGGGGTAGAATTACTCGGGGATGGAATTAAAATGGCTTGGGAGGTAGGTGCAGCTGAGGATGCCATGTCTCCCGCCCTAATTGTTTCACCTATTCCTACTCGAGAATTGTCTGAGGCGTTTAATCAACCCTATAATCTTGTAGTTAACCAGAAGGGGGAACGTTTCATAAATGAAGAGAAGTTAGGCGCAAACTGGGTTCATTTAGCATATGCTATTGCTAGGCAGAAGAATAGGTGTGCCTATATTATATTTGATGAGGGTATTAAGCGACATATGGAGACGGCGGGTTTTGAACATATAAGCTATCTGTATAGACCTGCAAGAATCAAACTTGACAAGAAACTTTTTAATGAGACTGTAGAGAGACTATCTAAAAGAAAGGATTCTCCCCTTTTTATAGCTGACTCATTGGAAGAATTGGCTGGCAAGATGAAAGTTGATCTTGAGACTTTTAAAAAGACTGTGGAGGAGTATAATAGGTTCTGTGAGACGGGCCGCGATCGTCTTTTTAATAAGAACCCAAGGTATTTAATCCCAATTAAAGAGCCTAAATTCTACGCATTCAAGTGCGGGCTATCCATGTACACAACCGTTGGAGGGATAAAAATTAATGAGAGAGCAGAAGTATTAAATAGGGAGGACGATGTGATCCCGGGCCTTTATGCCGCAGGGGACTGTACAGCCTCCGTGTTCGCTTACGACTTTTCTTTAACTTACATGCTATGGGGAAGCAATCTAAGCTATGCTTTAAACACTGGTCGTATTGCAGGAAGAAACGCTGCAAGATATATAAAAACGCTAAGATGAAGCCATGAGACAGAAGCCATAGTTGAAGTAGCTTACGTAAGCTCCGAACTATAAATCCCTATTTTGCTGTAAAACATAAAGATAGGAATAGCAATTACAATTTTCTAGCACGTAGGCACGCTTTCCGCATATTCCATGCATTTCTCAATTTTTTAGACACTGATATCATGAGTAGCAAGATATTCGTTTCATTTTAATAACTTTTAATTTGTTTTCCGCTCTCTTGATGGAATTTGCGAAGTGAGCAAATCTTCTAATAAAACTTTGATTTGCTTGACTTTAAGCCTACACAGGGCTTCTTCCTGCCATAAGTTTTTTAAGTACTACATCAAATAACTATTTCTGGGGTTGTTCAATGGTGGAATATTGGAAGAAAGCTGCTATTATAACCGCGTTAGGTCAATTTAGCGACGCAGCAGATGCAGGGATAGGTTTTATTATCCTGCCGTTAGTTGTAGCTCTTTGGGGATTGGGCCCTATTGAAGTAGGATGGCTTGGCTCAGCCTTTACTTTCGGCGCAGCAGTAGGAGGGCTCATATCAGGTATATTAATGGACTATATTGGAAGGAAAAGGGTTTGGGTTGCGGGGAATCTTATTGCTGGAATAGGTTATCTTCTATCGGCTACATCAACTAATTGGATTCAATTTGCAGTGTATAGATTTATCGCTGGCTTTACTGTGGGTACATGCTTTGCGGCCTATTTTACATTAATGCCTGAAGAAATGCCTGCTGATAAAAGATCAACCATATCAGGGTTGGGATTGGCACTAAATACTTGCGGCATCCTCTTTCTCTCTGCTCTACTAGCCTTAACTGGTGTAGCTCCATGGATTACATGGCAACTTTTTGTGATATTTGTGGGCGTAGTAGATCTTATAATGGCAGTTCTTGGTTTTCTGTTTCTAAGGGAACCTCCAATATGGGTGGAACGCAGAAAGCTTATGAAAGAGGGAAAACTTGCTAAAGAAGAGCAAGCAACCTTAGGGACGCTTCTAAAACCGGGAGTGCGGAAGAGCTTCCTTTGGTCGATGCTTCTTGGGATTAGTTACGGCTTTGTGACACTTGCAACGCTGACTGTTGGAAATGCATCATTCTTTCAAACTGTAGTACTAGGGTTTTCACCTGCTTTGATAGGAGTGTTAACCCTAATAGCTACCATAATTGACGTATTCTTAGTCGCAGGGACCGGGGGACTCGCTGACAAAATTGGCAGGTTAAATACTATACTTATTGTTGGTATTATAGCTTTAATAGGATCGCAGCTGATATGGCGCACGCCTTATTTCGTTGGAGTTGGAGAGAACCTTAGCGTCGCAGCCTTCTTCATAATAACATATTGTATGTTTGCGTGGGCTCATAGGCCTTTAGATACTCCAGTCCGTGTTTGGATTTCTGAGGTTATTCCAACAGCTGCTAGAGGCAGTGTTCAAGGCATTTTAGACTTTGTTAAAAGCATCCTCGGTTCTGTTCTTGGAGTAGCGATTGGGTATCTGGCAGCTTCCATCGGCCTGATAGAAGGATACTCGATACCACCTTTACTTGGAGGCATATTTGGATTAATAGTGGTTGCAACGCTTAAGAGGAAGAGACTTGAAACTAAAGGAAAAGCGTTAGTTTAAGCTTGTTCTAATCTTTCAGGAACCGTTGAAGAGGCCGTAAACCTAATAGAATCAGGGTTTAAGTATGTCTGTGAGATTCAACGTGTAAAGCTTTTCAGAAAGCACAAGTAACCTTTAATGAACCAGGGAGAAACTTGGACCTAAGAGGACTGCTAGAGACAATCCCCACAAAATTCACAGATTTCCCTTGCAAAAACCCCCTTTTCTCTTTTTCGTTTTTACACGTTATAAATCGTCAAGAATTTCATTTAAGAAATATTAAACGAAACAACGAATATAGAATTCTGAAAATAAAAACAAAAAAGCGCGCAGGAACAAAAAGTAGGTTCAAATGAACTTACCCTGTTTTCTCAGCTTGTGTTGACTGGTTCACTTCCTTCACTGATTTCCCTCACTTTATTAAAAGTGGGAGTTTTTCATGGTTCAAGGGGGGCTTTCGAGCATTCATTTAAACAGCGAAGAAGCCCTCTTCACCTCAACCCACTTAAGCTGGCAACTCCTCGAAAGAATGTATCGATTAGGTGAGTAGTTGACCATCCGCTCTATCATCTCCTTGACTCTCATGGTTAAAAACTTAAAAAAAAGAAATTGAGGGAGCAAGGTCATCCTGGTCTTTGGAGCTTATGGGTGGTGTTGAACTGGCTTTAACTTTATTGTTTGGCTAGTGGCTTGTATGTTATTCCTCTAATGGCTCCAATGAGTGTAAGAACGAGGCCGACTATGAGCCCCGAAGGTGTTAATTATTCCTATCGATGCTCCCATTATTCCTAGATCCCCTCCGATGACTCTATACAATTTAGTGTCAGAGTTTACAGGTAAGTCTCCAATAATTATTGTAGGATCCTTGGTATGAACTCTGTCAATGACAGTTGTTATAGTTCCCCAAGCTTGCTGAGCTATCAGTTAGCCTGTTACGGCTCCCATGCTATTACTAGGAGACTAGAGACTATGCCTCTAATCATGTAAAAGCCTCCTCCCATTATCGTCAGGATCATGCAGGCCTTCTCATCCAACTTCACTCTCATCTACACATTTATCTTCCCTTGAAAAATTTAATTTTAGTAAAGAGGTTACGAGAGCTCTATACAAGATTTGGGAACTTATTTAAAGCGCTTATTAAGTTCGAATGATGTGAAATTGATGTCGTAGGAGACCTGCCTTTAAAGGCAGAAGTAGCCCAAATCAAAAACTAAAACATCCCAAAAAAGCATAGACAAAACCAAAACAAAACTAAAACAAGAATACCTGTTAAAATAAAAAATTCGCCCAAACCAAAAACAAGTCAAAAATTGGAATTTTTGTTACTCATGCATGCACCTGAAGAAAAAAGATAAAGTAGAGACTTAAAGCCGAGAAGTCTCTGGTACTGTAAGCAACAGAGGCAACGCGAAACAAGCTTCCAAGATTAGTGGAATAATTAATACTTGAACCATAAGTCCTGCTTGCCACATGATACCAGCTAATAGAGCAGCCAAAATATTGAAACTGCTTAGAAAGCTTATGATTCCATGCCATCTTCCCCTTTTATCTTCTGGAACTGCCTCCCAGCTAAGCACCATCAAGGGAATGAAACTGACGCCGCCTATTCCGGAACCTTCCGTTCCCAACATAAGCCCGCAGGCTCCTAAAATCCCAACGATAATAAGCTGCTCAGGTGCCGGACACAAAATAAGCCATATAGTACCAATATATCGAAAAGCTTCTAGGAGAATAAACGTTTTTACTCTGCCGATCCTATCAGCAATAATACCTGCCGGTAATTGTAAAAGTGCCCATGTAATTAGGCTGAGAAAGCCGAAAGTTCCTAAAATATTTTCATCTGCACCCTTAACATTCACCATCCAAAGATAAATAAAAGGGGCGCTTATCGCATTACTTGCGCGGCGAATTATGTTTACTAACAAATAGGGCTTAAGATTTTTCTCTTTCAAAAATTCTTGAAAGTTTTGGAGAAAAAAATTAATTTTTGAACCTATATCCATTTTTTGTTTAAAAGATCTCTTCATTTCTAATCTAGGATAATCAAGTTTTAAAAATCGGGCTACTAAAATTAAAACAAAAATATTTAAAAAAGCGCTTATTACGAACAAAGGTCGAATGCCCTCAACATTTATTCCCCCAAATGCAGTTATAGTTAATGCTGCTACAATCGGTGCAAAGCTTCCTACAAATGCCCAAAACGCACGGACAAAGCCAATAGCTGTAGCCCTGGAACGCGCTTCCGTGGTTCCAACAAGTATTATGTCTGCAAAAGGTATAATAGTCGCTCTTGAAATATAAAGCAAGATAATTGAAAATATAACCATCCACCAATAAACGGCCAGACTATATATCCCAAAAGCACATATACATAAAATTAATGTGACTATTAAAGCCTTTTTCACACCATGAAAATCTGCATACCATCCGAAAAAAAAAGCGGCTATACCACTAAAAAATTGTCCGATACCAGTAAACAAACCTAGTAAAGCAGGAATTACCCCTAATTCTACAGCAAAGAGGTCCATATATTGTAAAACAAGGCTTAGGCTCCAATTATAAAAAGCAATACATATTGATATAACTTTGAATTCTCTGCTAAACTTAGGAAAATTGAAACGGCTAAGCATTATTGAACACTAGCGTTTATTTGGTATTTAAGCTTATGGACACTAAAATTTAAAATTTTCTTTTGTTAAAATAATAAACATATAAAGCCTCTTAGATGTATGAATAGAACGATATTCAGACTAAAGTGGCTTGAATTTTTAGCATGCGCTAAAAATTCAGGGAGGACACATCTAGGAAGCATTATAGACGCCGGACGCCTAAACTCACCCTACAAGCTACTAAACGCTCTACGTTTAGTTAGGAAGTATAATTTTATTTATAAAGTTATTGTATGAGAGTTATGGAATAACGGAAGCTGGCATAAATTTGATGCTTCAACTCGAGGATCATCAGTCATCTGAAAAACTGGTTCTGTGGACGTGAGATAATAGCATAGAAGTGAAAGGCGGAGAAATGATCGCTAGTTTGAGCCGCAAGAAATATTAGAATCACAATGCAGAGGCCTGATTTTGGTGAAATACTGAAAAGTTAGAGAAGTATGTCATATATAGAAAAACTAGATTTTTATACAATTTTAAACGACAAAATTGCCTGTAAATGAAAAATTTAAATAGCATAAAAATGGATTAAGTATGGGTGATTGGGGTGAGAGTTTTAGGAATATCTTGCGGTTCAAAGCTAACAGGTAAACTTAAACCAGGGGCCCCAATAGGAGGAAACACTGAGGTTCTTGTTAAGGAGGCATTGATAGGGGCTGAGGAAGTTGGAGCTGAAGTTGAGTTTATAAGGCTTTTAGACCTTGATATCAGACCATGTATACACTGTGAAGAATGCCTTTGGACGCGGAAAGGCCCAGAATTTTGTGTAATAAAAGATGACGCCCCGTTTCTTTATGATAGAATTATGGAATGTGATGGGCTAATCTTAGGCGCACCCGTATATAGTAAGAGAATCCCGGGTTATTTAGAGGTGTTTCATGATAGAGCATTAGGTCCTAAGGCTGACGTAGCCTTCCTAATGGAGATGAAGAAGGCTGGTGGCGTCGATCGCACCGGTCAGCCTGTCCGCATCGATGAGAGAGCGTTCAAAAGGAGAGTTGGAGGCTTAATAACTAATGGCGGGTCAATAACGCCAGCCTGGCTTGCATTTGATTTAGCCATGCTGAATCTTTTCATGTTTTCTATGCAAATACAAATTGTTGATCAAGTACGATTTATTGGAGTTGGTCAGTGGGGTCATGTAGTGTTAAATGAGAAGTGGTTAGAGAGAGCTAGACAATTGGGTCGTAACGTAGCCGAGGCCTTGAAAAAGCCGCCTGAAGAAGTCAAGTGGATGGGCGAGCCAGGCGTATGTCCTGTATGCCACTGCGATTTAATATCCATAACTGGCGAGGGTAACGTTGTCGAATGCCCAGTTTGCGGCATTACAGGAAAACTTAAAGTGGAAAATAACAAGATAATTGTTGACTTCCCCGAAGAAGAGCGGAAAAGGTCTGTTTTGACAATCGAGGGAAAAAGAGAACACTGGTTTGAATTAGCAGAAAACTTGAAAATTGCGATGCAGAGGCCTGGTAGAGATCAGCTACCTCAAAAGTTAGAGAAGTATATGGGGTATGCGGAAAGCCTAATATACAAATTGTGGCTAAAGAGAAAGATGTAAAAATAGAAAGCGTGAAGCAACATTACATTCCCTACCCTATAAAAGATGAACTTATTGGGATGAATATGAAAAGGTTAGAAACAGATGTTGTGATCTTTGGTGGTGGTACTGCTGGTTTGGCTGCGGCTGTTACTGCTGCTGAAAGGGGGGCTCGTGTAATAGTGTTAGAAAAGTCGTCTGTAACTGGCGGCACGGGTAATAGGGGTATGGGTCCATTAGGAGTTGAAAGTAGAATTCAGCGTTGGAAGAAGATACCCCCTACTAAGGAGGAAGCGTTTAAGGCTTTTATGGACTTTACTCTTTGGAGAGTTGACGCGCGGCTCGTTTCAGAATATATAAGGAGATCCGGCGAGACAATCGATTGGCTGGAGAGTATGGGCGTCGAATTTGCAGATGTAATCCGCTATTTTACGAGAAGAGGATATGCTACTCACCATGTTGTAAAACCCCCTGATCGCCCACCAGGTCCAGGAGCCTCTGCAGTAATTATGGAACGTCTTACAGAAAAAGCCAAAGAGCTCGGGGTGCAAATCTATCTTCAAACAGAAGTTAAAAGGATACTAAAAGAGGATGGAAGAATTGTTGGAGTTATCGCCCAAAGCAAAGAGGGGGAAGAAATTGAGGTGCGGGCAAAGGCTGTTATAATTGCAACTGGCGGATTCGGAGACAACCCAGAGATGATAAAAAATTATACTAAGTATGAATGGGGGAAAACTATATTCTCGATGAGGATTCCAGGCATGAGGGGTGATGGCATACGATTGGCATGGGAGGTAGGAGCTGCAAGGGATGTAATGACGATGGAAGCGGCTGGTCTGACTTTAGCAAGCACGCGCCCGGGTGAGGTCCCCATTGGCGGACCAATTATGACCTTAAATCGAGTATTTACACAACCAACAAACCTTATGGTGGATGTTTTAGGTGAACGTTGTGTAAATGAGGAAGTTGAGGGAGCTTTTTTAGCAAACGCCGTCTTTAGATTAAAGGATTCATGCATCTTTAGCATTTTTGATGACAAAACAAGAGAAAAATATGAGACTGAAGGGTTTGAATGGGGATCATGGCCATGGCCTTTTGAGAGACCTAAAGAATTGGGAAAAATGTTGGAGGAAGAGGCTAAGAGGGGGGAACTCGCGGTTTTTGTTGCTAATTCGCTTGAGGAACTCGCTGAAAAATGCGGAATCAAGAAGGATACTTTTCTAAAAACCGTGAAAGAATATAATGCTACGTGTGAAAAAGGTTACGATGAAGTATTCTTTAAAAACTCAAGGTATCTCTGGCCAATTAAGAAGCCACCATTTTATGCTGGAAAGCTAGTCATAGGGGGGTATGGAAGCTTAGGTGGAATTAAAATTAACTATAAATGTGAAGTTCTAGACGAAAATTGGGAACCTATCCCGGGGCTCTATGCAGCTGGAGTTGATGCTTGTTCCATCTATCATGATACTTACGTCTTCATATTACCAGGCAATACTATGGGTTTTGCCCTAACTAGCGGTCGAATAGCAGGTGAAAACGCTGTGAATTACATTAAAAAGCTTAACGCTGAGAGGTGAAATCTTTGAAGGAGGATATGCTTCCCGAGATAGCTTATAGAAAAGCAGCCTCCATAGAGGTTCCATTCATCCCTCACGGCTCAACTATTGAAGTAAGGTATGAGGGGCCTAAGCCTGAAACAAAAACTCTTAAGAGGGGGACAGTCTTTATAGAGGGCGGACGGCCCCTTCCATGCGATATCCTTTGGGAACGAGATGTCGAAGTAGAGCTACGCGACGGCACAAAAATTTACTTAGATATTTTCCGTCCACCCGGCGTTTCCGATATTCCCGCAATCCTTGCATGGAGCCCTTATGGAAAAATTATTCCAAGCCCGCCGCCTCCCGGTGTTCCAGTTGAATGGGTTTCTGGGCTACAAAAGTTTGAGGGCCCCGACCCCGCTTACTGGTGTAATCATGGGTATGCAGTTATAAATGTGGATGTACGCGGCGCTTATGGGTCGGAAGGCGACATTCACTTCTGGGGTTCTGTAGATGCGAAGGACGGTTATGAGGTTATCGAGTGGGTTGCGAATAGGGACTGGTGTAATGGAAAAGTAGTAATGTCCGGTAATTCATGGCTTGCTATTGCCCAATGGTTCATCGCTGCAGAAAACCCACCTCATCTGGCAGCAATTGCACCTTGGGAGGGCTGGACCGACTTTTATAGAGCAGACGTTTTAAGAGGCGGCATACTAAACGTAGGCTTTTGCGAGATGGTTCTATCTGAATTGCGCGGAAGAAACCGTGTAGAAGACATTCCCTATATGGCCCAAAGGTATCCGCTTATGAATACGTACTGGGAGGATAAAAGCGCTAAACTGGAAAGGATAACCGTGCCTGCTTATGTCGTGGCAAGCTGGACAAATCCAATCCATTCGTGGGGAACTTTAGAGGGGTTTAGGCGCATCTCTTCAAAGGAGAAATGGCTGCGAGTCCACAACACAAACGAGTGGTACGACTACTACACTCCTGAAAACGTGGAAGATTTAAGGCGATTCTTTGACTATTATCTGAAAGGAATAGAGAATGATTGGCCTAAAACTCCAAAAGTGCGCCTTTGCATACTTGACCCAGGCGGCACCGATATAATAAATCGACCGGAAAATGAGTGGCCTCTAGCCAGAACCCAGTACCGAAAACTTTTCTTAGACGCAGCAACAGGTACATTAAGCCCCAATCCTATACCTAAAGAATCCTTTATCAAGTACCGAGCTGACGACGGGAAAAGCAAGGCTGAATTCACAATGACCTTCAATGAAGATACGGAAGTTACAGGCTATTTAAAGCTACATTTGTGGGTAGAAGCCGAAGGCGCGATGGACATGGATCTCTTCGTCCTTGTGCAAAAGTTAGATGCTAAAGGTGACCCCCTTATACAGCCCACAGGAATATTTCCCTATCTTGGACCGACAGGATGGCTTAGAGTTTCACACCGCGAACTTGACCCAGATCGTTCAACACCCTGGATGCCATACCACACGCATCGAACAGAACAGCTCTTAAAACCAGGCGAAATCGTATCGTGCGACATTTTAATTTGGCCAGTGGGAATGCTATGGCATAAAGGGCAAAAACTGCGTCTTACAATAGCCGGGTTCAACCCTGTTCCGTCCATTCGGCCAGAAATACCTGGACCAAAAACAAGGAACCAAGGTTACCATATTATACACACAGGCGGCAAATTCGACTCCTACCTTCAAATACCCGTAATTCCAAGCTAGGGCTTTCCCATTTCCATTGGGAAAAGGAAGAAATTATATAATCGCGCTACTGCTTTTTGAACCTTTCTCCTTTAGCATGCGCATGGAATACAGCCATAACATCTTATCCATCAAGCCACAAACTTATGCAAGCAGAGTTTCTATGCGTAGACAAACACTTCACGCCCATAAGGCTTCAACTAAAGGAGTCATTTCAAGGCCTAAATGCCTAATCTCACCACTCAAAACTTCCATGACCTGCAAGTAGCGTCTGAAGGCTCCGAGTCTAGACTACTAAGCTAATCAACACCCTTACGCCTAAAAAGGCTTAAGCTCAGGAGACCTAAAACCTCATAGGCTAAAACGTCACGAATCTTAGCCATAAGCTTAGCACAATGTCTAACAAAAAACGCCTAACCTTACCACGAAAATTTCTTTTGCCAAAAGATGAAAAAACATGGAGGAAAAAGCTAAGTCGCGTGAGTGGCAAAATTTGTTCTCTTTTAATTTTTGGGCTTGATTTCTAGGTCATACCACAATTCAGGTCCTGGAAGATCCTACTATAATCCAGAAGCAGTAATAAATAAAAGCTTTGATGCTTCAGCGTTTCATGTGCATTCTCTCAGAGTAGGCTTTAACTGAAAAGCCTGCTAAATCTGGAGATTACAGGCATGTTTGCGGTTTTAGGCGCCATACGCCGAACAGGGTATGCTTTACTCATTTTAGGCGTAATCGTTTTAGGGAGGAAAGGTTTAAGGAAGCCCCTGTTAGGGGCTAAACATTAACTATCGACTTAACAGCCTTTAAGGGTTAACATATAAACATTTCTCATTTTTGGCGATCTTTATGCAAGAAAAATGGGAAAAGTAGGATTGCATATTACTTTTGAATTTTCCTTTTTAGCCATAGTCTGTAGGCTAAGCTTTCCCCGTAGCCCATGTATTTCTCAAGCTTTTTGGGTGCTTGATCCAGATCCGGCCTTTGCATTAGCACTTTAAAGTTTTCCGTTATTTCTACCTCATGATCCCATAATCCTTGTATCGTTAATCGCGAATGTTTTTGCTGCTCCTCAGGGAAAGTTACAATTATTTTGCCGTTTTCCACGGTTAATGTCCCTGCTATCCCGCAAACTGGGCATTCGACAACGTTACCCTCGCCAGTTATGGATATTAAATCGCAGTGGCATACAGGACATACGCCTGGCTCGCCCATCCATTTAACTTCTTCAGGAGGTTTCTTCATAGCTTCAGCAACGTTGCGCCCCAACCTTCTAGCCCTTTCAAGCCACTTTTCATTCAGCACCACATGGCCATCTCGGCTTGTTCCAAAAACCCGCATTTTATCCACAATACGAATATTAAGCGAGAAGATAGCTACATACATTAGAGCATGGTCGAAAATAAGCCAGTTAAGAGTTGTTGCACCACCAACTGATATTAAACCTCCAACCCTATTTTTAAAAGCTCTCTTATCGATATAACGAGGTTTTCCGCGCAGGTCAACGCCGCCTCTTTTTTGCGCATCTAACAGAACGGCCACATTAACCTTGGGACCCAACGCTCTCTCCTCAAACAGCTTTAAGTATCCTGGCGGACACATGCTATATACTGGTGCACCGAGGATTAGCCCATCACACTCCATTATCCTATCGTAAAGAAAAGCTGCATCATCTTTTTGAGGACAAAAATCTGGTCCCTTCTCCATCCAAAGGCATCTTTCACAGAACATACATGGCCTTATGTCATAGTCATAGAGGCGTATAAATTCAACTTCTAAACCGAGTCTTTCAGCTTCCATTAGCGCTTCTTTAACAAGAACCTCGGTGTTTCCGCCCACCATTCCCATATGTCTTATTCCCAACTTCGTTCCGCAAGACAACCCCAAAAGTTTCATAGAATCCCCAAAAAATGATGGTACGCGCCACATATAAATCTTTATAAGTATTAAAATAAAATATAGAATTATAAAAATCTTTGGTTTAACGGAAATTTACTAAATTCTCTTTCATTATAGAAGTAAGTTTATTATAAGATTATTTTTACTGGTAAATTTATGTTTAAATCCCACTCCCACACCATAATCGAACCTACGATAGTGAATTGGTTAATTTTAGTCTATGGTTGCTGAAGAGGGGTAATAGGGAGAGTACTGTTAAGAGGAAGCTTAAGTTTCTTAAGTCTTTAGATTTAAGTTGCTCTTTTCAAGACATGATGCTTCAGGTTTTATCTAAGAGTTGGAGTGATAAGAGTAAATCGTTAGCTTTAGAGACTGTTAAGCAATATGCTGAATTTCTTGGGCATAAGATTGAGAAACCAGATTTCAGGGTATATGAGAATAGGGAGATTTATGTGCCTACTCCAGACATGGTTAAGCAGTTTATTTACAGGATTAGAAGCATTAAGTTAAGAGCAATAATTATGATGGCAATAGAGACTGGAGCTACAGCTGGAGAAATAAATAATCTCAAGTGGAGTGACGTTAATCTCCAAAACAAAACCGTCACGATTAAAGGGGTTAAGGGGCATAAGACTTACACTTATCACATAAGTGATGAGCTTGCTACATTGCTATCTCAGTTACCAAGAAGCAATGAGAAAGTCTTCAATTATGCTGATAGCAGATATCTAAATGATTTTGTTAGAGACTACAGAAAGAGATTAGCTAAGGAAACTAATAACCCAGATTTTCTGAAAATCCACTTCCACACCTTTAGGCATTTTGCTATCTCATGGTACTACTTTAAGACTAAGGATATTGTTGCAACTCAACGTTTTGCTAGACATTGTAATATTCAGAATACCTTAAGGTATGTTCACATAGTCCAATCATGGACAAGGGAAAACGCATATGATGTTGTGTACGCTCAGACAAAAGATGAATTAACCAAGTATTTGAGTGAAGGTTATGAATACGTGACTAAAACAGAGTGGGGATACTGCTTAAGAAGACTTAAGCTAAGGTTCTAAGTATTTCTTCACTAAACTAACCTTTTCTTGTGTATACGTCAGGATAAAGTCTAATTTTGAAGTAGGGATGAACTCGATGAGCCCGGCGAGGAGGACTCGCATGGTTGGGAGACTGAATACAAGAGAACATGAAAGCCTATGAACAGCCCTGTCGAGAAACTGCAAAAATCTATTCCATTTTTGAGGAGCTTCTCTCGAGCTGGCTTACCCGCTCCCTTCGCCTCATACATAACCTTTCCAGCCCTCTGGCATAGTTCCCTCCACATATTTTCAAACCGCTTGGGTGAAAGCGGCTTCTCTCCTTTCGCTATAGTAAACAGGTAGGAGCCTGCCTATTTGTTCGCCAGCCTTCAGTCGCTCAATCAAGAGAGCACGGATGTATTCAG
>Ga0209080_1000982_pt1 | contig 15738 bp, 15 predicted proteins | sample JNZ110809AmetaG_FD_184123 | JGI IMG/M metagenome (GOLD analysis project Ga0209080, IMG submission 184123) | Hot spring microbial communities from Jinze hot spring, China to study Microbial Dark Matter (Phase II) - JNZ 110809A (SPAdes) (version 3) ...
CTCCTCTTCGAGTACGGGACAGCCAAGGTACCCCTGCTCGTCACGGGCGGAACCGTGCTCGTGGGCCTTGAGGAAATCAAAAACTTCTGCTCCAAGTAGCGCCAAGGTAGAACGTCGGCCGCAAAGCCTGAGCGGCGAGCCCAACCGATCGTTTCCGGGATTTTTTCTCGCTCCGCTGGCAGCGCTAATCCCGGTTTGAGTGCCGATCGGCCCGTTGAGCGCGGTCGATTGGTGGCCGAGAGGGTTTTTTACCCGATGCCTCTGCGCAGCCGTGTGGAGGAGGAATTAATCGCTAGAGCGTGGAAGTTCTTCCGTAGGGATCCCGCGGAGCTCCTGGGTTACGACGACGCGCAGGCTGTAGCCTTCGGCGGGCTTCTAGTCGCTAAAGTCGACGTTTTCGACGAGACGACAGACTGGCTCCCCGGGATGTCGATGGCGGATGCGGGCTGGAAGGCCGCGGTAGCGGCGCTGAGCGACGTGCTCGTCAAGGGTGCAAAACCGCTGGGGGTTCTGCTGGGCCTCGGCCTCCCCGAGGATTCGTGCGACGCGGCGGATGAGCTATTCCAGGGGGTTGAGGAGGCCTGCAGGAGGATGGGGGCTCACGTGTGGGGCGGGGATACAAACCTCTCCGACCACCTCTACCTGTCCGTCACCGCGGTGGGGGTTGCCGAGAGGCTCGTGCCGAGAGGGGGTGCCCAGCCCGGTGACGTGCTGATGGTCGCGGGCTTCGGCATCATTTCGCCAGTCGCCTACGCCGTCCTGCTGGAGAACGCCCCCCTATGCCCCGGGGCCGAGGCTGCGATCCGCAGGGCTTACAGGCCCGAGCCGGTTGACGCTGGCTTCTGGCTCAACGTCTCGCGCTACGCTACGGCTTCGATCGACGACAGCGACGGCTTCGCCCTCTCGCTGCACTACCTGGCTGAGGCAAGCGGGGTGGGGCTGGAGCTGGACAACCTCCCAATGAGCCAGCAGCTCGTTGAGTGCGCTGAAGCATGGGGGAGGGATCCGGTGGAGCTCGCTCTCTACCGCGGCGGGGAGGAGTACTCGTTCATCTTCACGGTACCACCAGACAAGGTGGAGCACGTGCTCGCGGAGGCAGAGAAGCGCGGGGTTGGGGCGCACGTGATCGGGAGGGTTGCGCGAGGCACGGGTGTACACCTCAAGGGCTACGGGGAGGTTCAGAGGAAGGGCTGGAGCTTCGGTTCGTGGAGAGACTCCATCCGCAGCTCAAGGCCGAGCTAGGGGCGTTTCAGGACAGGTTGAGCCTGGGTTCCTCCACCCTAGCGCGAGAGCGCGGCTGACGCCCCGCTCACTTCTTATATCAGGTCAGGGTCTCCCCGCGTGGCCGTCCCGCTCGATGAGGAGGAGTACGGGAGGTGGATGCTCAGCGCCAGGAGGACCCTGGAGTCATCGAGAAGGGACGCGGAAGCGGGCGACTTCAACTGGGCTTGCTTCAAGGCTCACCAGGCGGCCGAGAAGGCTCTCAAGGCCCTCCTCTGGGGGGTGGGTTCACCGGTCTTCGGGCACTCCCTCGTGTCCCTCGTCAACCGCCTGGCGGAGGCCGGCTTCGAGGTGGACGAGAGGGTGAGAGAGCTGGCTGCCAGGCTAAGCAAGTTCTACACTCCAACCAGGTGCCCTGACGTATGGGAGGAAGGCGTCCCCGAAGACTACTACACGCGCTCCGAGGCGGAGGAAGCTATAAGGCATGCTGAGGAGATCATAAGCTGGGTTGAGGCTAAGTGGAAGTCGTTAAGAGGAGGGTGAAGGAGCGCGAGGAGGTGGTTGAGAGAGCGCGCGAGTATGCGCTATCGCTAAAGGGTAGGTACTCGGTCTTCCTGGTCGGCTCGTACGCGAGGGGCGACTTCAACGTGTGGAGCGACGTCGACCTGGTGGTGATCGGGGAGTTCGAGAGGGGAGTCCTCGAGCGGCTGGAGGAGCTTGAAGCGCCCCCGCGCTTCGAGGTAATCCCCCTGACTCCGGCGGAGGCCTTGAGGGGGGCCGAGAAGGGGAACCCCTTGATGGTGGAGCTAGTCGAGAAGGGGTTGACGCTGAGGGACGACTTCCGCATTAGGGACGCGTTGAGGGAGAGGCTTTCCTGTAGGCGTGGGAAAAGCCCCAGCTGCAAGGGATAAGCGGGGGTCGACACCCTCCCAACACGAGCCGCTTCGCGGCTCCTGGGCAACCGAAGAATTATGGATCAGCTACGGCCGCTTTCCTCACGCATCAGAATCGGAGTTGGTCATCACTTGCCCGTTAAATGCGTTGAAGCTTAAAACCCTTTTCCCGCTCCGCGGCGCGCGGGCCGTTATCTTGTAACTCAAAAGTAAACTTAAAAACTTTCAATTTTTCCAGAGATTCATTTTATCTAAAGGGAGTTTAAGATGATGTTTTCAATTGGTTACCTTTATTACACGGTTGGAGCGATGGTCGTAACCGCGGGTGAAGCGCGTGAAAGGGTTTAGCTACGGGGTTATCTTCCTGCTGGGCTTCGGCTTCTTCGGCATCAGCGTGATCTGGTCGGTCTACAACTCCTACGTTCCGGTTTTCCTGAAGGAGCTGGGCCTACCCTCGTGGTTGGTCGGCTTCATCATGACGATTGATAACGTTCTGGCGGTCTTCATGCTGCCGGTCATCGGCGCCCTGAGCGATCTCACGAGGACGAGGTTGGGCAGGCGGAAGCCCTACATCGTTGCTGGTGTGCCGCCTGCGGCTCTAACCTTCCTCCTGATCCCGATGCTGAGGGCTGAACTGGTACCAATGATGCTGGCAATCATCGTGATGAACTTCTCCATGGCCATCTTCAGGTCGCCCGTGATAGCCTTCATGCCCGACATTACGCCCAGCGAGAAGAGGAGCCAAGCCAACGGCATCATCAACTTCATGGGAGGCGTTGGCTCCCTCATAGCCTTCTTCGCGGGCAGCTGGCTTTACAGGCTCAACCCCACCTACCCCTTCATTGCGGGCAGCCTCCTTCTGGCCGTATCGAGCCTACTGGTCGTCCTGCTTGTGGACGAGCCGGAGGAGTACAAGAGGAAGACCGGTGGGGGAACGAGGGTGTCAGGCTTCGAGGTGCTCAAGCGGAGCCTGGGCGAGCTCGTGGGGGCGCTGTCGGGAGAGTTGCGGAGCCCCGACAAGAGCCTGGTCTTCATGCTACTAGCCATCTTCTTCTGGTTCCTCAGCTACAATGCGATCGAGACCTTCTTCACGAGCTACGCTAAGTGGCACCTGGGGATCGGCGAGGATACGGGAGCTTTCCTCCTAGGCTTCGTCGCCCTCGGTTTCCTGCTTTTCTCGCTGCCGGCGGGCTTCATCGGTGCGAAGCTGGGCAGGAGGAGGACGATGACGCTGGGCCTGCTAGCGATCCTACTGCTCCTGGCCGCCGTAGCGGGCGCGTCGCCGTCGCTCAGCCCGAGCCTGCTGGTGAGCTTCATCGCAGTGTCTTTCCTACTCGTCGGCTTCTCGTGGGCCCTTGTGAACGTCAACTCGCTGCCAGCGGTGGTCGACATGACCACCAGGGATAAGCTGGGTACCAACACGGGCTTGTACTACTTCGCCTCGCAGAGCGCTGCCATCGTGAGCCCACCTATAGCCGGGCTGTTCATAGACCTTCTAGGCTACGTGACGCTGTTCCCCCTCTCGATAGTGTTCCTGCTGATCTCAGTACTAGTACTCCAGAAGGTTCGGCGGGGGGAAGCTAGGACTGGTTTCTGAAGGCTTGTTGCGCGCGGCCTAACCCCTCTTTCTCGCTTCCACAACCCCCCTGATCAAGCATGGGTTATCGGTGATTACTCCATCCACCCCCACGTCCAGCAGCCACCTTGCGGTCTCCGCTTCATTGACGGTCCACGCTATAACCCTGAAACCCCTGCTGGTCAGCTTCCTCACCAGGGCGGGCGTGATCGCCTCGTAGTGGGGGAGGATGTAGCTGGCTCCCACCCTCTCCGCTACGTAAAGGCACTCGTCGTCCCATCCCGTCACGAGGAGACCCACCTCGATGCTAGAGTCGAGCTTCTTGACCGCTGCGAGCGGCGCCGGTAGGAAGGACGTGACGAGAGCGTCGTCGACCATGTCCAGCTCCCTTAAAGCTTCCACCACCTCCTGCTCGACGCCTGGAAGCTTAACCTCGATATCCACGCTCAACCTACCCTTCGCGAACGCGAGCACCTCTCTCAGCGTGGGTATCCTAGCCCTACCGTGAACCTTGAGCTTCGAAACCTCCGCGTAGGTCAGCTGATCTACAAGCGCCTCCACACCCGTCAGCCTCCGAAGCTCTCGATCGTGCAAAACGACGGCAACGCCGTCCTTCGTGGGGTAAACGTCGAACTCCACGCCAGTCGCACCGCACTCAACCGCCTTGATGAAGCTCGGTAAGGTGTTCTCCGGCTCGAGCGCAGCAGCCCCCCGGTGCCCGGTTACCGTGAAGTCCCTGGGCACAGCCAGCGGGCCCCTGGCGCGTCTTTAACCCTTGCGCGAAGCGGCTCGTGTAGTGAAGAATATAGCGCGAGGTGTCTACTGCGGGTTTGCGGATGAGAGCGTTGATAATCGACGGTTACACCGACGAGCCCGCGGGCCTAGGTGTGCCGCCCTACATCGACGTGTACCCTAGGTACGTTGCTGGAGCAATATGGGCCGCGTCGCCCGGCGCCGAGGTCAGGTACGTGACGGTCGACTTCGCGAGAGCGCACCTGAGCCGCGTTATGGAGTACGCCTCGAGGTGCGACCTCGTTGTCTTCATCACGGGCGTCGTCGTGCCCGGCAAGTACCTCGGGGGCGAGCCGGTCAGGCTCGAGGAGCTGGTGCGCTGGTCCTCGATGATCGAGGGGGCGGTGAGGGTGCTCGGCGGTCCCGTCGCCCGCTTTGGCTACGGCGCAGCAGGCGGCAGGGTGGCTGTGCCCCCGGAGCGCTTCAAGGCCTACTTCGACTTGGTCGTGAGTGGTGACGTTGAGGTGGTCGTCTACAACCTGGTGAAGGAGGGGTTAAGGGTTGAGGCCGTGGACCCGAGGGAGAGGCGAGAGGGTTACGCGCTGGTGGACGAGTTCGCCGTGAAGGGGGCTCGGATTGTGGAGCAGCACCCGAACATTGGGTGGAACCTGATCGCCGAGCTCGAGACGTTCAGGGGGTGCCCCCGCTGGGTCGCTGGCGGCTGCAGCTTCTGCATCGAGCCGAGGTACGGGGCCGTCGAGTTCCGGGAGCCCGAGGCAGTCGCGAGGGAGGTGGAAGCCCTCCACGCCTACGGGGTCAGGCACTTTAGGCTGGGGAGGCAGCCGGACATCCTAGCTTACATGGGGAAGGGCGTGAACGAGGTTGAGTTCCCGGAGCCGAGGCCGGAGAAGCTGGAGGAGCTGTTCAGGAGCGTGAGGAGAGCCGCCCCCGGGCTGAGGGTGCTCCACATCGACAACGTGAACCCCGGGACCATCGCCCACCACAGGGAGAAGGCGAGGGAGGCCCTCAAGGTGATCGTCGAGTACCACACGCCAGGCGACGTCGCGGCGCTGGGGGTTGAGAGCGCAGACCCGAAGGTCGTTAAAGCGAACAACCTGAAGGCGATGCCCGAGGACTCGCTGGAGGCCGTGCGGGTCATCAACGAGGTGGGGGCGAGGAGGGGTTGGAACGGAATGCCCGAGCTGCTGCCCGGCATCAACTTCGTGCTGGGGCTCAGGGGTGAGACACGGGAGACCTATGAGCGCAACCTGGAGTTCCTCAGGAGGATCCTGGAGGAGGGGCTGCTGGTTCGTCGCGTGAACATCAGGCAGGTTCTCGCGCTCCCGGGCACGCCGATGTGGACCGTCGGCTCGCGCATAGTTCGAGCGCACAAGAGGCTGTTCAAGTCCTTCAAGAGGAGGGTGAGGGAGGAGTTCGACAACCCGATGCTATCCCGCGTCGTGCCTCGGGGCACCATCCTCCGCGAGCTCTACGTGGAGGCGCACGAGGGCAAGTACAGCCTCGCGAGGCAGGTGGGCTCCTACCCCATCCTCGTCTACATCCCGGAGAGGATCCCCACGGCGGCGAAGCTGGACGTTACCGTTGTACAGCACGGTTACAGGTCGGTGAAAGGGATCCCCTACCCGCTGGACGTGAACAGGGCGTCAAGGGAGTCCCTCCTCCTAGTACCGGGGATCACGAGGAGTGCGGTCGCGGAGATCCTGGCGAAGAGGCCGGTGAGCAGGGAGCTGCTGGAGCGGATCGCGGGATCCGAAGCCGCGAAATTCCTTACCGCCTCCTAGCCGCGGCCCCGGATTAGCCTTATATCCGCGTTCGTGCCCTAACAGCGCAGTGGGTTTCGGCTACGAGCACGTGAAGCGCCTCTTGGATCGGTACGTTGAGATGCTGAAGCAGGTGTTCGGCGAGAAGCTAGTCTCAGTCGCCCTCTTCGGCTCTGTGGCGCGAGGGGAGGCGGAGGCCGGCAGCGACATAGATCTGCTAATCGTCGCTGAAGGTCTTCCGGAGGATCTGGGGTCAAGGTTCGACCTCGTCTCAAATGCCCGCTGGAAGCTGCGGTCGACGGAGGAGTACGAGGAGTTGCGGCGGAGGGATCTCCCCCGCCACACTTCCGAGGTCATTCTCACACCTGAGGAGGTTCAGAGGCACCCACCGATCCTCCTCGACCTCACGGAGGACGCGGTAATCATCTATGATAGGGGCGGCTTCCTAGCGCGGGAGCTCGAGCTCTTGAGAAGCAAGCTGAGAGAGATGGGGGCGAAGCGCGTGAAAACGGGGAAGGGCTGGTACTGGATGCTGAAGCCCGATGCAAAGCCCGGCGAGGTGATCGAGGCCTGAGGAACGTTGAGATGGCTCTCGATTACGCCCGGCGCGCGAGGATTTGCCTTAGAGAGGCTGAGCTCGCGCTACGAGAGGGTTACCCTTCCTTCGTCATCAGGAGGTCGCAGGAAGCTCTCGAGCTCGCTGTCAAAGCCCTCCTCAGAGCCCTCGGGGTTGAGTACCCGAAGCGCCACGACGTTAGTGACATCTTGCTGGAGAGGCGTGAAAGCCTCCCTGAGCCCATAAGATCCGAAGTTGAGGAGCTAGCGAAGCTGTTAGCAGAACTCGCCGCGCTGAGGGGCCCCGCCTTCTACGGTTTCGAGGAGGAGGGAATCCCGGCTGAGAAGGCCTTTAAGATGGAGTACGCCGGAAGGCTTTACCTTAGCGTGAGGAGGTACGTGGAAGAAATAGTAAACGCCCTGGAGAGGATTCTTCCGCCCGAGCTAGGCAGCGCTTGAGGCTAAAATGAGTGAGAGCTGAGCAGTCAGCTGGCTGTGGCGAGCTCCTTGAGTTCCTGCTCGATTCGGCTCCTGTAAGCCTTCAGGGCCTCGTCCATGAAGGAGGGGTCGAGCATGCCGTGGGGTGTCGGTGTCTCAAAGATCCTCTTCGGAAATCTGAGCCTTGATAGGTCGAACCCCTCGTTCAGCTTGAAACCTAGCTTGAGAAGGTGGATCTTCCTGCCGATCCTCATCAAGTCGTCCTCCGTGTACTCAATGCCGAGCGGCTTGAAGGCGTTGATGACCACCTGTGGGGTGTAAACGCCGCGAGCGAAGAGGCATATCACGAGGCTTGTGAGCACCTGCCTCCACCTCTCCTCCCTGATGAGATAATCGACGATCTCCTCAACGGTTACCCTCTTGCCAACCATCTTCTGGTCGAAGGAGTAGCCGGCGCTGTCGAGGTGGCTGTGCCGAGCCCCGGTAGCGTAGCCGATGTGCACGGCGGGGCCCGTGTGGTAGCCGGGCATCTCGTTGCCGCCGTAAGTTAGGGCGAAGTCCTCTCCCCCGTAGATCTTTGCGGCGTACTCGGTGCCCCTTGCCAATGCCGAGTAGAACTCGGTCGGCTGCTCAACGAGCAGCTCCAACGCTTTGAGGTAGCTCTCGTAGTCGCCCCAGCTCGGTTTAACACCCGCTGTATCCCGCTCCGTGATCAACCCTCTCTCGAACGCTTCCGTCATCCAGGCGAGTGCGACGCCCGCGCTCATCGCATCCAACCCGAACACCTCGACGGCGTCGAGGAGCTTTAGCAACCCTTCGGGGTTGCCCACGCCGAGCATCGAGCCGAGGGAGTAGATGGGCTCGTAGTCGTACGACACGAAGACGGTCTTATAGAAGTAGGGGGCTTGCACGTAGGGCTCCCTGAGGGCGGCGAGGTGGATGCAAGCGACGGGGCAGTGCGCGCAGGATACGCGCCTACCCAAGTACTTCTCTGCGAGGTTCTCGCCCGAGATCATCTTTGCGTGCTCAAACCTCGACTCCTTGAGGTTCCTCGTGGGGAGCGCGCCCAGCTCGTTGAGCGGCAGGACGTTCTCAGACGTCCCCAGCTCGTAGTACTTCCTCGTCGCTCCCGACTCCATGATGCTCCTGAGAATCTCATCGTAGGCCTTCCTGTACGCGGCCTTGTCTTCGACGGGGATGCTGTGCCGACCGGAGATCACGATGGCCTTCAGCCTCTTGCTTCCGAAGACCGCCCCCAGACCCAGCCTTCCGAAGTGCCTGTACGTGTCCACGACGACGCAGGCGTACCGGACGAGCTTCTCGCCGGCGCGACCGATCCTCATGACGGTTCTGAACCCGTGGCCCGGTTCCCTTTCGCGCAGCACCCGGCCAACGGTGTGCGTGCTGCGGAGGCCCCAGAGCCCCCTAGCGTCGCGGAAGTACACCTTGTCCTCGTGCACAGCGAGGTAAACGGGTATCTCGCTGGCGCCCTTGATTACTATGGCGCCGTAACCTGCGAGCCGGATCGCGATCGCGCTTCTACCTCCAGCGTGGCTCTCACCGAGGTTCCCGGTGAGCGGGCTCTTGAACATGGAGACCGTCTTGCTGGCCATCGGGTAGAGACCGTTGAAGGGGCCGACCGCGAACACGATCACGTTCTCAGGGCCGAGCGGGTCGGCGTTCCTCGGAAGCTCCTCGCGTAGCAGGTTGATCGCCACTCCCGCTCCTCCGATGTACTCCTCAAAGAGGTCCCTGCGATCCTCGACCCAGTACTTCTTAGTCGTTAAGTCGATGTAGAGGACGCGGCTGAGGGGGTCTCTAGCCTGCATGCTCCACCACCCCAACCTCCTCCAGCTTGATTACCCCGTAGGGGCAGTATCGGACGCAGTACCCGCAGTACGTGCAGACGATGGGCTTGTTGATCTCCTCGTCCCAGCTTATGGCGCCGAAGGGGCAGGCTCTCACGCAGTTGCCGCAACCGACGCACTTCTCGAAGTCGAGGATTACGCCACCCCCCTTCCTCGGCTGGAGAGCGCGAGTGGGACAGACGGATGCGCAAGGCGGGTCCGTGCACGCTCGGCACACGATGACGCGGAACCCCCTCTCTACGCCACCGATGCTCATCACCTTGATTGCGGACGCAGCAACACCACCGTTACCAAACCTCCTGTTGCAAGCGAAAACGCACATCATGCAGCCTACGCAAAGGTCAACGTCAACAACTGAAACTCTCCTAACCTTTACCATGGCGATTATAACTTGAGGGAGGTTATTTAAACTCATCCTATATACTCAGAACCTTTAAAATAAGAAATGAAATGGAAAATGTTCTAGGTAAGCCTACTGGTTAAGTGTGCCACCCTTACGGTTATCCACTCGGATCTCCTAAAAACGATGCTGGCCAGGTAGCCGCCGATCGCGCAGGAGAGGAGCCAGTTCACCGAGGAGAGGATCAAGGCAGCGTACAGGACTGCAGCCCCGACGCTCAGAGGTGCGAAGAGCAGGTACGGTGTATAGCTGAGCGCACCCCCCACGAGCCCCGCGAGCACGCAGCTCCATGCGTCGATCCGCTTCACCCCGATCATCCCCAGCTCAACCCCCACTCCGAGCATGATGTTCCGAAGCACTCGCAGGCTCAAATCACGCGGGTGGAACACGGCGCCCAGCAGAGCCAACAGCACCCCCTCCTTTACCGCTGCCCCTCTACCGAGGTATGCTCTCGCTAGCACGGTGACAGTAACCAGCGGTATGAAGCCTAGCCTGGGGGCCGCCGGGAAACCGAAGGCTCTAGCGGTTGCGCTCAGAGCTCTACTGAGGGGGCCGAGCACGTACCCCAGCGCTGTTGGTACTGCCGCCAGTATGGATAGCACAGCTACCTCTACCACTGCTCTCCTCATTCTTTCGTGATCACCTCAATGGCGACCAGGTGGCGCACCCACGTGCCCCTGGGAGCGCCCACGACGGCGCTGCGGAGCGGCCCGTACCTGGGCCAGTCCTGCGGGTTGATAAGGAGGACGAAGGCTCTCGTGGCGTTCCCGCCTTTGAACACGCTTCTGTAACCGTCGGCTCCCACAAACTCGAACAAGCTGACGTTATCTTCGCTCAACCCGATCGCCCGGAGGATTTCCACGAGAGGGACGGCCTTCCCGATGCCTTCAACGTCCCGCGCCAGCCTCTCGATCTCCTCCAGAGTGAAAACCCTCTTAGTCTCTCCATCGACCCTCACGTTGAGGACCCACGATCCCAGTTGAGCGTTCACGGCGACCAGCTGCTTCACCCAGTATTTGCTACTTAAGCCTTCAACAACGAGCCTCACGGGGCCCCAATCGGGGTAGGCTTCCCCAGGCAGGCAGAGGTAGGCTTTACTCAGGTAGAGGTAAGCTTCCTCAACACTCCTCGAATAGCCGTCGGCGCCGACTGCGACCAAGCGGTGGACGAGCGTCGAGTTTAAGTCAACCCCGCACTCCGCCACCAGATCGACTAAGGGTACGCAGCGGAGAACGCCAGCACCCCGAACCTCGCGCTCCGTTGACATCTTCTCCAACTCGGGTAGGGCGAAGACCTTCCTGCAGTCCCCAACGGTTACCTCTACGCGCCACTCTTCGGCTCTCGTTTGGAGCAGAAGGTAGGCTGTTACAGCGGCTACGGTGAGCACCGCGAGGGCTGAGGCCGCGATCAGCCTTCTCGTTACCCGCATCGGGCTTCGTTTGAGCCGAGCGGATAAACTTATCCGCCTGCGTGGTGGCGTGCAAGCTCGCTCAATTCGGGGCAGTTTTCGTGCTGATGCTCGATGAGGATGGGGGCTGTGATCGCCGCGATATCGTTCTCTCTATGGTACGGGTCCCACGGATCCTCGCAATAGTTGAGCACCTCGAGCCTGAGAAAAGCCCGGTCGCGCAGGTCTACCTCCAACCTCTCCACGTACGGGTCGCCTTGAACTTTGCATACATGCTCTACGCCGCTGTCGGAGACCAGTCGAGCAAGCCTACCCTCCCCCCTATCAACACGCACTATAGCAAAGCTTCGCGCGGCGGGCGCGCTATCGCCCAGCTGGTACAGGGTTTGGCCGTGTTGCAACTGCAGCATGACGCGTGGACCGCTAGGGTCCTCGGAGACGAAAACCCTCTGCCTCAACAGGGCTTCAAGCACGCCTTTCTCGCTCAGCTCGTCTACGTGGAGCCAAGTGGTGGGGGAGCCAATCCTGGAAACCCCCGCGTCGCTCTTCAGCTTGTGCACGTCGCTGCCTCCAACCAACCCCAGCTTATGCCCGCGCCGGAGCTCTTCATCCCACTTCTTGAGCGAGATGTAGTTGTTGAACCCCCAAACCGAGTGGTACACCTCAACGAAGTGCGCGAAGCCTATCGACCCCCACTCCCAATCTGGCCCCAGAGGTTTCGGGTGGTTCACCGAGATCAAAGCCCCCCGCCCCCTCAATTGCTCCACGACGCGCAGTAAATCCTTGTAGCTGCGGACCCGGAACTCAGGGGTTGAAAGGAAGCCGTACACGTTCAGGTGCCCCCTGTAGGTCGTTAACTCAACTCCTCTGACGAGTAGAACTCCGCCCACCCATCCGCTACCCATTTGAGCTATGTGAGAGTGCGTGTTGTGGTCCGTTACAGCGACGAAGTCCAAGCCCCGCTCCCTCGCTTTCTCCGCCACCTCCTCGAGCGTCGAATCCCCATCGCTGTGCACGCTGTGGACGTGGAAGTCCCCCTTCACCCAGCCTCTCTTCCGGCAAACGTTCGACGCAGCTCTTAGCTGCTGCCCGCCGCTGCGTGGAGCGTCGCTGACGCGAACCACCACCTCGTAGGCGCAGCCCTCCGCTGGAATCTTGTAGAGGCCCAGCACGATGTGCCAAACCCCCGGTTTCAGGGGGCCCGGCAGGTAACCCGGCGTCGCCGAGCTCTCTGAAATGTAGAAGCTCCTCCGGCTGGAGCCGCTCCACCCCCTGAAGTTGGTCATGGCTTCGATCAAGTCGAGGGGGCCGGGCTCGAAAACCCCGATGTCGACCGTGCACTCGCCAGGCCCTAAACCCCTGTAGCTGTACTCAACCTCGATGGTTTTAGCCCACTCGGGGACGTTGAAGGGCAGGTAGATGAAGCCGCCCGCCTCCGCGCTCCCAACGGTGCCCGCGAACCTGACGACCCTGCTGAGCATCACGGGGTTTGCGTGCTACGCCACAAAAACCGTAACGGCTATGGCACCCGTTGGAGCTTAAAAACCCCAGGAGTTAAGGGAGGCGATGCCTTCTCAACGTACCGTCGGCTTGCTAGCGCTTGTGACGCTGACTGTGATCTGGGGGACCACCTTTCCAGCCATCAAGATCGTTGTGGGTACGGTCGGCTTCCTCTACTACGTCACGCTCCGCTTCGCTCTCGCGTCACTCCTTCTGGCACCGGTCGCTCTCGCTAGGAGGAGCTTGCTGTCCGCCTACCTGCTCCCCGGCCTCCAGCTGGGCGTCCTCTACTTCCTCGGCATAACCCTGCAGGGTTGGGGGATGGAGTACACGCGGGCTTCGAACGCGGCCTTCGTGACGGGCTTGAGCGTCGTCTTCGTCTACGCCTTCGAAGCGTTCCTCGGCAAGGCGAAACCCTCGCGTCGCCTCGCCTCAGCCGTGGCGCTCGCGCTACTTGGCCTCTACTTGATGTCGTTCAGCGGGGGGGCCTTCGAGGTGATGCTGGGGGACGCGATCGTCCTGGCGGGCTCGGTGTGCTGGGCGCTTCAGATAATGGCGGTAGACCGCGTGGCTAGGGGGGACCTGTTCTCTCTCCTCTTCCTCGAGTGCTCCTTCACTGCTCTGGCGGCGGCCTTGATCGCACCCCTATCTGGTCTCCCCAGCGGCTCGGCGCTGGGGGCTGCTCTACCTCCACTAGCCTACCTAGCGACTGTGTGCACCGTGGGCGCGAACGCGCTCCAACTGTACGGGCAGCGCTGGGTGGGAAGTGTCGAGGCTGCTTTCATCTACTTGCTCGAGCCTGTCTTCGCCGCCGTCTTCTCCTACTTCGCGCTCGGGGAAACCCTCACCCCGCTCCAGGTTCTCGGTGCGGGAGCGATCGTATCGGCAATGGCACTCAGCACGATGAGGAGCGGCAGGGGAAACTGAAGGCACGCTCTTCAGCAACGGAGTCGGAAGGACTCGGTGAAGTCCTTCGAGCGATCTCAACCAATGCTCCTCTGCACCCGGCGCGCCTTAAAGCGTAATGCTGCTTACGTGCTCAGTGCTCCATAATCGAGCTGGCGGAGCCTTCATTGAGGCCGCCCGAGCTTTAGGTTGAAGGGATCCTCTCATGACTGTTACTGAAACTGGGAAAATTTTTTAAGAGGAGCTCATAGGCTTCTACTATTGGTTTAGAATGGCTAGGAGGGTAGCCCTTAGAACCATTCTTCCCGTGGTTGCCTTAGTGCTTCTGCTTCTTCCGGGGGCTATAGTCGCCCAGGATCCTCTCGCGTCTCCGGAGGTCTACCAGCTCTTCCTCGATTGGCTGAGCGGGAGGTCGATGGCTCTGATCACCTTCAACATTGAGCCGGTTGATCAAGACGGTAGGCCTGTCTCTGACCAGTTCATGGTCCTCATCCACAACTTCACTCGGTACGGGTCGAAGAGTATGAGCGAGCGGATTGAAGCTAAAGGCTTGCGCCACTCCATCAGGATCTGGAGGCTGCTGAACATCTTCAACGAGTGGGAGGAGCACGAGTACACCATCGTCCTGGCGGGTAGCGAATACTTCGGGGCTAAGCTTGTGAGGATAAGACCAGAGAAGCCCATTATGGAGCTAAGAGTGAAAATCCCGGTTGAGAGGGTTGGGAAGCCTGCAGCGAAAGCTCAAAGCATCATCGAGGCTCAATCAAGCAGCTGTGTGCCCTGCGCCAGTCGCCCCCCAGATAGCGAGACTAAAACGGTAACGGCTCTAACAAAGGCTCTCCAGGTGCACACGATCAACGGAGTCACCGTCTACGTCAAGTTCTACTCCGGGAACTACCTATACTTCAGCCAGAAGGCTAGGCATTTCTCCGTCTATACTCCCCCGGGTCAGGGCACCTGCTGCTACAGCTTCCAGAACTGGATTACCACTGGTGATAAATTAACGCCATGCGACAATGACGTAGCCACCACCTCCCTCTCAAATGGAGAGAGCAGGTGGCTCCTCGTGTATGTGACTTACAAGTACGAAAGATGGCTTTACCGCACTGATCCGGCCCCGGTCTTCTACTACTACGAGCTTGTCACACCCATCAGTTTCGGCGGGTACTCTTGGGGTGAGAGTAAGCAGTGCACGCTGTGCGGGAGCCAACCTTCAGGGTGGATCCGCGGATATCCAAAGGGAACGCCAACGCCAATCCAGATAGATCTCGGAGAGGGTACACAGGAGGTTGAGGAGATCGGGGCCCGAGTCACCTTTACCGTGAGTTACGGACCAGTCACCGTCTCCGTCGAGCTATGGAAGAAGATTGAGAGGGGTGGTAGCTATACGCCTCCAAAGCTGGTGATCTCGAGCATCCAGTGGACGGGTGACATCCTCTACGCATTTGATGCGGACAGCGGGAAGAAAATCATCTACTTTACATGGGGGTGATTCGTGAGCACAAGCTGTTTCAAGCTCTAACGAATGCACCTGGCGTCCAGACGTTCCCACGATGAAGTAGCACCTCGCTCAGCCTTAGGGATTGGGCAATCCTTAGAGGCCTAGCCCGCTCCACCCACGTAGCATCATACGTACGAGAAGTAAAGGATAAATTGTTAGAGTCTTGATTGTTACAATCATGAATGTAAAATTCGTCGACCGAAAGGAGGAGCTGAGCCTTCTCGAGAGGCTGTGCGGCGAGGGCAAGCCCCACCTCGTCTTGGTGTACGGGAGGCGGAGGGTGGGGAAGACGAGGCTTCTGCTCGAGCTGCTGTCCCGGAGGCCGGGCCTGTACTTCTACGTCCCCCTCGGAGGGAGGGACACTGTGCTGGCGGAGCTCTCGAGAGCGGTGGAGGGCGAGTTCTTCAGGGGTTTCCGCTTCCCCGATTTCTCCTCCTTCCTAGAGTACATCGCTGTGAAGCTCGAGAGGGGGGTCACAGTGGTGGTGGACGAGTTCCAGCGGCTGGCGGAAGTCGAGGGGGCCATATCCCTCCTCCAGAGGTACTGGGATGAGCGGTTCTCCAAGTCCCGCGGTGTTCTCATCCTCTCCGGCTCAACGGTGGGGGTCATCGAGAGAGTCGCCCTGAGGGGCGATGCCCCCCTCTACGGGCGCAGAACGGCCGTGCTGAAGCTCGAGCCCCTAGGCTTCCGTGCGCTAACCGAGTGGTTCACCAGGTACAGCTCCCTGGAGCTCGTCAAGATCTACGGGGCTTTCGGGGGCACACCAGCCTACCTCGAGCTCGTCGATGAGGGGAAGAGCCCCGAGAGGAACATCATCGACCTGGTGCTGAGTAAGCGGGGCCCCCTGCACGAGGAACCCCTCTTCCTGCTGCTAGAGGAGCTGAGGGCTCCAGCCCGGTACATGGACGTGCTCACAGCGATCTCCCAGGGGAGGAGGACGCTGAGCGAGATCGCCAGCG
>Ga0209080_1000986_pt1 | contig 15692 bp, 11 predicted proteins | sample JNZ110809AmetaG_FD_184123 | JGI IMG/M metagenome (GOLD analysis project Ga0209080, IMG submission 184123) | Hot spring microbial communities from Jinze hot spring, China to study Microbial Dark Matter (Phase II) - JNZ 110809A (SPAdes) (version 3) ...
CATTCCAATCAATAACATCTTTCAACAATTCCATTTTTTCTTTCAATTTTTTAGGAATCCGTATAGAGAATACATCACTCATACATTGTATACAACTTGTATACTATTTAAATATTTCCTTAAAAAATACCAGGCACACTCAAAGATAAACATATCCATCAATTTTCCCACATACTCTTTTTTCTTTTTGAGGTCCAAGATAAACTGAGGATTTTAGTACAATGGAAGTGTTCTGAAAATGCTATATCTATAGGTTTTTCCCGAGTTCAAATATTCTCCTTTCCTCAAATATTAGAGGTAAGTTATGTTTTGTTAATTCTTTAATGAATGGTTGAGGATTAAGCTGCTCAGGAAAGAGTAATCCTCTATCTCTTAACTCTTTTCTAAGTAGAAGGATAACTCCTATAGCTGCAGGTAAACCAACAAGATATGAAGTACCGTTAACCCCTAATCTGCTATACGCTTCTTCATGTGAAATGTATGTGAAGATCTTCTGTGATAAGAATGCATCATTTTTTCTTCCTTTGACTTCTACCTCGATGCCTGCGTATCCTTGAATATTTACTAAATCTATTGGTTGAGGTAAAACCTCGACGACTACGTCGAAAGGTGATACCTGTACTCCCTTAACGTTAATCTTCTCTCTAGAGAGTAGCTTCATCTTCCATAGAGCTCTAATGATCTCTGCAGATAATCGATCATAATTATACCAGAACGATATTCTTCTTGCTTTCTTTGGAAGGAATACTGAGAGGGTCCAGACTTCTGGATGTTCTTTTAGATAGATCTTCTTAACATTTACTGGATCTGGGAAGACATGCTCTTGGCAAATGCTTAGAGGTTCGGCCTTCTTGAATACTCCATCTTCATAGTATACAGCTGGAGCGATACTTGACAATAATAATTCTTCTCTACTCCATAACGGTGCGATGACAAACCTATCATCTTTAACCGTATCTGCATCTCTTATCGTCACCTCATCTACTTCATCGAAATTCTCTACCAAGTATCTTGCAAAGATATTTGAGAGACCAGGATCTTCACCTAACCCCAGTATCCCAGTTAACTCATTTCTTCTCCATTCAGAATCTCTTTGCAGATGTAGCTCAATCATTTCCTTGAATTTAGAGCCTCCCTCTATCCATAATTCTTCTCCGCCAGTTAGGCTGATAAAGTTGCATCCATACTTTAAGCAGTTTTCTATGAGGTCCAGATTTAGAGAATAATGTGCTGCGTTGACTAAGATATTTACATTCTTCATTAATTTACCTAGTTGGTCTGAATCTCTCGCATCAACTTTATGTGTAGATATCTTTTCTCTCCCATATTTTTCTTCAAGATGTTTAAGATTCTTTTCAGATATATCTACTGCAATAATCTGGTCTACCAATGGATCTGAGAGGAGGGTAGAAACAATAACATGACCAACCCCTCCTACACCGACAACCATGACGTTTCCAGACAAAGAACATCCTCCCCTACCTAAGCCTAACTATTAGTATCATTGATATAAATTCTTTAACATTATAAATAGAGAATAAATAAAAAATGAAAATATAAGAAAAAGACTTTCTAGAATAAATAAAGTAAGATTTACCATTTTTTCTCAATTCTTTCTCCAATTATTATATTCTTGCGGCTTAGGTTTTCTAGAAACTTTTCTGTAGGGATACATGTTTCAGGTGGCTTAACCCCATAAAATTTTATCTCTTCTTTAACCATCATTTGAGCAGCGATTGATGCAGGGACCCCTGTAAGATAGCTAGAGGCCGGAGTATTCCACTCTTTCTTTGAAGTTGATAATGCATACATTGAGTAGATGATGTCTCTACCATCTTTCTTACCTATAATCTTAGTAAAGATACATGCGGCATCGTCTATTGTGTCTCTGGATGGGTCGAACATACATCTTCTCAGGATATGTGTTGTAAGGTCTTTTATAGAGATCTCTAGGTTATCTATAGTTATGTGCTGGTCAGAGAAGAATCCAAACTTCTTGAGGATGTCAATCATGTCGAAGTCGTAATTTATTTTGAAGTCTACATATCTTAATCCTTTACCGATGTATCTGGGAATGGTTGCAAGTTCAGAATGAAGGCTGAAACAGACTTTTACTCTTCCAACTGGTTCTGGAAACTCGAACTCTTCTATCCCACTTAGTGGCGGAACCTCTTCATATCTTCCATCCCTAAAGATTACTGCGTTTCTCGTCCATTCATTCATCATGGTTTTTACAGAAAATTTGAAGGTAATTCTCTGCGGAGGCTTTAGATCTCTATCTCCATCTCTAATCAAGACAGAGTCTACTTCATCGAGTCTATCTGAAACATATCTCACCATGATATTGCTTATGCCTGGATCTTCCCCGCAACCGATCAGTATAGATGCTTCGGCTTTTCTAGCATCTTCATCCAATTCTAGCTGCTTCAGAGTCATATAGTATAATCCACCTAGATCGATGAGTCTAGCTTTCGCGTTTATGGCCGCTTTCGTTACCTCCAAGTTATACTCGAACCATGTTGAATTGATAGTTACATCGTATTTCTTCATCTCTTCTGTGAGAAGGTCTACTCTTCTAACATCTATGTGTTTAAATGATAATCTACCATCGTTGATCGATTGAATGAGTCTAAGAGATCGGTCTTTATCTATCTCTCCTATGACGACTTCTTCTACACTATCGCTTGATAGTAGGTCTCTAACTATTACTGAACCTATCGCCCCGGCCCCTCCCAACACTAGAAACCTCATACGCTTTACCCTACACCATATATGTTTTTATCCTAGATAGGTATTATGATGCTTGAGTTCTTTTTCCACCCTATCTCAACAATGTCTCCGAGATGGTGTAATCTTCCCAGTTCTGCTGATCCATGTTTATGGATTACGAATGTATTGCCTTCAACATCTACTCGATACTCTATGTATGAGCCCTTGAATATTATTGATTGTACTGTACCTCTGAACAGGTTATCTACATTGTATAGCTTGTCGCCTATCTCAACCATCTCCGGTCTAACCATCACTGCCACCCTGCCTTTTGTTAAAGACCCAGCACAGTGGATTGTTCCTAGACTTGTATCTACTAGACCGTTTTCTACAACTTCTCCTTCAATGAGATTTACGGCTTCGCCTATAAAGGATGCAACGAACGTATTCGATGGTCTGTAATAGATCTCCAAAGGCGTACCTACTTGCTGTATCTTTCCATCTTTCATTATAGCTATCCTGTCAGACATCGTCATCGCCTCAGTCTGGTCATGTGTAACGTATATGAATGTTGTCTTAACCTTTCTCTGAATATTCTTCAACTCAACCATCATGTGCTGTCTTATCTTTAAGTCTAGTGCTCCTAACGGTTCATCAAGGAGGAGAACTTCAGGTTCAATGACGAGTGCACGAGCGAGAGCGACACGCTGCTGCTGACCGCCACTAAGCTGGTTCACTCTCCTATATTCCAATCCTTCAAGCTTCACGATTTCTAGAATCTCTTTCACCCGCTTCTTTATTTCTTCTTTCTGAACCTTCCTCATTTTTAATCCGAAAGCTATGTTTTCGAATACATTCATGTGCGGGAATAATGCGAGATGCTGGAAGACCATTCCAATATTTCTCTTATGTGTAGGCACGTCTGTGACGTCCTCACCATATATCCTGACTACTCCCTCGTCAGGCTCCTCTAGCCCAGCGATTATCCTTAAAGTTGTTGTTTTTCCACATCCTGAAGGACCTAATAGGGAGAAGAACTCGTTCTCCCTAATCTTTAAGTTAACATGGTCTACCGCTACAACATTTCCAAATCTTTTAACTATGTTCTCTAACTCTACAGAGAATACATCACTCATCTCTCCAACCTCCTTTCAACTCTTAATCTAAAAACTGCAAACAGAAAAGAGATAGATAAAGCAAAGGATGATAGGGAATTCAGTTCTGGAGAGACTCCTCCCCTAGCAGCTGAAGACCATACTACTAATGGGAGTGTTTTAAATCCTGGACCTGTGGTAAAGAGTGTTTTTATCAAGTCGTCGAAGCTAAGTGTAAATGCTAGGAGGCCTGCTGCGAGTATTGCAGGATAAAGTGTTGGTAGAGTTATTTTGAAGAAGGTCTGGAATTCGTTAGCTCCTAGTGTTCTCGCCGCTTCTTCAATTGATCTATCGTATCCTGCCATCCTAGCCCGCATCACTATTGTAACATATGAAATGCAGAATGCTACGTGACCTATTATGACAGTCACTGGACCGAGAGGTATATTCAAGAAAATATACATTATTAGTAGGGAGAGGGCTTCTGCAATCTCTGGTATAATCACGGGTATAAGTATTAAGCTTTCCAAAATGCTTTTACCACTAAAATTATATCTTGTAACAGCCATTGCCATCATTAATCCTAAGATTAATGAGACTATTGTTACTACAGCTCCAACCCAGAAGGAATTGAATAAGGCTTTCCAGACTTCAGGATTGTTGATAACTTTCTCATACCATCTAAGTGAGAAATTCGTGAAAACCCCTATAGACTTAGATTCATTGAATGAGAAAACTACCATTACGATTATTGGAGAGTAAAGGAATAGGAAAACCAAGATAGTGAAGATTTTGAGAAACAGATTAGTTCCCTTCATTAAAATGCTAGCCCCCTCTCCCCCATCTTCCTAACATAAGTTATAACCAGCGATAAGATGAAGACGATAAACAACATCGAGAGCGCTGAACCGATCCACCAATGTCTTGCACCCATAAAGAATTCGTAAATCAAGTTGCCGACCATGTAATTGTTCGGACCTCCGACTAGCTCTGGTATAACGAACTCGCCTACAGCTGGTATGAAGACCAGTAGGAACCCCGCCATTATCCCAGGCATGCTTAAGGGGAGAGTTATCTTTAAGAATGTTTTGACAGGGCTTGCTCCGAGAGTATATGCAGCTTCTAGTAAAGTCTTATCGAGTTTCTCAAGATTCGCGTAGAGTGGCAGAACCATCATTACCAGGTAATCGTAAACCATCACTAAGATGACGGCGGTATCTGTATACATTATCCTAATAGGTGAATCAATTAACTTAAGCGAAGTTAGCAGTACATTTAAGAAACTTCTTTCATCGAGTATACTCATCATTGCATACGTTCTTAAAAGGAAGCTAACCCAGAAAGGTATGATAAACAATACTATGAACAAGTCTTTGTACTTTTTCATTTTAAAAGAGATGTAATAGGCTACTGGATACCCTATCAGTAGACATAATATTACGGTAACGCCTGCAAAGTAAAGTGAGCGGAGGAATATCTTCATGGCCCCCGTCCAGCTTAATACTCTAAGATAATGTATTAGAGAAGGCTTAAAGACTATCTCACGTTGAATATTAATCATGTCGAAACTATATAATCCGACTATAAAGAATGGAGCATAAAACCAGATTGCGAGAAATAGTAGTGGCGGAATAAGAAGTAATGATACCTTCACAGTTACGTTTCTTCTTATATGTTTTAGTAAAGTATCGCTGAAACCCATCTGCCCTCTCTCCTAGAAAGTATTAGAAGCTTTATGCAGCCATCAACTCAAGCCAGTATTCTGCTCTCTTCGCTCTTTCTTCCGGCGTAAACGGTCTTGTCCAATAAAGCTTATCTAATAATTCCTCGGGGGTAAATATTACTGGATCTTTACGTAGTTCTTCTGGCACGTAATCTTTACCAGCCGGGAATGGATACTTAACAGTCATAGTACAGATAGCTGATACTACGGGGTCGAGTATGAAGTTTATGAATGCGTGGGCCGCCTCAATATTTTTGGCTCCCTTCGGGATCACGAAGTTGTCAGCCCATGCCAGAGCTCCCTCCTCTGGAACGGTATAAGAAATATACTCAAGCTTTTTGGTTATTATTATCTCTCTTTCATCTGAAGCATATATTATCCCAGCTATATCTCCATTGTATGCATGGCTGATTAAGAATCTTCCAGCTTCTAGGCCTGCCATGTATTCTTCTGTTGAGGCATAACCTGCAAGATAAGGCTTCTGCTTCTTCAATAATTCTACAGCCTCTCTAAGATCTTCATCTTTAGTACTCGTCGGGTCTCTTCCAAGATATATCAGCGCCGCTCCAAATGTCTCGATACTATCTGTATGCATTGTTATCTTTCCTTTATATTTTCCGAGGTGGCGGTCAACTTCAAAGACGTCCGCCCACGCTGTAACCTCTGGTGCGACCTCCTGGTTATTCCATCCAAGACCCGTCGTCCCATAACTGTATATTACGCTGTATTTGTTTCCAGGGTCGTAGTATGGATTCTTGAATTTTTCAGGTATATGCTTAAAGTTAGGTATCTTCTTTAAGTCTATTGGTTCTAAGACCCTCATGTTGGCTAGTTCTTGGACAACTGAATCTGATACTACTGCTAAATCATACCCGCTTGTCCCTGTCTGAAGTTTAGCAACTACTTCATCGAGTGATTCAAACGTATCATAAACTATGCTTACACCATTTTCTTTAGCCCACCAGTCGACCAAGTTTCTATTAATGTAATACGTCCAGTTATATATGTTTAAATTCGGTTCAAGTTTAAAGGTTTGTAATTCTATCTGCTTAGAAAGGTCTTCTATTTCTTTTCTAAGAGAATCGATTTCACTTTGACGTGAAAAATATCCTCCAACTCCTCCAATCGCCAATCCTAGAACTCCGCTCACCATTATCTTTAACACATCTCTCCTACTAACCATCCCTATAATATTTACAGGGTAAAGATATATAAAATTTTTAAGATTAGGAGACGAGCACAGCGACTCAATAATTGTTATTTTCTCTCGAATTAGTATCTAGATTTCCTGAGAGTGAGAAGATTCATGTAGTCACGTAATGTGTGATAAATATGATTTGACTGAGTCATGGAAAATAAAGGTTACGAGATCCTCACAGTTTTTCATAAAGCAGGCTGACACTTAAACCACTGAAGAAATCGAATAATGAGTACCAGCTACAACATCTTCCCCTTAAGTATTCAGCAAGCATTCTCCATCATTCTTCTTTCCTCGTAGAGAAGTTTCTAGTGAACTTATACTATGTCAGAACTAAATCCTAGATTCTCGAAAACACCATCTAGATATCTGCGGTGATATACAGATCTCCAGGAATATTGTATATCTTTTCTTTCTATAGACTATCACTCTAGGATTATTCTATGACTTGCTAACAGTTACGTGAAATATAGATGTGGATTATAAGATCGTCGTACAAGAAGCACTCAACATGTTGAAGTGATACTAGGAAAAAATATAAACCTGTGAGTATACATAAAAATATGGTTAATATGATTGATGAAGAACTGTATTGTTATACTGGGAGGCTTCTAAGAATTAATCTAACAAGTAAGAGTTTCAGTATTGAAGAGACGAGAAGAGACTTCATCGAGAAATATATTGGAGGTAGAGGGTTAGGCATTAGATATCTACTTGAAGAAGTTTCTCCGAAGATTGATCCTCTGAGCCCTGAGAATAAGATAATCATTTCTACCGGTCCGCTTACTGGAACCATCGCCCCCCTTTCTGGAAGATACCCAATCATCACCAAATCACCCCTAACAAATACTGTGTGTGATAGTTATAGTGGATCATACTTCGGTGTTAGGATGAAGTATTCTGGATATGATTTATTGATAGTTGAAGGTAGAGCTGATAAACCCACCTATATTGAGATTACGGAAAAGGGTGTAGAATTCCATGATGCTGTGAATTTATGGGGTTTAGGAACACTTGAGACATCGAGACTTATTAAAGAAGAACTAGGGGATGAGAATGCTAGTGTTCTAGCTATAGGTCCAGCTGGAGAGAACCTCGTCAGATTCGCGTCCGTTGTTGATAGTGGATTATGGGTGCATGGAAGAGGAGGGGCTGGAGCAGTATTTGGATCTAAGAATCTTAAAGCATTAGCGGTTAAGAACATTAAAGGTGACGTTAGATTGTACGATCCAGATAAATTCAGGGAGACCGTAGTTGAGTTAACACGGAATAGAGTGAAGTCATCAGAAAACCTGTGGGCGGAGACTGATGGTACACCAATAATAGTTGATCTTTCACATAATGCTGGAGTTCTACCAACATATGGCTTCACGTCGGGGTCGTTCGAATACCATGATAAAATTAACACGGAGAGAGTGAGGGAGGCGACAGCTAAAAAGTATGCTTGCCCGCACTGTCCACTCGCATGTAAAAGGATACTGAAGTTCGATTCCAGACTGATTAAATCCCCAGAATACGAGACACTGGCAATGCTCGGCTCCAACACTGGTTTAAGAAATCTTAAAGATGTTGCGGAGGCGGCTGAAGTAGCTACAGACCTTGGGATGGATACTATATCTCTTGGAGCTACGATAGGTTTCACGATCCGCCTCTATGAGAAGAGACTGATCTCGGAGAAGGATCTCAACGGATTAAAGCCTTCTTGGAATGATGTCGAGTTCTTAATCGGGTTGAGCAGAATGATAGCGTATAGAAGAGGGTTTGGGAACCTGCTTGCTGAGGGAACGAGAAGAGCTGCTGAAAAAATTGGTGGAGAAGCTTTGAGAGAGAGGATAGATGTGAAGGGAGCTGAGATACCAGCATACGATCCTAGAGGAACATACGGCATGGCTCTTGCATATGCTACAGCGGATAGAGGAGCATGCCATCTCAGAGCTTGGGCGGTAGCATATGATGCATTCGGTGAAATGGATCCATACAGTTTTGTGGGAAAAGCCCAGCTCGTTAAAGACCTACAAGACCTGAACAGCATCAAATGGTCACTGATAATATGTGATTTCTGGCTTTCAAGTTATGAGGACATGGTCAAACTTCTAAAACCAGCCCTCGGAAGAGAATACACAGTAGAAGAGTTAAAGATAATCGGTGAGAGAATCTGGAATATTTCTAGAATATTCAATCTTAGAGAAGGCTTTAAGAGGGAAGACGATGTTCTGCCTCCAAAGATGTTTAATGAGCCTTTGAAAGGTGGAAAAACCGATGGGAAAACAGTTAACCTATACCAGTTTAATGAATCTCTCTCCGAATATTACAAACTTAGAGGATGGGATGAAGATGGGAGACCTACGATGGAGACATTGAAGAAACTTGGAATAGACGTTAAATACTGATAATATATCTTCACAAACAGATCATCCTTAAAGGTTCTATCTGATGATCAAAGGAAGGTTATTAGAACACTACAAGAACCGTTAGAATAGGTAACGGTATCCCCGAAGTGTAGAAGAACGCTAGTGACTGGATGTAGTGGATTAAACAGCTTCAACCATTTCCAGAGGTTGCTTAACATCTTTAATTATTGATGCTACTTCTTTGAATGCTTCAATATGTTTTTCAATATCTTCTGGAGAGTGTTGGACTGAAACGGTCCACTGTTCGTCTGGTCCTGTCGCCGCTGGGATAATTCCTCTATTCAACATGGAGATGAAGTATCCAAACCATTTACCGAAATCGCATCTGAGTAGTTCACGATAGTTTCTAACATGTTCTTGATCGGTGAAGAGTATTGCTCCGCTTATACCTATAGAGCTGACCAATGCCTTTATCTTGTAGTCTGCTACTATATCTCTGTATCCGTTAGCAAGCTGTTCGCCTAACCTTCTAGCTCTATCCAACGCATCTCTAGTAAGGATCTTCTCTAGAGTTATTATTCCTGCTTTAACTGATAAAGGGTTTGCGTTAAATGTTCCTGCATGTGAGACCTTGCCGGGTCCGAAGAGCTCCATTATCTCTCTTCTTCCACCTATGGCGGATAACGGTATTCCTCCCCCTATCGCTTTGCCTAAAGTCTTCAGGTCAGGTTTTACACCATACCTTTCTTCTGCTCCACCAAACCATTTACCGCATGTTTTCACTTCATCATATATGAGGACGGAATTATATTCATCACATAGTTTTCTCAATGTTTTCAGGAATTCTGGGTCAGGCTCTATCACGCCCATGTTCATCGCTACTGGTTCAAGTATCACTCCAGCTATCTCATCTCCATGTTTTTCGAAGAGCATATCTACGGATTCAACATCATTGAATTGAGCTACTACTGTGTATTTCGAGACTTCAGGTAACAGTCCCGGCGAGGCGGGCACAGGTATGGGATGCTTAATATGTCCAGTTTTTGAGAGATGGGGTTTAACGCTTACAAGTAGATTATCGTTGCTTCCATGATAGCATCCTTCAAACTTCATGATCTTGCTTCTACCCGTGTACGCTCGGGCAAGCCTAACAGCATACATGGTAACCTCCATGCCAGTAGAGTTGAATCTAACCATATCTAAGTTAAATCTATTACATAAGATCTTTGCGAGCTTAACCGATTCGCTTGATTCATGTCCGAAAATTGTACCTTCTTCTAATACCTTCTTTAACTCTTCAATGAGTATGGGGTGGGAGTGACCTGCTACGAGGGCTCCGAAAGCCATGTTGAAATCTATGTACTCGTTTCCATCAACATCCCATATCCTAGACCCTTTAGCTCTACTTACGAAGATCGGAAACGGGTCATGGACTCTATAATTACTGTGAACACCGCAAGGTGTAAAAAGCTTACTTTCTTCAAATATCTTACAGGAGGTACTATTCTTCTTTTTAAATTTTTCATACTCTAAGTTAAACATTTATCCACCTCCACCAGCATAACTATATTATCTTATCTTGGTTATATATTTTTGAGCAATGTTAATTAGTGGCAGAGTATTATATCTATGGAATTAGTGCAGCTAATACTGCTGCCTCTGTCCATAATCTGTTTTCTGCTTGATCATATACGACGGACCATTTCCCTTCAATTACTTCTGTTGTCATTTCGTTTCCCCTGTAGGCTGGTAGGCAATGCATGAATATTGCGTCCTCCTTAGCTAGATTCATGATCTCGACCGTTACAGTAAATGGTTTGAAATCTATCTTCCTTTTCTCTTTCTCCATCTCAGGCTTACCCATGCTCCACCAAGTATTAGCATATACTATGTCTGCTCCCTTCACGGCTTCTCTAATATCGTGAACAATCTCCAGCCTCGTACCGTTTCTTGAAGCTTTATCTTGACCAAACTTCCATATTTCGGGTATAGGCTCATACCCTTTCGGAACAGCTATTATCAAATCTATACCGAATACAGGTGCTACGGTAATAAGTGAGTGACATACATTCCATACATCTCCAGTGTAGACCATTCTTAATCCATCTAGTCTACCCTTCTTCTCTCTTATAGTGAGTAAATCGGCCATAGCTTGGCATGGATGCTCCTCATCTGTTAAAGCATTGATTACAGGATTCTTCATGTACCTAGCATATTCTTCAACCTCAGCCTGCTCAAAAGTTCTGATGACCAAACCATCATAATATCTATCTAGAACGTTTGCTGTATCTATGATGGGCTCGCCTCTAGCAAGTTGTAGTTCGTCAGGTCTCATATATACTGAAAATGCTCCAAGCCTACTAGCTGCAACCTGGAAAGAGTTTCTAGTTCTAGTCGAGGGTTTCTTGAAGAGTAAGGCAATATTCCTACCTTCCAAAACTTCTCTAAGAGTTTTCCTCATACCTCCATAAAACATTGACTTAAAATGAGAAGATAAATTCAGTAGAAACTCGAGATCCTCCCTCGTAAAATCTCTAGTAGTAATGAAGTCTCTACCCTTAAGATGGGAGAGAGTCAAGATTACTCACATAAGTTTCTAATATTTTACTTTATATAAGCTTTTAACTTTTAACATTCCCCTACCTGTCAACAGAAGAAGTATTACATAGTTTAACTTGCATTGCTCAAAGTCTAATTGAAGCGAAGATGATAAAAGGGAGGGGGCCTGTAAAGTATGAAAATCTTTAGTGTAACGATAGATGAGAAGCTAGTAAGCTGGAAAAAGTGACGAAAAATACAGAGATATGAAACATGCTTACGAGAAATTATTTGAAGGTGAGTGAAGTACCTCTGCGAATTGCTCGACAAAGAAAGAAGAATGCTAAAGATATCTATGGACAGCGATCTAAAATTACTCTAAGAGGTCTTAACCCGAAGATAATAAACGTGGAATATCTCTCGTAGCACATCTCGGTCCACCCCCACCTGCCTCGATATGTGAGATATTAACTTCGATTAAATCTATTTTCAATTCTTTCTCAAGATATCTATTCACTTCTCTATTAAATGAGTCGACTACAAGTTTTCCATTACCTAAATTAAGTGCGTTTATCATTGTTATCGGGCTTCCAAGTTTTCTCGGCGGTTCATCAATGATTAATTCAAATTCTCTAGCAAATTCTATGAAACTTTTTAACTTGAAATTTTTAGAATCTCTATCGTACTCCAATATAGAGTAGAAACCCATCCTAGAAGGGTCTACCAACGCTACTCTTCCCTCACCTACTTCTCCAAGATATGCGAAGACCACATCTAAATGGACAGCCCCACCTACCCAATCTTTTAGATAGCCTGATAGAGGAACACCGAAGAACCTTACTCCCTTAGGTAATAAGCTATCAAGCAGTGTGAATGTTTCTGGATCTGTTCCTCTTACACCTATACCTGTGATTAAAGCTGCTTCTTCATCATTTCCTATCATAAAGAAGTTTCCACCTTCTACTTTCATTCTCTTTAGACTTCCACCACTTTCTACCCACCTCAAACGAGTGATAGGTGTTAACCCGATCCTCCAATACACTTCTATTATTACCTCTTCTTCACCTCTTCTGAATGGTAAGGCCATGTTAGATATAATGGGTCTACTAAACCATGTAATACTTGAGTCTCGCGGATACCCTATCTTACATAAACCTCTACCGAAATCTACATAGATTGTTTCTCCTCTACTTACAGGTAGTCTCCCCTCATGTACAGTATCTGCAACTATGATTGGTTTAACTCCCTCATCTATCAATACATCTGCTAGTAGAGTAACATCTTTAACCCATCCTTCAACTGTAGGGGTCTCTTCGTTTTTCAGAGTCTTCTCTTTCCAAGCAAATTCACTCCATCTACCATGAACTATCTCGAGCTGTCTCCATGAAGGAAGAACCAACAAGATGTGTTTTTTCCTAGAATCTTCAAAGATAAGGTCTTTAACTTTCATACCATCTACTGTTTTCGAGTACTCATCGTATAGTTTACGGCTTAGAGTTCTTACGATATCTAGGTCTTCACGCTTGGTTAAGACTTCATTCAACTTTCGTAACATGTATCTAGGCATAAGTGAAACAACTTGATCAACTGCTAGAAAGATTTCTACACCATCCTCTCCTAGAATCTTCTTAATAGATTCTATTGGAATAGATTCGATGCTCGGTTGCGGTGGTAGAGTCTCATTAAAACTTCTAAAATACTTGGTATAATAGTTTATCAGTTCTACAGGTGGGTTGAGAGCTAGAATGATAGCTTTCTCAAGTCTATCTTCATCTAATTCTTCAATCAACTTAAAATATTCTTTTAGCATCATGCCGCCTATCCTCGTCATTAAGTATTCTTGAAAACTTGATAAGGGTTTTTAACATAATATCCTTTCTTGACCGTTGCTAGTAGAAATGATAATGTTTGTTTAAACGTCCTTTAAAGATACATAGCGTATGTGAGTAATCTAAGAAGAACCTCATGATTAAGTTTCAGCTATTCTACTTAATGATGTTAGCTACGACTCTCTTACCACCATCTCTGCATTATTACTTTCCTGTCTGTGAAGAAGTCTAATGCATCAGTCTGTCCATGTAGTACTCCGTAGAAGCTTTTCTTTCTTCCTGGGAATGGGAAGAATTGATTCGGCTGTGCTACAGCCATGTTTATTGCTATGTTTCCAGCATTCATCCTCCTAGCGAATTCTCTAGCATACTTCCCACTAGAAGTATATATTGTTCCAGTATTTCCATAATCTCTACTGTTAGCTATTTCTAATGCTTCATCGAATGTTGATGCTCTAACTATAGGCATGACTGGGCCGAAGACTTCTTCTCTAGCTATCTCCATATCTGGAGAAACGTTATCGAGGACTGTTGGTCCTAGATAGAATCCTTCAGAGTACTTTTCTCCAACTTTATAAGTCCGTCCATCCAGTAATGCTTTAGCTCCTTGATTTAACGCCTTCTCAATCATGCCGACTACTCTTTCTTTAGCCTTCTTAGTAACCAGTGGACCTGTATCTGTTTCTTCGAGTAACTGGTATCCAACTTTAACTTTCCTAACCCTATCTAAGAGCATGTCTATGAACTTGTCATATGCTTCGCCCACCATTATCAGTAATCCAGGTGCAAGACATCTCTGACCAGCCATATCGAAGAATCCTGAAACGATATTATCTATAGATTGTTCTGGCGCAGCATCCGGCATCAATACTACTGGGTTCTTTGCACCTGCTTGGCATAAAGCTCTTTTACCCTTAGAGCATGCTTGTGAGTATACTTTCTCTGCGACTGGAGTTGAGCCTACGAAAACTACGCCCACAATATTTTTGTGCTCTATCAAGAGCTGGCTTGTAGATGAGTCTCCATTCACCAAGTTTACTACGCCGTCCGGGTATCCTGCATCCTTGAAGAACTTCATGAAGTAAGTGATCGGTACAGGGTCCAGTTCACTAGGCTTAACTATTACAGTATTTCCTAAGGTTATAGCCATTGGTATAAACCACATAGGTATCATGATAGGGAAGTTGAAAGGAGATATTATCGCGAAGACCCCTAAAGGTTCTCTAACCATCTCCATATCGATTTCAGGCTCCCCTCTAGCAATGTTCATTAGTTTACGCACTGTCATAAACATGTGAGGGACGCCTAAAGCAGAGTCTATTGCTTCTAGAGTTCTTTGTATTTCTCCACGTCCTTCTCTAATAGTCTTTCCAACATTCTGAGCAAGCATTAAAGCCAACTCTTCACGCTTCTCTTCAATCAACATCCTCAACTTAATAAGGTATTGTATCCTCTCGATAAGGGGTATATTAGACCATTTACTGAATGCTTCAAGAGCATTTGAGATAGCGTTCTCGACATCTCGTTTAGAAGATACAGGTACCTCGGCTACCACTTTACCTAAGCCGGGATCATAAGATTGCAAAAATCTATCAGTATCTGCCTCGACATACTCACCACCAACATAATTTAGAAGCTTGCCATAATTATCTGAAAAACCCTTTAAGAACACCATAACCCTTACCTCATGAATAAGAAGGAGTTCTACCATATATTTGTTGATGCCGTCCGGATAGAGATTCCATACAAAGAATGGTGAACATCAACTTATTCACGTGATGCTACTAAGCAATGGTTTTCAACTCTCTTTTGAAGATTCGCAAAGGACACATGATAAAACAAACAAAAATCACATGAGTACAGCTTTCAATTCTCTTTTTGAGATTCATGAAAGAAAGATGCTGGTACTGTTTCAGAAATCTAATAAACATCTTTCAATTCTCTTTTTGAGATTCCTAAAGGAGTATTATGAGCAGTGGCAAAAGTATTATACTCCCTTTCAATTCTCTTTTTGAGATTCGTTTTCAGCCTGCCGCTCTCAACGCCAATTTTTTCGCTAGACTTTCAATTCTCTTTTTGAGATTCAGGTGGCTGCTGCTATGTACGATTTCTATAGTTTTGAAAGTTTGGACTTTCAATTCTCTTTTTGAGATTCAGACGTGACAACATAGCCATGATAAGGCTACTTGAAAGTATCTTTCAATTCTCTTTTTGAGATTCAAAATGAGTCCTCAAATATAAAGTTTATCG
>Ga0209080_1000990_pt1 | contig 15579 bp, 14 predicted proteins | sample JNZ110809AmetaG_FD_184123 | JGI IMG/M metagenome (GOLD analysis project Ga0209080, IMG submission 184123) | Hot spring microbial communities from Jinze hot spring, China to study Microbial Dark Matter (Phase II) - JNZ 110809A (SPAdes) (version 3) ...
ACTTTAATTATAGACAAATCAATCAACCTCAAGTTTATATTAAGAAAGCTTTAGGATAATTTACATAGTGTAAATTTAAAATTCTTTCTTCCCAATCTTCCTAATTATTTCTTTAAGCTTCCATCTAAATCTCCAAAAACCTTTATTAAAAGATTCCACAGCTATTTCAAGTTGTTTAGCTAATACATCACTTATTAAAGGTTCACTAGCTATAGGTGAAACAACATCCACATTAACTTCTTTAGATTCACCATCTTCATATAAAATCTTTACCTTTCCTATTCAAGGATAAAAACACACTACTAAAATTCCACTTTAAAAGTCCTCTTAAGAGATCATAAACCCAAATATCTAGCTATACTAATTGAAATTAAAAGTTGTGGTGATCTTCAATTTTAATTGAACCATCAATTTCCCACATTCTAATAAAACCAATTATACCAAAACGTTTAATACGCATTTAATCAATAAATCGTCTTTCCTCCACTATATCAATATCATATAGGGTATAATGAAAAAAAGTTGAAGATATTATGAATATTTATTCGAATTCTATTGTTGATGGAGGTTTAGGTGTTAATTCAAATAATACTCTTACAACATCTTTAATTTCAGAAGTTACCCTATCCGCGATAGCCCTAAGTTTCTCAAAGGGTATATTTACAGGTTCAGCGGTTATAGCATCTTCAGAAGCTACAACTCTAATTGCAATCATATAACCATACTTTCTCATCCCATCTCTAATTCCAGTGGCTCTACCTGGGAGGAGAACTGCAAATTTCTGGAAAGCAGGGATATCCATGAGTTCTTCTTCAACTATTTTATTCGCTTTTCTAACAATATTAATTCTCTTAGGATTAACTTCACCCACAACCCTTATTAAAAGTCCAGGTCCTGGGAAGGGCATTTTCTCAGAAACTTCCTTTGGAAGTCCTAGAAATCTAGCAATTTCTCTAACTTGAGGTTTATATAGATTTCTTAAAGGTTCAACAACTTTAAATCCATAATCTACACCTATCTGCTCTAAAACATTATGTTGAGTTTTAATTCCACTCTTAGTTTCAACAATATCAGCTGCAATAGTTCCTTGAATAAGAAACTTTATATCATTATCACTCATGAAATTAGAAATAACTTTGTAGAATGTTTCTCTAAATATCCTCCTCTTCCTCTCAGAATCTCTAATTCCAGCAAGGTTTTTATAGAATAATTCTTCCCTATCCAGTAAAATTGGGTTAAAACCTAAATTCCTTAAAAGATTTAAAGTGTTTTCAATTTCACCTTCACGTCTAAAACCATCATTAATATATATGGTTTTAAGTTTATCACCTAAAGCCATTTTAGCAATATATGTTGCAACTGTACTATCCACACCACCAGAACATGCAGCAACAGCCAATTCTCCACCTACAATACCTTTAATCTCATTAATAGCATTAGAAACAAAAGTTGAGGGGTCAAAGGATTTAGAAATCATTTACAACACTATTAACCACAAATGTTACATTATATATTAATATTCCGTTACACTAATGTTTAAAATTGCATTAAACATTTAAAAATCGATTAAGGCTAAGGATGTTATACGAAAGATTTAAATTTAGGTTAAACCTAACTTAGGCTTGACCTAAATTGACCATGGAATTATCCATAAGAGAAGCAACATATATAAAGGTTATAGGTAAATTAACGGAAAATGGAACTAAAGCTACATCAAGTATAGAAATTGCAAAAGTTTTAGGTGTAAAAGCACCATCGGCAATAGATATGATAAAGAGATTATCTAGTATGGGGATAGTTGAATATACACCTTGGAGGGGAGTGAAATTTACAGATTATGGTTTAAAGGAATATCGAAAACTTTTGAGGAAAAATAAGATCTTAGAAACATATCTACATGAAGTTTTCGGAATGAAATTAGATGAAATATGTGAATATATATCGAAATTCGATTTATATGTGCCTCAAAGGATTATAAATGTCATGTGTACATGTTTAGGGCATCCAAGGAAATGTCCACATGGAGATGAAATACCAATAGATGAAGACTGTTGCGTGAGAAAATGAATAAAGTAAACATAATGATTGTATTAACAATAATGATGTTAATTTCAAATATCATGAAATCAAATTCTGAGGGGGATTTAGGGAAGATTAGAGTAGCCACAAGTTTAGGTATTTTGAAGAGCATAGTGAAACGTATAGGTGGAGATAGAGTTGAAGTATTCAGTATACTACCATCAAATGTTGAGCCACATCAATTCACATTAACACCACAAATAATAAATCAAGTGTTAAATGTGGATTTAATAATAATTGATGGACACATGGAGTGGGAATACAAATTAATTGAGCAATTAGCCATGCATAAGGATGTAAATTTAGAGAATGTAGTAATAAACTTAATTGAATATAAAGATAATATGACTATATTAGACATACCTCAAGAAATGGGTTTATCAGGGAAGAATTACCATGGTTATTGGATACTACCAGAAAACATTATGGTAATAGCTGAAGTAATATGTGGAAAACTCTCACAAATAGATCCAGAGGGAAAATCATACTACCATGAAAACCTCAAAAATCTATTGGAGGATGTATCCAAGATAAAGGGTTTAATTGAAGAACTAAAAGCTAAGATTAGTGGTAAAAATGTTGTTTTAGGATTTTTATCAGAACAGTATATTGCATACCTATTTAACTTGAAAATCACAGCAATACTTTCATTGGAAGAAGGAGTTCCAACAAAACCTGGAAGTATAAATAGGGCATACAATGCTCTGCAAAGTGGAGGTTTAATTATAATCTCAGATATCTCATCCAAAATGCCAGTATACAATGCAATAATTGAAATATCAAAGGAAACTGGTTCACCAATAATTGAAGTCATAATGATGAGAGATATGGATTATACGCTAATGATGACTTATAATATTGGTAAAATTGATGGTGTACTATCAATAACGATTATAAGGGATCAACAAAGCGAATATTGTTTGAATACAATCACTATAACCGTAATTGGTATGTTAGCAGTAGTCTCAACCATAGAATTCCTACAAATATACAAATTTAGGAGGAAGATCTATGGATATAGTAAGAGTTGAAGATCTAACTGTAGGATACTCTAGAAATATTGTACTTGAAAACATAAGTTTCAAAATATGTAAACCATCAATAAACGTTATAATGGGACCCAATGGTGCTGGAAAAACAACACTAATAAAAACGTTAATTGGATTGTTAAAGCCATATAAAGGGTCAATAGAAATTTTGGGGTTTGATCCAATTAAAGAAGCATTTAAAGTTAGGAAGCTCACTGGATATATACCTCAAAGAGAAAAGATCGTGGAGAAATTACCCCTTAAAGTTCTAGATGTAGTAATGATGGGGATATTAACAAAGAAGGATTGGCCTAGAATAATTTCTGAAAAAGATCTTATGGAAGCAATGAGAATATCGAAATCTCTAGGTATAATGGAACTTTTAGATAAGCAATTCCATCAATTAAGTGTTGGACAGAAACAGAAGGTTTTATTGGCTAGAGCATTAATATCAAATCCAAAAATATTAATTTTAGATGAACCCTTTAATGGAGTTGATATATTAAGTCAACATTCAATAATAGAATATCTAAAAAATCTTAGGGAAAAATTTGAGACAACAATAATAATAGTTATACATGATTTAAACCCAGTAATAAACATAGCAGAGAACATAATGATACTAAATAGGAAGATAATATCCTTTGGGAAGATTGAAGAAGTTTTAAATGAAGAATTCATTTCAAAAGCTTATGGTAAAGGAAAACACTACTTCTTATTAACTGAATATACAAAATTGAGTGAATCTTCATGAGTTTATATAACCCCTTCATAATAAATGCCATTATTGGAGTAATTTTATGTGGAATAACATCAATGATTATTGGAACATTATCAATGCTTAGAAATGTACATTACCTATCAGCAGAAGTAACACATTCAGCTCTAAGTGGGGCAGGTATAGGAGCGTTAATATATGCTATAATAGGGTATGAGCCAATAATATTCATTATGGCAACATTATTTAGCATAGCAACATCCATAGTTACCGGTTATATAATTAGGGAGAAGGGTGTTGAAGCCTCTGGACTTGCTATAGGAACATCATTAGCAATAAGTATGTCCATATACTCAATAGTGGCAGGTATGATAAGAGCGGAATTATTGATAAAAGTAAATAGCTATCTAATATCAGACATACTACTAATAACTTCAAGTGATCTAATGAAAATGTCGATAATATCAATAATAGGATTAATAGTACTATTAGCATTCTATAGGGAAATAATTTACATATGCTTTGATATTGAAGGTTCTGAAGCCTTAGGGTTAAACACTAAGATCTACGATTATTTGATTTTCACATTAATAGGAGCTTCAGGGGTTGTATTAGCTAGAGCAGTAGGTGCATTACTGGTATATGCATTAACAATAATACCAGCAGCATGCGCCATAGAATTATCAAATAGCATACGGAACACATTCATATACACATTCACAATATCAATACTCTCTGGAATAATGGGTTTAATAATCTCAATAATAATAAACCTTCACACAAGTGGAATGATCGCTTTAACATCAACAACAATATACATTATAATCAAAACGTTAAAGAAGTTTAAACAATAAGAGTTTAATGATTTAAAATGATAATACTAGTGAGTAGATCAGAGAGGAGGATAGAACTTCTAAAAAGGTTTAAATTTAAATTCAAAGTTTTATATCCAAAATATGAAGAAGAGATTTTAGAAGACCCAATAAAAACTGTGAAAACTAATGCTATAAATAAGGTTAAGAGTGTTTTAAATCAATATTTAAAGGGAGCGTATGTTGGAGTTGACACCGTAATATATGTTGATGGAGAAACCATAGAAAAACCAAAAAGTTTAGAAGATGCACGTAGAATTTTAATGAAGATATCAGGTAAATGGCATAAAGTTATAAGTGGATTATACATTTATGACAATACTAAGGGTATTGAAGTATTCAAATATGTAGAAACAGAAGTTAAATTCAAAGATTTAAATGAAGAAGAATTGGAATGGTATTTATCTACAAATGAACCTATGAATGCAGCTGGTGGATACATGATACAAGGATTAGGTGGATTATTTATAGAAGAGATAAAAGGAGATTACTATAATGTTGTTGGATTACCAATAAACCTCCTCTATAAAACACTATTAGAACTAGGTTATAATCCATTAACCAAATGAAAAACAATTTATAGCGAATCTACATAAACCTATAAACACATTTAGTGATGGAAATTGAAGAGGGTAGCAACCATAACATTCATAACACATTTTGTAACTAGTGGAATAGCATTAGCTGTTCCATTAGCTTTATTGGAAAGAGGGGTAAGTTTAGTTGAAATAGGAATGGTATTATCGATACTTCCAATGATATTTTTAACTGTTAGAGTTGTATTTGCAGCTATAGCTGATCAAATTGGATGGTCACCAATATTCCTATTAAACTCAATAAACCTTACATTAGCTACGTCAATATACCTCTACGCTAAATCACCATTGGAATTTGCCATTGGGAAAATATTTGAGGGATTTTCAATATCAGCATTTTGGGCTGTTGGTAGAACTGCAACATATGTACTTTCACCTGGAAGAGAGGCTAGGGAATCTACAAAAATTATAGCTACAGCATCCATTGGAGGAGCATTAGGAGGAGCATTAACAGGATTTATTATGTCAATTATGGGAGTAAACATGGCCTTCACAATTTTAACAATAACCTCTATAACCCAAGTATATCCAACAATATTATTGTGGAAAATTGGAAGGAATAAAAGTAAACTTAATTTACTGAAGGCTTTAAAAGCTTTAGATCCAAGGGGTAAGGAGTGGAATTTCTGGTACATATCAATTATAATGGCTGTAAATAGTTTATCAAGATACCCATTATTCAACTTAGTATTACCTGTATACATGGCAAAGGAAATTAAGTATAGTTATATGGAGATAGGATTTATAACAATGCTTTATCAGTTAACTTCATCAATAACAATCTACACAACCCTCAAATTACCATTAAGTTTAACTAGAGCCATATTGCAAAGCATAATATACTTTATAGCATGTATAAGTATACCCAACTTTTTAAACGTACTACCCATAATAATGATGATAATGGCATTTGCAGATGGACTTGGAGCAAGATTTTATGAGACTATAATAGCAAAAGCCGTAAGAAATAAACGTGAGACAATATCCATAGATATAGGAATATTACATGTTCCAATGAGGATATTTGAGTCTACAGCTCTAATAATATTTGGATTTATAGTTGAAATATTTGGTTATGAAGTTGTATTTATAATATCAGGATTGGCATACATATTATACTCAATACAATCATATTTAGAATCGAAAGAAAGATAAAATGTACTGTCATTACAATATTATGTAATTTCACGTATATAAGATGGGGGAGAAAAATTGAGAAAAGAAAGTTTAATCATAATTGCATTAATCATGATATCAATAACGCAAGCACAACAAATTTACACAATAAATGAAGCTACATTAATAGTTTATAAAGATGGAATAGTTCATGTAAAAATGGTAATTACTGTAAATGAAACATATCCATCAATAACAATCCCCCTATTATCAAAAAATGCGGTAAACATATTAGCAATAGATGAAAACAAAATACCATTATCATATAGCATAGATGAACAGAACATAACTATATACACATTGGGAGCAAAAACCATAATATTAGAATATGATACAAACGATTTAACATCAAAAAACGCTGGACTTTGGACTCTAGCATTTAATTCACCATTTGAAATAAATGTAATACTACCAGAAAATTCCACAATAATCTACATAAATACAATACCAACACAAATATCCACAATAGATAAGAAGATAATTATTTCAATGCCAGCTGGATATTGTGAAATAAACTATGAAATTCCAATTACACCACCAATAGACTTTACAATAACATTAATACAAGGAACAAGTATAGTAATTCAAGGTGAAAGTGCATCAACAACTATAAACATAGCTCAAACCATTGGGACACCAAGTCAAATAACACTATCAGCAATTGGACAACCTCAAGGAATAGAAGTATCATTCAACCCTTCAATTGGGATACCACCATTCACAAGCATAATGAATATAAAAGTTTCACAAAATGTTCCACCTGGAACTTATACAATAACAATATTAGCCAGTGGTAGAGGAATTACAAAAACAGCTACGTATACAATAATTGTAAGAGAGTATAGAGCTCCATTAATAACTCCAATCATCATTGGTATTGGGGTAGTAATAGCCATTATTGCAATATACTTCATATGGAAATATCCAATTAAAAGAGTTATGGGTAAAGGGAAATTGAAAGAGTTAACGGAGGAAGAGGAGGAAATATTAAAGTATATAAGAGAGAAGGGTGGAAAAGTCTTGGAAGCAGAATTGAGGGAGAAGTTTCCAAGTATACCTAGAACAACACTATGGAGGATGGTTAGAAGACTGGAAAATAAAGGGATTATAAAGGTTAGAAAAGTTGGATTACAGAACGTTATTGAATTAACGTAAAACTCCTAAAAATATATAGAATATAATACTTTGAATAAAAATATTTTAATTCAAAAATTTATGGTATTGTAAATTCTTTGTAATAGATCACTGGGTTAAACGTTTTTTCACACATTCCATGGATGACAACTCTATATGTACCATGTTCAAATGCAAATTTAATATTCAGATGTCTGCTTTGACCCGGTTTAAGTTCTGTTAGAACTTGAGCTGCTATAGGAACATAGAATGGTTTCCATTCTTCACCAACCTTCTTCTCAATGGTTAAACCGCACATGGAATTTGGGAATATTATCGTTGCATTACCAGTATTCAATATTGTTACACCTAAAGTTATAAATGGCTTTTTAATGTTCTTCTCCACTTGAATTTCAACTCCAACACTAAAGTTATATCTAAACTGCCATCGCCATTTTTCCATCTCCCTATTTATTTCATCAATTTTCTCTCGAGCTTTATTCATCTCATTAATAGCCTTTTCAAATTGTCCAAGCTTAATATAGCTTTTTATGCGATTTACAAAATCATTTTTCATAACATAAATATCTTCAACACCCTTTAAACCAAACATATTCAAAACTTTAGTAGCATTAACACCAAGTGATTCAGCTTTACTCAAAACTTTCTCAAAGGTTTCATTGAATTTAACAATGAATTTCTCGATTCTCTCAGAAACTTTCTCTTCAGCCTTAGACTTAATCATACTAAAAGCTTCTGAAACAAGTTTTTCAGCTTCAGCAAGCTTATGAGCCACACCACTAACATTACCTTCAGCTAAAAGTTTACGGGCTACTGTAATATCCAAGTAGCTTTCAGCTTTAGATAATATTTCAATAACAGCTTCAGGTAAACCTTCAATCTCATACATGTTTCGAATACGTTCTCTAGTTCTATTCATAGCTACAATTAAACCCTCAGCCTTCAAAACATCTTCTCTCTCAAGACATCCACCAGCTTTACAAACAATCACATGAATATTTCTAAATACCATTCTAAATAAGTCAAGTGCTTGTATAGTGTAATTTAAAGCTAAAACATAATCACCAGAATTATACGCAATCTTTGCATTGTTAAGAAGTGATATACCCGTTTCGAATAGAGTTTTATTACCATTAAAATCATCACTTAAACCTGCACTAGAAATCAAAGTAATCAAAGTACTATTGCTTTCAACTGTAGCAATTAATGATTCAACTCTAATCTTAGCTTTCTCAGCAATATTAATCATATTTTCAACACGTTTACCATCATTAACTTGAATAGAAACGTTAACCCCAAGTGTTGGAGCTACCACTAATGATAGAAAAGTCATCAACATTACGAGTATATTAAATCCCTTCATAATTTACTTCACCGAAAATATCTGAGTAGATATGTATAAATAAAGAATACCCATGAAAAATATGTTCAATGTGTGGAAAAAGTATACCATAATATGAACAAACATTTAATTGGAGAATCCACTTAATGATAAATTTTTTCTATTGAGCTTTATTATATGTTATTTTGATGGCTATGATTAAAATTAGGGAAAGATATAACAAAATACTACTATTAACAGTACTTACATTAATAACTGGTTTTGTTAATGCATATGTATTCACATACTATCCATTAACAACATATATATCCCCAACAATTCCACCAGTAATATTCAAGTATGGTAGTGGAACTGGGAAAAGAGATCTTAGAGAAACCATTATAACCGTAAGTATAGGGAGTGCAAATACAAGCATATCAATAACATTACATCCCACATATCAGAAAACATATTATAAGGATATTGCAAGAATAAACAATACAGATAGCAATGCATACTATATTATGATAGATGTAACGAGACCATTAACAAATAGTAAAATAACAAGTGCAAAAATGTACTTCTATGAAGGAAACATAATGAAGCTTGAAGTAAACCTATTAACAACTGGTAGAACTAGTTATGTTCAAATTAATGGAAAAGCTGAATGGATAATTAATGTGGAAATTGAAATAAGTGAAACTGATGGAAGCTATAATAATCCACCTTTCACAAGTGATTCAGCAACATTAAAACTAATATATAGTACACAAAACATTGAAACTCCACCATAACAATTAAATTAATGTATGGGTTTAGAAATGAGATGCAAACATGAAATATTAATAGTATTATTAACGTCTACAATTCTAATTGGATACTTAAGTTTAGCATCAACATACGTATACAATCCATTTTCAATAGATTTAAATCCAGTTCAACCTCCAATACACCTCATAGATCCAGGAAATCCAAATGTGAATGTAATTATTGGAAAAACGAAAACTTCAGCAAATATAACATTAACAAACAATCTAGCTCTAAAAATTTATGATGAAGATGAAAATGGATACATATACGTTGAGGGGCCATCAGCAAACGTTAATTTAGGGAATGGAGAATATTATGAAGTTAAATGGAAACTACATATAACGCATTTTGAAGATCCAATTGGAGATGGAATGATAATATTAGATGTATATTTCCTTTGCGATCTAGATTACTATCTTGCAAGCATAATATACTATGGTAGTTACGTTAGAGCAGCCTTAGGATTATCAACAGAACCAGACCCAGCTTCAGAAGGCCAAAGCCCACCCTTCAGCATAAATCCAAATCAAGAACATAACTTCAAAATAAGATTGAAAAGATCAATTGATGGAGCAACTTTAATTATAGAGTGGTTTATTGATGATGTTAAAATATACGATTACACATTAAACATCCTAATGATGGTTACAGTATTTCAATCATATTTTGGATGGTTAAATCAAGATAGATTATATTTGAAGTTTTATGCATACATAGATGATGTTGAAATGAGTATTTCAGAGGATTTTGAAGATGGAATTGACAATTTATTTACAGAACATCGCACGGGGAATACGGGTAAAGTAGTTGCATATTACGTATATCCACAAAATTCATTGATTATATTTGATGAAATTGGAGTTTATAATGTAAGTTTAGAGGTTTATGCAATTGAGGGAATTATACCACAAAGATTTAATGCATCATTATGGTTAAATAAATCTGGGCAATATACTCAACAAGTAAAGATCATAAATGGAAATATAGAATTGGGGGAAACATCAAAAATTACGATAAATACTGGTGGATACTTAAGTCTATTTATAAATTTAACAGCACCATATCCATCAACACCATTCACATGGGATTTAACGATAAAATCATACTTAAAATATGGAGTTAATGATATTGTAACAGTTAATTATCCAATTAGAATCATGGTGACTTCAAAATGAAATTTGATTGGAGAATTCCATTGATAATCCTAATCATATTTTCAATGATTCAATTTACCGGTAGAATTATTCCGATGCCAATAAACATAGTCATCTATACTGGTTATTCAATGAATCCAACAATAAATCATGGAGACATATTGATATCAGTATCAAAAGATATTTTGAGATGTAATGTTGGAGATATAGTTTTATGCTATAATGGATATATGCAATACATATCCCATAGAATTGTAGAAGTCCATGAAGATAAAATCATAATGAAGGGAGATAATACTGAAAATTTTGATCCACCAATAACAATCAATGATATTAAATATAAGGTTATAATGATAATTCCACGCAATATATGGATAACTCTCACAATAATCCCAGTAATAACAATGATAATTGTAAAACATAAAGAGTTAATTGAATTATTAAAGGTTCATGATGAAAACATTACACCAATAATATTCATAATCTCAACATTAACAATCATATCAATTACTCCAATAAATGATACACCAATACAATCAGTAATATCTAATCCATCAGTAGAATTAAGATGTATAAAAGTATTAAATCATAATCAAGTAATTGTTAAATACAATGTAATACATACTCAAATGAAGGCAGTTGAGAAATGCATATTTAAAGTAGCGAATAAGACATTAACATTAGAAGCCTATTTAAATGGTAGCGATACCATAATCATTGAAACACCAATAGAATTATATCAATTAGCATATAGAAATCATCTAGAGGAAATTAATTTTAAATTAAAAGTTGTATTTGATAGAGGTTGTTTGGAAGGAGAATATAAGTATATAATTAATTGGAGAAAGCTTAATACCACTATAATCAATAAAGTATTATTAATTGAAAATCCAAATTACATACCAATAAATTTGAGTAGTATAAGGATAGTATACATTAATCTTAATGAAGCTGGATTCACAGAACTCATAGATATTGATGAATTAAATCCCATAACAATTAATCCTGAAGAAAACTATGAATTAAAGATTGAAGGAAAAGCGCAATACGCATACATTGAATTTAGATATAACCTTCTTGGGGTGGAGATAATTGAGAGAAAACAAATTGATTTCACAAGATAAAATCATCATATTAATATCATCAATTTCAACAATAATCTATACAGCATACATACTAACAATAATCTTCACGCCAAAATACATCTTAAGCGGAGTTATAAATGGATATATTGCACTACTACACAGTAAACTGGAATACTATAATAAAACAATACTCATAGATTTTCTCTCAACAATACCAATACTAACCATCCCAATACTAATATTGGCAGTATACCAAATATCCATAGCAATAAATGTCATAATCAATGTCTACAGAGGAAAGGTAAGTGTACATATGGTGAAATTAATGTTTGGAGGAGGATTAGCATCAATAAACATTTGTGGATTAATACTTGGATTATTCAAAATACTAGAACAAGAAACCACCAATTTAAACTTAAATTTAAATTATATTTCAAGTGCTGGGAAAATATCATTTGGAACGACAACCATACAAATACCACAATTAATGAGCATAATGACAAACCAAGCAACAATAATCCTCGCAACAATCATACAAACAACCATCATATCAATAGCATACATACACGCACAAAAGAGAAAAACATAAAATTATGGGAGCTCTGCAAAACCTTCATCAAGCGATACAAGAAGATGCTTTCTATCAATAAATGTCCATAACCAAGATCTAGATATGGTCTAACCATAAACCTCATCCAAAATATGAACAAAATAAAAGTAATCAATAAATCAACATATACCCTCCATCAATTCCACGCATTAAATCTATTAAATTGCCCTTCAAAAATTATATAACACACTTCTACACTCAAAAGTGCAATCAATAATCATAATTATAGTTTATCTTGTGGTAAACTATGGATTGTCGAATTACTTTACGTCTTTTGTCGAATATTTTATGCGTAACTCTATAGTGAACTATATCATTGATTGGTGTATTTGATCATTAATTTAATGCAAATTTTGTTTGTGTCATGATCGTATTACAATTCATCATGGGAAAAACCTTTTTAAACCAAAAAAAGAAATAATAATATCGGAACCCAACAAAGGGAATTGAAAGTCTTGATTGTAGAAGTCCTTTGGCACTTTGATTGTTGGCATGAACCCAACAAAGGGAATTGAAAGACCCACTCCAAGAAAGCTTAGAGTTCGGGTTTACGGCTATGAACCCAACAAAGGGAATTGAAAGCTTTTACGTCGTCAACGATGGGCCTTCCAACTTCAAGCAGAACCCAACAAAGGGAATTGAAAGCATTAAAGTTTTGTCTCTCATGTTTAAACACCCCAAAAACCGAACCCAACAAAGGGAATTGAAAGCCCTCTTCCTCTTGGTATTTCGTTCAAAGAGAAACTGGAACCCAACAAAGGGAATTGAAAGCTATATCTCACCATTATATCATTAATAATATCCTGAACGAACCCAACAAAGGGAATTGAAAGGTCTTTACCTGTTATCAACTCTAAAACTTTTATTCTTTCGTCGAACCCAACAAAGGGAATTGAAAGTGCTATTCATGTTATGGATGTCAGTCATGCTATACATGTTATGAACCCAACAAAGGGAATTGAAAGTGGAAGGTGTAGGTGGATTCGCATTCTTCAAGGCTATGGAACCCAACAAAGGGAATTGAAAGGGATGTGAAGAAACTTTTAGATCATTGCCGCAGCCTGAGGGAACCCAACAAAGGGAATTGAAAGGCCAAGATTTACTGTTGAGGAAATTAAAGAGCAAATTGAGAACCCAACAAAGGGAATTGAAAGTGATGGCGTGAATGATGAAGTTCGAGCAACAGGGCCTCCTGAACCCAACAAAGGGAATTGAAAGTAGGATCAGCCGTGGGGTATCTGTATGGACGAAGACGTGAGAACCCAACAAAGGGAATTGAAAGACACTAAGCGGTTCAGCAACATCAAGAGTGAATGGTGAACCCAACAAAGGGAATTGAAAGGCATGATCGTGGTTGATGGCAGGGTCCGAGGCTTAAAGGGTTTGAGAACCCAACAAAGGGAATTGAAAGTAAGCTTTTTCGCCTCGACATCAAAGACATCCACCAGTTGAGAACCCAACAAAGGGAATTGAAAGGTGTATTAGCTATTGCTATGGTGTTTATTTCAAAGCTTGGAACCCAACAAAGGGAATTGAAAGGAGTTACAGGTCCGGAGGAGTGGCTTGACATTAAATGGAGAACCCAACAAAGGGAATTGAAAGATTGCTTTCGATAGATCGCTTCTGGGCACCGTTATGGTGGACGAACCCAACAAAGGGAATTGAAAGGGATATAGCTGTATTCACACTTGTCTTCAGCCTCACACTCTGAACCCAACAAAGGGAATTGAAAGTTAGACTGAATTGCACTTCGGTCTAACCACCATGAAAGAACCCAACAAAGGGAATTGAAAGCTATCTGTTAATAACTCCTGATTTACTTTATGATATATAAGAACCCAACAAAGGGAATTGAAAGTCTCTAAACTTGAGGAGATAGCAAAGGTAATCGAGTAGCGAACCCAACAAAGGGAATTGAAAGCAACTCAAATTTAAGAGTATAATAAGCATACTCTCCAGGAACCCAACAAAGGGAATTGAAAGTTTTTTATTTTTCTCTCTCTTGTTTTTATTCTTGTTTTGAACCCAACAAAGGGAATTGAAAGTTGTGTTTGGAAGCATATATAATACGTATTATACGCCGCGAGAACCCAACAAAGGGAATTGAAAGAGTGTATTGCTTACTGGTGAGTAAGTTTTCGTGAATATGAGAACCCAACAAAGGGAATTGAAAGATAACTATACCATTATACTCTGCATTCAAAGGCTTCATATGAACCCAACAAAGGGAATTGAAAGGCGAATTTGTGGATGTGGAAAGCTTTAAGGATCATTTTGCGAACCCAACAAAGGGAATTGAAAGGCAAATTGCTTAATTGTATTCCACTCCTTAATTGTTTGAGAACCCAACAAAGGGAATTGAAAGCCTAGACAGAATGGACATACTATAACCTTAACCTTGAACCCAACAAAGGGAATTGAAAGCGTTATAGTGATAAGCTGAGACAAAGCTTAATAAGGATCTCGAACCCAACAAAGGGAATTGAAAGTACGAATAAGCCTTAAAACCGCATCAACAACACTCGCCTTATGAACCCAACAAAGGGAATTGAAAGCTCTCAAAACGTTTTTCCAATTTTCTTCTCTTATGAAGAACCCAACAAAGGGAATTGAAAGTAATCTATTTTCATCCAATCTCACTAGAGCAACTTTCTTTGAACCCAACAAAGGGAATTGAAAGCAATATGGTCACTTTCACAACCGAGTTTACGACTTCACCGGGAACCCAACAAAGGGAATTGAAAGCCCATATTAACCATCAATCTAAACCATCAATGTTTTTGAACCCAACAAAGGGAATTGAAAGGGAGAAGTGCGTTAAACCTTGTCGTAAGCTTCTACGTGAACCCAACAAAGGGAATTGAAAGACTATCTCTCTCCACAATCTTCAATACATGAGCAATCTCAGAACCCAACAAAGGGAATTGAAAGTTGTATCCCCAAAGTGTATTGCGAACACCCTCCTATCAAGAACCCAACAAAGGGAATTGAAAGAC
>Ga0209080_1000992_pt1 | contig 15562 bp, 20 predicted proteins | sample JNZ110809AmetaG_FD_184123 | JGI IMG/M metagenome (GOLD analysis project Ga0209080, IMG submission 184123) | Hot spring microbial communities from Jinze hot spring, China to study Microbial Dark Matter (Phase II) - JNZ 110809A (SPAdes) (version 3) ...
ATCTTAGGGAAGTCACAGTGTAGTTGATAAGTTGATAGTGAAATCCAGAATATGGTAAAATTTCAGAGAAACTCTCGTGTGTGAGGAGGAATGGTAAAATGGAAATCCTGAAAGTCAGTTCGAACTCGAATCCCAACAAAGTGGCGGGTGCCATCGCCGGATCTCTCTCGAAAGCTGAGAGAGTGGAGATCCAAGCGATCGGAGCAGGAGCGGTGAATCAAGCGGTGAAGGCTTTGGCGGTAGCCAGGAGATTCCTCGAGGAATCTGGGAAAGACCTTTACGTGGTTCCAGGGTTCATCGAGATCAAGATAGGGGAGGATGTGAGAACCGGAATCTCTTTCAAAGTTTTCCTGGAGAACAGTAAAAAATGAGAGATGTTGCCCGATGCGTTGAACGAGATAATCAAGGCGGCTAACGAGGACGAAAGAATAAGAAGTATCATCGTTCGGTTGTTTTCTATGACGGACGAAGAAAGGGAGGACTTCAAAAGAAAAGTGATGCTTTACTTCATCGATAAAGACTCGGACATCGATGTGGAGGCTTTCAAGTTCTTCAAAATCGTCCTTGAGAATTTGGAACTGATCGCTGAGAGACTCAACTTAAAGAGATGAAAACGTGTTTTGTCCTGTTGTCTTTGGTGTGAACCTTGAAAACGAACAAATCCCGGGATTTGATATCACCTTTGATAACGTCGACGATCAAGTCACTTCCGACAATTTTGATAGTCCCGTATGGGACATTCCTGAAGTAACCCAAAAAGGTTATGCTTCTTATCTCTTCCTTCTTTATCGTTTCGTGGAGCACGCGCAGTGCTCTTTCTGTTTTTCCCCTCTCCACCTTTCCCTCTCTCCTCACCCTCCTTTTCCAGAGGGGAGGAAGCGAGGAATTAGAGAGTATGCGCACTTCCATTCCGTTGGTTCCTCGGACGAGAGACTTCGTGATCACGGGCTGATGAAACACCTCGGGATACTTGAGAAGGGGAAGGAAGCCTTCTGCGTTCGTCGCTAAAGGCGGTGGTGTGAGAGCACCCGCTTCGATCTTCACTTGAAAGCATCCCTCTCTCACAACCGGTTGACTTTCTTCTTCCTCCAAATCGAAGACGTTCGCTCTCATTGAGCCCTCTACAACGCGCACGTCCCAAACGAACTCACATCCAAACAATCGAGGTCCTTCGGCCTCCAAGACTACCCGACAAACTTTCGCGCCTCTGAACTCCAGGAGGAAACCCTTCAACAATTCCACTAGGTACCTGAGCATAGGTACTCCAGAGCCCTCTCCAGTCTTTCAAAAGGTTCGAAGATGTCCAACCCTTCGTCCAACAACTCGCTCAGTTTCTTGAGCTTGTCTAAAGAAACTTTTCCAATGATCCTGAGCGCTCCCTCCTTGTAAGGTACCAAGTACTCCTCTTCAGAGATCTTCCTCACTTCCCTTATCTCTTCCCTTCTTTCGGACAGGAAAACTATCCTCTGGTCGACCTCGAGAAGTTCCAGGTCTTTCGTGAATATGAAGTCTACTGCTTTCTCCAACTTTTTCACCAACGTTGCGGCGATTATCTCCGTCTTCAAGAACACATCCAGGGATTTACCGTAGAGGATCCTCTGGAGTTCGTTTGGAACGATGGGTTCCGTGTACTTGAACTCCTGAGGGATACCCCTTCCGTCGACCACGAGAAGACCCCCTATGAATTTTCCGTTCAACTTCTCGACAGCCACGTAACCTATCACAATCTCACATCCATCAAAAGTCCTTTGTTTTCCTCCTTCAAGCTAATCTCTTTTTTCTTTGAGGTACCACCACGTAGGGCATGGGCCTCGGAAGCCCTCCTACCACCTTCGAGTGACGACCTAACGGCGGGATTCTCCAAGCCTTCCCTCCTCGTCACTGACCTCTGCTCCCTTTGAACACGCTGCAAGAGTTCGTGGCTCACAAGTTGTTGAACCAACGTCTGTTGGTTCAAAAGGTTGGAGACGTTCTGAACAGTCTCGACACCCCTCACGACGTACCCCTGAAGATCGACAGGCCTCACCATCCTTCCACTTCCTTTCTCAGTTTCACAATGGCAACACTCACTATTTGAGAAACACGTGACTCAGTGACTCCAAGCACTTTTGCTATTTCTTTCAGAGATAGTTCTTTTTCGAATCTCAGCGAGAGCACGATTCTCTCTTTTTCCGAGAGTTTCTCCAATGCCCCCTTCAGTCTCTCTATCAATATTTCTCTTAAGGCGTTTTCGTCAGGTTGTCCGTCCTCGGCTGGGATTTCCAGTTCGAAACCGTCCATCATCAGAATCTGTCTCCTTATCATTTCGTTCTTCGCCCTGTTTGCATCTTTGGGATCCATCCCTGTCTTCTCTGCGATTTCCTCGTCTGTGGGTAAAGCCCCTTTCTCTGCCACCAGTCTCTCAACCATCTTCACGTTCCTCCTCAGGTCTTTCGGCATCCAATCCAGTTTGCGCAGGTAATCGTACATAGCACCTTTGATCCTCTTCAGAACAAAAGTTTTGAAAGAAGCTCGCATCGGATCGTATCGTTCTATAGCCGAAAGGAGTGCGACCACACCTTCTTGGATCAAGTCATCCAGTTCCACGTTTGGGGGAAGTGTGTGGATCAGGTCTTCTGCGATCCTCTTTACAACGGGAAGCATCTCCTTCACCAATTTTTCTTTATCCCAATTCATATTTCCTTTATTTCCAAACGTTCTCCACCACCAACCTTTCTGATGAGCAGTTTTCCCGTCTCCACGTTGTATTCGACACTTCTGGCTCTGTTCCCTCCCGTGTCTTCTGCCAGAAGTTTAACACCAAGTTCCTTCAGTTTCTCCTTCACGGCTTGCACGTTCCTCTCACCAACGTTGAGCCCCTTCGACTCGAACATGCTTGCACCACCCGCGATCTTCGCTTCAAGCCTTTCGAGCTTTGCCCCCATTTTGAGTAACTCCTCCACAAGGACCTTCACGGCCGTGTTCGCATACTTTCCAGGTTTGTCAGTAGTTTCCTCCCCCTCCGGGAGCATCACGTGCGCCATCCCTCCCACCTTTGCGACGGGATCCCTCATGCACACCGCCACGCAAGATCCAAGCCCCAACGTGACTATAACAACGGGATTCCTTTCTATGGCGTACTCTCCAATACCGATCACTTTCTTCATCTTACACCCATCCTTTCGAAGATTTTGTTGAGGTAACCTGGCTTGGGTATGAGCATCATGTAGGAAGTAAGCTCCTCTCCCTCTATCCTGAGGAGAGTCTCGACGAGTACCACCTCTTCCTCACCCTCGACATCCTGGATGGAAACCTCCGCGAAGATGGCCGATATCATGTCCACCACGAGATCTGGTGGGAGGGTTTCTATCTTGAAATCGAGAAAGTTCGCCAAAGCCGAAACGTAGGTGCCACACATGATGTTTCCAACCTCCTTCAAGGCGGAAAGCGAAAACTCGTCGATCTGAAGGAGATCTTCTGGCGCGCTTCCTACCAGCATTTCCACGATCTTTTTCGCGACGGAAGAACCCATGATCAAGAGCACGTCTCCCTCCAAATCCCCACTCACCGGCATCTTCACGCCCACAACCACCTCTTCTGGGTCCTGGGCGACGAAGATCACCTGGCTTACAGGGACAACTTCAACCTCCGGCACGGATATCTCAACCTTTCTGTTTATCATGAAGGAAATGGCCGTCGCAGCGTTCCCGGTGCCGATGTTCCCTATCTCTTTCAACAAGTCCTTTTGCTTTTCGGAAATCTCCACTCAAATCCCTCCTTTCTTCTTCATCTCCAGTTCTTTTTTGAAGACGTACGTCACCAACTTCTTTTCAAGGTTTGGAGGAACGTTCAGGAATTCCATACCGTACATCCTCAAGCCCTCGGGAGTCACACCCGCTTCCCTCACCACCCTTGTTGGATGGTTCTCGAGTCTCAATCCCTCTTCAAGGAAAAGGTCGACGAAGACCACCTGCCCCACCATCAACACTTCGGACGTCACCATCAGCATACCACCGGCGCTGAAATCTTTGGTTACGAACCTTTTGGGAGTGGGATCTTCCGCTGAGAACCTGAAAGTGCCATCCAACACCAATTCTAACCTCTTGTATCGGCGTCTTTGGATCCTCTGCAAGTTTTCCGGAAACGGAACCTTCGTGATGGGGAAACCGTCCGCCCCTCTTCCACTCTCCAGCACCACCGTCCTGAAGGTGTACAGGGCCGATTTGTCTATGACCTTCACGGTGCAACGGGTACCTCTTGGAAGCGGAACGAGTCTCCCTTTGAAGCTAGGCATCGATAGGGTGAGGATGTTCCTCTCGAAATCCACGTCGTACACGCTACTTTTGTATTCACCTTCCAACTCCTCTGGATAGAAGACGTCGATGACCACGTTTTGACCAGGTTTCAGGGCATCTCTTGCCTCCACCGTTTCCACGTAGAACTGCACGATTCATCCCCCTATTCCCAAGAGATGTCTTATCTTGTCGAGGAAACCCTCTTTCTCTCTCTCCACGGACTCCTTCAGGATCTTCTCCCTCAGACCCAGCATCACCAACGAAGGTTGGGATTTCTCCGCCCAAAGCAAAAAAGGTTTCTGCCTTTCGACGCTCTTTTGGACCACGGGATCTTCCCTCACGATGAAGAAGTGGCGTATGGGAACGCCCACAAACCTCTCAACGACGTTCTTCAACCTTTCCACCACTTTTCTGCCTTCCTTCATGTTCCTCACCATGTTCAGAACGAGGAAGATCTCCTCGGGGTTCACACCTTTGACAGAGAGCACTTTTATGAGCGTGTAAGTGTTTATTATGGAAGTTGGCTCGTCGGTTGTGACGATGATCAAGTAGTCGGAATTCAGGTAAAACTTGTCCAAGTTCTCGTTGTAACCGGGCGGGAAGTCTACGATCACGTAATCGTAACTTCTGAGGATGCGAGAGAAACTATCGAAAAACTTCTTCCTGTCGCCGAGGTTGAACAGAAGGAAGTCCTCTATGTCTATGCCGCTGCTGATCACGTCCACGTCGTAAGGGGACTTGTAGACGATGTCCTCTATCTTCAATCCCGATTTGAAGAAATCTTTGAGGGTCCTAGGTGCGACGGTACCTAAGAGGATCTCCACGCTTCCAAAGCCGACGTCCGCGTCAAACAAGAGGATCTTGAAGTTCCTCTTTTGAAAGGCGAGTGCGAGGTTTACCGCCAATATCGATTTCCCCACCCCTCCTTTCCCGCTCAACACGCTGATGACTTTCGGCTCGCTTTTCCTGAGGCTTTCAACCTGATCTTGCATACCTGAGCACCTCACTGGCCACCACGCGCCCCAATTCGATAGGGTTGGCCTCGAAGATATCGTCTGGAACCCTCTGACCGTTCGTCACGAAAGCTATGGGGAGTTTCGAGATTTCCGTGATGTTCAAAAACATCCCAAAACAGTTCGTTTCATCCATCTTTGTCAGGATCAGGTGCGTTGGCTTGGTCACGGAAAACTTTTCCACAATTTTTTCCACATCTTCTGTTCTGTAGTTCATCGGGATCACGAGGAAAGAAACATTCGGCTTTACGGCTTCAACCAGCGCTCTCACCTCGTTCATCTGGATCTCGTTTTGGTGGCTCCGCCCCGCCGTATCCATGAGAATCACATCGTAGCCTTCAAGCGCTATCACCTCGTACTCTGCTTCTCTGGGAGTGTAAGCGATCTTCATGGGGATGTCCATGATTTCCGCGTACGTTTTCAGTTGCTCGGTGGCAGCCACTCTGTAGGTGTCGAGCGTCAAGATCGCCACCTTTTTCCTTTTCTCTATCTTGAGCTTGGCCGCAATCTTGGCCAAGGTAGTTGTCTTGCCGACGCCCGTTGTCCCGAGAAACAGAACCTTCCCCTGTATCTCCGGCACGTTCGTTTTGATGAAACTTGCCAGGTATTCGGAAAGAACTTGGAACGAATTCGGTGAGGAGGAATCAAAATCTCCGTACTTCAACCTCAAGAAGTCCAAAATCTTCACTTTTATCCCTTCCATGACACCTTGCCTTTCCAACCCGTAAGAAATCTTTGAAAGCCCTTCTGGGAGTGTCTTCACCTTTTCCACGACGAGCAGCTGCTTTATCTCGTTCACCGTCCTCTTTATCTCTTCGAGCTCACTGTTTTTATCGTCACCTAACAACCTGTTCTTTACGAGCACCTCCTGTAACTTGTAAGTCTCCACGTTTTCCCTCTTCTCCTCACGCGCGTCTTCCGCAGCGGCGGTGATCTCGAAATAAACCTTCCCTCCTATCCCAAACAATCCTCCCTTTCTGATCTTTCTGGTGCTCAGTATTACCGCGTTTTCGCCAAGATCTCTCTTTATCATAGACATGGCTTCCCTTATGTTCTCCACAACGTACCTCTTTATCCTCATAACCTCACCACACCTTCTATTTGTAGGGTGTACTCTTCCGGTATCTCATCGTAGGAAATCACGTGGATTCCCGGCACGACCCTTGTAATGTAGCGCGAAAGATACGGTCTCAGGGAAGACGAACAGACGACAACGGGTTGGTATCCTTTCCTCATGAGCCCTTCCAGAGACTTCGAAACGTTGTTCATCAAGGATTTCGAAACCTCGGGGTTGAGGATGAGCTCTCTCTCTTCTCCTACTTCCTTCACCGCTTCGATCAACCTCCTCTCGAGCTCGTGCTCTAAAGCGACTGCGTGAACCTTTCCATCTTCAGCTTTGAGGGAGGAGACGATCTGTCTCTTCAACCCTTTCCTTACCGATTCGACCAGATAATCGATGTCCTTGCTTCTTTCCGCCGCTTCCAAGAGTACCTCGAAGATCGTGGGGAGGTTCCTTATCGAAACTCCTTCTCTCAAGAGTCTCTGCAATACCTTCTTCACTTCGGAAGGTTTGAGGACCGAAGGAATGAGGTCTTCCACAAGTTTTGGGAACCTTTCTTTGAGACCTTCCATGAGGAGGTCAAACTCTCTGAACCCCAAGAGTTCGTGGGCGTGTCTTCTGAGGGTCTCGGAAAGGTGCGTGGCAAAAACCGTTGGCGCGTCCACCACCGTGTAACCTTTCTGCTGAGCTTCTTCCTTCCTCCACTCCTCTATCCAATAGGCTTCCAGGTTGAAGGCAGGTTCTCTGGTGGGAATCCCGGGTACCTTTTCCATGACCCCACCAGGATTTATCGCAAGGAGTCTGTTGGGCATGAGTTCATACTTTGCCACCTCGCTGCCCCTTATCCGTATGCTGTACTCGTTGGGTTTCAAGAGGACGCTGTCCCTCACCCTAATGGGGGAGATGACGACACCGAGTTCGAAAGCGATCTGTTTCCTGATCGAGGTGATGCGGTCGAGGAGGTCTCCCCCTTGTGAGGGATCCGCAAGCGGTATCAGACCGTAGCCTATCTCGACCTCCACCGTGTCGCTTTGGAGCACCTCTGCGACCTCTTCTGGAGTTGTGAGTATGGGACCTTTCGGCTTTTCGGTCACGCGCGCCCCGGCGTATTCCTCCTTGGGTGCCAGTCGCGATCCGTACAGCGCGAGGAATATTAGGGTACCCCCTATCAAAGCGCTGAAGAACGGCATGGGGGTGAAGAGCCCAAGGAACACCAACACGGCACCTGTCAGCATGATCACCTTTGATTCCTTCGAAAGCTCGGAGACGATATCCTTCCCGAGGTTCTCCTTGGAAGCCGCTCTAGAGACGATCACACCAGTGGCAGTTGAGACGAGCAACGCCGGTATCTGTGTCGCCAACCCATCTCCAACCGTGAGGATAACGTATTCCTGCGCGGCCTCCGCGATCGTCATCCTGTGTTTCAGAACACCTATCACCAGTCCACCTACGATGTTCACGAAGACGATGATGATACTCGCTATGGCATCTCCTCTGACGAACTTGCTCGCACCGTCCATGGCCCCGTAAAAATCCGCTTCGCGCCTGATCTCTTCTCTTCTCCTTCTAGCTTCCTCTTCCGTGATCAACCCACTGCTCAGATCGGCGTCAACGCTCATCTGTTTTCCAGGCATGGCGTCCAACGTGAACCTCGCCGCAACTTCCGCTATCCTTTCCGCACCACGCGTGATCACTATGAACTGGATGATGACGAGAATGACGAAGATGATGAGTCCAACGACGTAATCACCCCTGACGACGAACTCTCCGAAAGTCCTTATGACTTTCCCTTGAAACTTTGGCCCTTCCAGCAGGATCAAACGCGTCGACGCCACGTTCAAACCCAATCTGAAGAGCGTCACGATCAGAAGAAGCGTCGGGAAAGAAGAAAGCTCCAGGGCGCTTCGAACGTACATCGTCGAGAACAGGATCACCATGGACAGCGACAGGTTGAGTATCTGGAAGAAGTCGAGCAGGCTGTCCGGTATCGGTAACACCATCAAAAGAACGATGGCCACGACCGCCAAGGAGACAACTACATCGGCGTTCTTCAAAATTTCACCCCTTCTTGCTGTACACTCGCACCAGGATCTCCGCCACTATCCTGTAGAACTCGATAGGTATCTCTTCCCCGATGTTCACCTTGTAATAGAGTTCCCTTGCGAGTTCAGGGTTTCTGAAGATCGGCACGCCATGCTCTCTGGCGAGTTCGATGATCTTCAAAGCGATGTGATCAACTCCCTTGGCAACGACGGTGGGTGCGCTCATCGTGTCCGGATCGTACTTGAGGGCGACGGCGAAATGAGTGGGGTTGGTGATCACCACGTCCGCCTTCGGAACTTCCTCCATCATTCTCCTCCTGAGGATATCATACATCATTCTCCGCTGTCTTCTTCTCACCTCAGGGTTGCCTTCAACTTCTTTCAATTCATCTTTGAGTTCTTGTCTGGTCATCCTGATATTCTTCTCGTATTCCCATCTCTGGTAGAAGTAATCGAATATGGCGAGCGCCAAGAGGGCAATCCCGCACCTGAGCGAAATGTCGTACAACAGCTTCCACAAGTCCGAGAAGGCCTCCGTGACCTCCATGTCGGAATACCTGACGATGTCCTTCCATCTGTCCTTGAGCGCTTGGTAGGCGACGAAACCTACCACCACCACTTTCAGAGTAGCCTTCAGCAGTTCAACAATTGACCTCAGCGAAAACATCCTCTTGAAACCTTCGACAGGGTTGAGTCTTCCGAAATCGAGCTTCAACGCCTTTGGGGCGAACAAAAAACCTGTTTGGAGAGCCCCCACTAGGACACCGACGACCGCCGCGATCACGAGCAACCCACTCAAAAGCAAAAGGATTCCCTTCAAAGAACCAGCAAGAAGCATCGACAAGTCACCGTAACCCTCTAAGCTGAAGAACACAGAAAGCCTTTCGGAAAGATCGAACAACAACCTTTCCCCAACCATACCAAAAACAACGACGAACAGAAGGAGGACGATTGCCATGTTGAGTTCCCTGGAAACTGCTACTCTTCCCTCTTCTCGGACTTTCCTCCTCTTCCTCGGTGTTGCCCTTTCAGTCCTCTCAGTTTCGGCAAACAGGAGTACGTCTATTCCCCAATCAAACTCGAGATAGCGTTCAACGCCCGCCCTGAGATCTCCCCAGCGACCTCCGCCCATATGGGTATCATCCCCATGAAGAAGATCAAGCCAACCAGCACTTTCATGGGCAACCCTACCATGAAGACGTTCATCTGCGGAACCAACCTCGAGAGTATCCCCAACACCACGCTCACCACGAGCATGAAGGCCATCATTGGGAGTCCTATCTTCAAAACCATGACGAAAAAATCCCCAGAGCTGTGAACGATGTGTTCGAGAAAACTCGTCTTCAAGTTGAGAAGATCCGCAGGGAAAACTTTCAGAGAATCCACGAGCCCTTCATAGATGAGGAGGGGGCCTTTCAATATGACGAAAACGCTGAGGGCGAGGAAGTACACGATCTCGCCCATTGGATTTGTTCCCTCTTCGTCTGAGAGCGCGAAGACTTCTTCGATGCCAAGCCCCATTTGGAAACCGACTATGTACCCTGCCCCTCCAAACGCCTGAAGGACCAATTGAGGTAGGTACCCAATCCCGAACCCAACCAGGAAGTTCAGGATCGAGTTGACGACAAGAAGAAAGATGGGCGAGTTCAAAGGTATCGTTGTATCAGAAGAGACCGTAAGAAGCCAGCTCAAAAAGACCAAAAGGGACACCTTGACCTCAACAGGAAACATCGCTCCGGAAAAGAAAGGAGCGACCAGGAAAAAACCCGTCAAACGAGAAATCAAGGCCATCCACACCAGAAACTTCGTTTCAACGAATTCCAACAGGTTCACCTTCAAGGATTCTCCTTATGTTCTCCTCGAAGGGGGGCCATATCACACCCTTTTCGGTTATTATCGCGGTTACCAAGTCTTTCTCGGTGACATCGAAAGCTGGGTTCACAACTTTCACGCCGTGCGGTACCACCCTGTTCCCACCACAAAACAACACTTCATCTTGGGATCTTTCCTCGATGGGGATCTCATCACCGCTCCTGATTTTCGGATCAATCGTGGAAGTTGGTGCAGCAACGAAGAAAGGGATGCCGTGCTTTTTCGCCAGGACTGCCACGGTGTAAGTGCCGATCTTGTTCGCCACGTCGCCATTCATGGCGATCCTATCGGCACCCACGATCACCGCGTTTATGAGTCCTTTCTTCATCAACCAACCAGCCATGTTGTCGGTGATCACGGTGACGTCTATTCCGTCTTTGAGGAGTTCCCAGGCGGTGAGCCTGGCACCCTGAAGGTAAGGCCTCGTTTCGTCCGCAAAGACTCTTATCCGCTTTCCCGATTCCACGGCAGCTCTGATCACACCGAGGGCTGTTCCGTAGTCAACGGTGGCCAAAGCTCCCGCGTTGCAGTGCGTGAGGATAGTCCATCCGTCCTTTAGGAGTGCCGCGCCATTCCTTCCGATAGCCTTGTTGACTTCTATGTCCTCGCGCGCCATCCTCAAAGCTTCCCTTTCGAGGATCTCGAGTATTTCTTCTCTATCCTTATCCAAGTTCTCCAACAAGGTTCTTTCCATTCGGTCCAACGCCCAGAACAGGTTTACGGCCGTGGGACGGGTGTTCGCCAGGTTTTCCTTCACCTTCTTCATCCATTCCTGTAAATCGCCACTTGCGAACTCTCTCAAACCGAGGACGTACCCAAAAGCGGCAGCCACACCTATCGCCGGGGCTCCCCTCACAACCATGTCTTTTATCGCTTTGGCCACCTCAACGTGGGTACGACACATCACGTACTCTTCAACGAAGGGCAATTTCCTCTGATCCAAGAGTTTGAGGGCATCGCCAGTCCATTCCATAGTCATTGTCCTGAGGATCACTTGGAAGCACCTCCAAGCTTTATCTCTATGATACTCTTGCTTTTGAATTCATCGAAAGCTTTTCTGAACCAATCACCCCAGACTCTTTCTCTCTTTTCCGAGAGCAACTTTTGCTGGATGTCGTTCCTCACTTCTTCAAATGTCTTGTAACGCGCAGGCCTCTTCTCGATCACCTTGTAAAGGACGAAACCGTCTTGGGTTTCGAAGGGTCCAACTATCGCACTCTCAGGCGCGTCGAAAACCACCCTTTCTATCTCCTTTCTCAGCGTTCCCTCCTCAACCCATCCCATGTCACCCTCGCCCGAAATGCTCCTCGCAACCTCCAAAAAGTCTTCCCCTCTTCTTATCCTCATCAAGGCTTCTTCCATCTGTTTTTTCTCCTTTGCGGAGATCCTGTACAAGTGAACTGCAGCGGGTATTCTGAAACTTTCTTTGTTCTTGTCGTAATAGTCCTTCACTTCCTCTGGGGTCACAGTTACATTCTGAGAATATTTCGCCTCAAGGTTTTGAAGTGCTTTTTGAGTTTTCATGGACCAGAAAAGTCTCTTCTTGAAACTCTCGAGGTTCCCATAACCGGTGTTTTGCAAAAACGCATCGAAATCTTCAAGGGTGAAGCCGAGTTCCTCTAAGGTCTGCTTGAGCTTGTCTTCCACATCTCTCGACACTTCTTCGTCACGAACTCCCACACCTTCACTTTCCGCGAGTTGTTGTATGAGGAGCTGATCTATCATGTCTTTCAGCACTTCCATCTTGTACTTCAAGAGAAGTCTCAAACCTTCCTCAGTCTCTGTTAACACGTTGAAGAACCTAAGGTCTATTTGGGATATGCTCCTGAGCAGTCCTCTCACATCGGCAACGGTCTCGAAAAGTTCTTGCGGTATACCTTGACCGTTCACTACCGCGACGAAATTTTCGGAGACGGATCCGTTCACCTGGGCCAACGACAACACGACGGACAGAAGGGTGAGCAAGAGGGTCAGACCCTTTTTCATTTCGCCTCTCCTCCTTTCGCTTTTTCCCAATACTTGTCGAGCTCCTCCAGGGAAAGTTCCTCGAAGACCAAGCCGTCTTTCTCTATCATTTCTTCCATCCTTTTGAACCGTTCTACAAACTTCTGAGTGGCCTTTCGCAAGGCTCCTTCTGGATCCACACCCAAGAATCGTGAGAGGTTGACGATACTGAACAAAAGGTCGCCGAATTCTTCCTCCACCTTCCTTGGATCCTTTGCTTCTCGCAACTCTCTCAGTTCTTCGTTCACTTTTTCAAAGACATCTTCCACGTTTCTCCAATCGAAACCAACCTGGGAAGCGTTTTCTTGTATCCTCCTTGCCATGGAGAGAGCGGGAACGAGGGGATTGACCTCGCCAACTCTCGAAGATCTCTCTTTTCCTTTTTCCTGGGCTTTGATATCTTCCCATTGCTTGTAAGAATAGCCTGGACTGTTGCCGAACACGTGAGGATGCCTTCTGACGAGTTTCTCGCACAGGAAATCCAGCACATCGCCTATATCAAACGCTTCTCTTTCTTTCGCTATTTGAGCGTGAAAGACCACTTGAAGCATCAAATCTCCCAATTCTTCCCTCATCTCTTCGTCGTCCTTCTCGTTGATCGCTTCTATCAGCTCGTAACACTCTTCCACGAGGTAAGGCTTCAAACTCTCGTGGGTTTGCTTCCTGTCCCATTCACAACCGTTTGGGGACCTGAGTTTTTCCATTATGGACACGAGTCTTTCGAAGCTGTCTCCTATCCTTCCCATCTCAAAACCTCCTTTTGGCAACGATGACGAGTATCCTGTCGGAAGCATCTTCCGCCCTATCAGCTATGTCACCTATACTTCTCATTATTTCCTTCAACTCAATCTTCTCGCACTTTTCGATTTCCATATCGAACAACTTCTTCAAAGCTTCTTTTTCCACCATATCTTCCTCGTGTTCGAACCTCTCTACCTCGAGCACATAACTTTCGACCTTGGCGAGGTCTTCGAAAAGACTTTCAACAGCCTTTCTAAGGCTTCGAAAAGCTTTCAGTGAAATCTCCAACTGTTTCAACAAATAACCCTTGAGTTCCTCAGGTATCTTGGGTTTTTGGAGCGAGAAGAGATCGGCAACGTACTCAGCTTTGTTCGCGATCTTATCCACCAACTCCATCAGTTCTGTGAGGTCTCCTCTGAAGTTGGGAAGGAAGGCTCCCTCGTTTATCCCCCTTTCGGTTTCTCTCCTCAACTTGTCCGCCTCGCTTTCGAGCTCGCACACCTTTTGATAAACGCTTGACACGCTGTCGGGGTCTTCCATGTATCCCTCGATGAACGTCCTCAACTGGTGCAGCGTTTCTTCAACCTTCTCGCAGTGTTTCAAAAAGAGAGATACAACCTGTTTTTCCCTTTTGCCCGAGATCCACACGCTTTCTTCCTCCCGAAGGGGATCCTTTCATGAGATCCAGAACACGGGAAAAACGCTCTTTTGAAATGAGGCCCTTCTCGAACATCCTTTCGAGCGTCTCTTCCGTCAACCAACTGAGGATCGGTTGAAAACTGAGTCGATGGAGGGGAAGTATCCCGTACCTTCTCACCTCTTCCAGGTGTTCTTTCGTAGGGTAACCTTTGTGTCTATCGAAGGAGAATTTGGGATAAAATTTGGAAAATTCTTTCATGATCTCATCCCTCAAAACTTTCGCGACTATCGAAGCGGCACCTATCGAGATGCTTTTCCTGTCGCCTTTCACCACACAGGAACTCGGTACACTCAAGGAAATTCCCTTACCGTCGATTATGACAAAGGACGGCTTCAAGCCAAGATTTTTCACTGCTCTCTCCATTGCGAGTTTAGTGGCGTTAAAGACGTTGTGGATGTCCACTTCTTCGGCCGACGCTATACCAACTCCCACGATCGCTTTTTCCCTTATCTCAACGTACAGTCTTTCCCTCTCTTTTGGTGAGAGAAGCTTCGAATCATTCACGCCTTCCAGATCTTCGAACAGGATGATCGCAGCCGCTACGACGGGACCCGCTATGCATCCACGCCCCGCTTCATCCACCCCAGCGACAGTACCGTACTCCCTTCTAAAAAAGTCGTCTACCTTCATCTTCCATTCCTCCTGGCCTCGCCCTCGCTCTTGTAAGGAATGGGAATGTACTGAACGGATGGTCTTCTCTGTTCTGCTTGCTTGTACAGATCCATCAAGGCGTAAATTTCAGGAGGAACGCTCGTGTTCACGTTGATACCGAGCTCTCTCAGTCTTTCGTGATCGAGTGGATAGTCGTGTGTCCAATATCCTTCACACAGAATTTCCGCAATCTTTTCAGCTTTCTCTATTTCCATCTTGTCCTTCAGCAGTTCCACCACGAACTCTTTTACCTGTTTGATAGCCTTCTCCGCTATATCAGCCAAAATGAGCGTTTGATCGTCTATTTCGTTCACGTCTTTTTTCTTGAGAACGGAAAGTATGGAAGGAGCCGGCATGTTCGCAACTTGCGGATCCAGCGGCCCAAGCACAGCGTTCTCGTCCATCACGATCTCATCGGCGGCCAATGCGATCAAAGTCCCACCAGACATGGCGTAGTGGGGCACGAACACGGTCACCTTCCCTTTGTGTTTTTTGAGAGCGCGAGCGATTTGCTCGGCGGCGAGCACCAAACCCCCAGGCGTGTGGAGGATGATGTCTATCGGCATGTCATCGGGTGTCATCTTTATCGCCCTCAGGACCTCTTCAGAGTCTTCTATGTCTATGTACCTCCTCATGGTGAAACCAAAAAAGCTCAGGGTTTCCGTCCTGTGGATGAGCGTGATCACGCGACTCTTCCTCTTTCTCTCGATTTCCCTTATCAAATTCTCTCGCGCGGAATGAAGGAGGAAGTTACGCAAGAACGGCACAAGGAAGGAGAGGATGAGGACCATCCAGAACAGTTGAAAGATGAGAGTGCCAATCCCGTACACGATCGGCCACCTCCTTGTGTGGATTTTATCACAAAAAAATGCGGGCTCTTTCGAGCCCGCCAAAGCCGTGGGGGGTGTATCTCAAGGGGGATAGGGGGGTCTTTGTTCTTTCCACGTACCATTTTAAATGTAACAGGTTAAGGGAACTTTCTGATTTCTTTCCTAAAACCCTACCATGCGTTTAAGGTATCATTAAACCCGGAACGTGTTACAATAGGAGACAAACGGAAAAACCGCTGGGGTGGTTGCGATAATAGCCCTTTTGCTCGGTGGGGTATTCGGTTGGGTAGTCGGTACGAACGACATGGGTTACATTCTTGGTCCCGTAGTTGGATCTGGGTTGATGCCCTGGAAGAGGATTGGCATGTTGTCCTC
>Ga0209080_1000996_pt1 | contig 15519 bp, 16 predicted proteins | sample JNZ110809AmetaG_FD_184123 | JGI IMG/M metagenome (GOLD analysis project Ga0209080, IMG submission 184123) | Hot spring microbial communities from Jinze hot spring, China to study Microbial Dark Matter (Phase II) - JNZ 110809A (SPAdes) (version 3) ...
ATCCATACCCTGTGTATCAGTATCTTCCTAAGAGGTGTTTCAAAGCGTTTGAGCCTGATTATCCTCCCGCTGGGTGTGAAAACAGCTAGAGTTACATTATCGAAGTTAACATCAACAGTCATAACAGTCCTGGGTTTCCTAAGCTTAACACTCTTCCTGAAATATTACCTTTACAGCTATCTCGTAGTTGCTCCAATCCCTGTACTTCCCTATTCTCTCACTAGCCGTTAACAGTTTTAGCTTAGTTTCTATACCTTCATGTATCTTTAGGATGAGTGTTCTACTCTCTAGGTCTAGCTTATGATTGTATTTGTCTACTCTAACTGATAGTCTCCTGAGAACCGGCTTCCTATCACCGTTCTTCCTACTGGCTTTAGCAACGGCTTTTGCGTAGATATACACCTGCTTAACGTGGTATGCCCTGAAATCATATCTCCTAAGCTCACCGTAGAATATTCTGTGTAAAACACTTATCGAAGGTATATCATCTAGATAGTCTTACTCGCTCGTATGGTGTTGTTATTATGTATTTTCTTCCTCGCGTTAATACTACGTCGTGGTTCTCTAGTGCTTTGAGTATCTATTTTGCCTAAAGTTGGGGTCCAAGTAGAGAAAGCCAAACAAAGCGCGAAGATGTTGAAGAAATAGCCTGTAAGTATGGATCTCTGCCAACCTTGATTCCAACATGAATATACTTCATTAGGAGTAAGAAGAGGAGGAACTCTTGACCTTTAAGCAGAGGGTTTTGAAAGAGGTATCGAAAGATATGTTACCAACGACTTAACCTACTTATCTCTTCATTGAGCTTACTATAGTTCTCCTTAAGGAGCTGGATCAGGTCCTTCACTTGAGAGATTACTGGATGTCCCTCTAACAACATCTTAGCTTCAGACTCACTATAGCTGACTCGACCAAGTAGGTTGTAGAAAGCACTAAGAGAGACTAAACCACTCCTCTCTGAAACGTATACTAGTAACATTAAGTAGTCCTCAACATTGATTAATTCGTCGAATGTTTTAGCTAATACGTATGCCGCATGGCTTGGGGTTACATACTCTTTCTTAGCTCTCGGACTCTTGAACTTACCTAGATACAACGTATCCCTAAGCTCAATTATCGTAGCTAGAGCTAGTCTCTCATAGCCCCTATAGTTTCCTCTGCAGAAGTGCATGAACATGAACTTCTCAATTTCTTGGGGATCTATTGACTCAATAGTCTTCATTGTTAGATATATGAAGCTAGCTCTACTCGGCAATAAGAGACCCCCAAAGAGATATGATAAAACACCCTTCAGATCTATGGGATCCCTCCTCAGAGCATCAAGTCTCTCTACTAACAAGTCTGTTAAGGGGGATCCAGCAATGTAGAGTCTATTTCCATCTCTAAATGCGATAACGTATCCATTAGCCACACCGTATAGGATTGATGGCAAGTAGAAGGGCTTGCCCATTCTGGTTAATAGCATCTTCTTCGTTAGCTTGACCTTCTTTAAACTAAACGATAGGTCTACTAAGCATCCAGACGGTATGTACTCCAGAGTTCTATACTTCGGAAGCTCGTGAAGCAGCTTAACAAGGTAGCTTAGCCTATGGTAGGCTTTCTTAACCCTCTTTGAGACTCTTCGTTGACCTCCCCCTTTTAAGTAATTTAATATATCATTCCACGACTTCTCAATGTATCGTAAATATCCTTCAGGACTAAAAGCTAGAGGCAACATATCTGTCCACCTATGGAGAATAGAGAGGGAAAAGCTTTATTAACTTTTTTGCATTTATATACATTTGAGTTGAATTGAGTAAATTTGTTAGCTTGTTAACAGGTGGTTTAAGTTGAGTGGAAGCTCGGAAAAATTAATACTATCGACACGTGCTGAAGATCTAAGCCTCAAGTACCTAGAAAAGTTACCTATTATTCCACCATTAAGGCCAGCATATGAGGGTATTTTCAATGGCATAAAGAATGTGAGTGAAGGCAATCTTAATTCAGCATGGTTTACAGTTATAGGCTTGTATGGTAGTGGTAAGACATTCCTACTACGAAGAATAGCTCACGAAGCTTTACAGAGATACGAGAATGTGATCCCAATTTACTTTTACTTAGGAATAAAAAATGAAATCCTACTCTTCACTTCACTACACAAATACATAAATGACGTCGAGGAATATGTTAAAAGTGATGGTAAGATAACGTCGACGAGAACTCATGGAGAACCAGAACTTTGGAGTGAGAGACTTAAGGTATTAAGAGAGGTTTACGATAAGGTTGATAAGGAGAAGAGTAAAAAATTAGACATTGAATTATTCTTTGATGCAATGAAGGAACTGAATAGGAGAGGCTATTACCCATTCATTGTGTTAGATGAATTCGAAAGAGTTGTATACACTGGAGAGGGGATAAGAGATTTAGAGCCTGCAATTAGGAACTTCGACTTCATCTCCCAACACTTCTTAGAGTTGACGAGAGGTCATCTGTTTAAGGGTGTAGGAGTACTTGCTCTCACTGATGAACTATCAGAGTTAGTTAAAAAAGCTAAGAAGGAGGCATTCCCCCACGTAGCACAAGTAGAAAGCGTAAGGGGAGGAGACTATGAAAAGCTGGAAATCGCTAGTCCAAACATAGTTTTCAACCAAGAATATAGATTAGATTGGAACCATATTTACTTAAACATACTTTGTGAGAAGCTCGGTATTATGCTTCCTCAAGACCTCGTCGACATGCTATCCAACGTTCTACCAACCCCTCGCGCTATCATAACCATTGCCAATAGAGCTAGAGAGCTTGGAATAGAGAAAGTTGACAGGAAGTCCGTCTATAAACTCATAGAGGGACCGCTGGAAACTCTAATCAAGAGCATGCAAACATATAAGACAAAGAGCGGTAGACCACTCATTTTCCCTACGGCTAAGTGGGATGGATGGTTTAAGACGCTGTTGGAAGAAGGTTACTACGTTATCAATAAAAATGAGTTACCCGTGATCGGTAAGTTAATTAGAAAAGAAGAAGGTGATGAAAGAAAAGCGTATAGCTTTGGAAGAAATGTCGTTAACACGCTCGTTAATTATGGACTTTACGATAAGGTAGGAAAAGTCTACTATTTAAAGAGGGAGCTCATGGCTTACCTACTTGGAATTGAGAGGTTACCCTCAGGTGAGTACACTGATTTAAATAGAGTGTTGAAGATTATAGAAAGTGCAGTTGAGGAGAGGAGAGAAAGGGCTAAAAAGTACAGAGAACGTGCCCAAAAAGCATCCAAAAAAGAATCAACTTAACCCCTCACTTCCTTTTTATGTCATTTTAATTCCCTTAATCCATTCTTGGCATTGAATAAAAGGAAATGAAGCGATCGCGAAGACGCCAAAGATCTTTTACATTAAGACCAGATGGTAAGGTATGATCACGAAGTTGTTGAGAAAGCAGGTCGATAAGCTTGTCGTGCTAATTACTATATCCACGGTAATAGAGCTGTAAAGTGTTGACGATATGATAGGTATCGCTAAAGAAGAGAAGTTGCCAAAGAGAGTTAAAGAGTTCCTCAAAGGGCTAGAGAAAATTAATGAGCTGAGGATGACTACTGATGCTATAGTTCAAGAGAGGGGCCTGATGTCAATATTAAGAGGGACATAGATTGCAGGTATAGGAGGTGGACGATCTTTAAGTTAATAATGCACTTGCTCCATACTCTACTTTACACGTCAATAATTAAAAATACTTCGCCGAATTCTACTACGTAGACCTATTCACAAGTAGTGGATTTAGATATCTTAGCGAAGAAGATATAAGTGGTGCTGGCATAAAGGGGCTCAGAATGCTAGGATTGTAAGTTCCCCACTCATAGCGTCCTCAATTGTAAAAGAATACTTCACCAGGCTATACCTGAATGATGCCGATCAAGCTAAGATACAGCTGTTAAAGAAGAGGATAAAGATATTAGCGAAGCTATCTAAGTCGCCGAGGAAATAGCCTTTCCCCTTCCTAGATCCCCACTAGATCTGGATCAGATCAAGATATGCTATATGGATGCCGACGAGACTGTAAAAATGAAGGAAATTGAGGAGAATTATGAAAGGATGGTTAATAAAGGGAAAGGATGCCACGTCTACTTCTTCATAGACCCTAAAGGTCTAGATTCCATAAATTGTTAACAACAAGCTGAACAGCATCGCGGTAGAACCTCAGAAACTCAACTAGAGTACCGTAGTCATTGCTACTCTCGGGAAGAGCTTTCATCTTGAGCGCCTCAACCAACTCTCTATCCCGCATCGGGTAGCTCCCTGTAGTTAGGTAGTAGAGATATATTTATAAGGTTTTCTCTCCAGTATTAATTTGGGTGGATGCACATGGCTAGAGTTGAAGTTGTCAAGTGTAGTGTTATAAAGTATAGGAGGGGAGACTACGTTCTCTACCCACTAGGAAGAGACAAAGAAAAGATCAAACACCTCCACGGAAAAGAAGTATACGCATTAATCATAGCAGAAGAATAACATCAAACAATATAAACCTTTATGAAACCCGAAGCAGTTGCGCTAGGCTTTATGCAGATCTAAGGTGAACGCGGCTTATTGCTAAAAGCATTACTGTAAATGAACTTCTCTTAAATATAGTCCTCTAGAGTCCTTCGCCTTGATATATACCTCTATAAGTCCTCGTCGTCTCACTACACATCTTTATTAACACTAACTGAGCCACCTGTGTTCCAATAGAAATGGATACTCCATGTGGATTATACACTGTTAAAAGGCCCACTCCTCTACCATAGTATCCAGGATCCCAGACTGCTGTAGCTATGAAAGCCCCCATTCTAATGAGCGATGACCTAGGGATGGCTAGCCCTATGCAATTACTTGGTATAGACACTTCTTCAGCATACCTTATTACGTATGAGCCTGGATTCAAGTGGAAGGAGTCTTTTTCAGGCAGTATTTGATTATAGATAGGGACTTCTCTTCTATCTCGATGAAGCTCCCCCCTACTTCCTAAGGCATATACTTCAGCTAAAGTGAGCTTTATGCCAGAGCAATCAAGTTTATGCTCTGGTACACCTAGTACTTTAGCAATATCCTCGGGGCTTAAAATACACATGGCTATAGCACCTGAAATTAAATTGCATAAGATGTAGGTTAATAAAGAATTCATGAACTTGTAGAAAAGCTATAAGTTAAACTGCCAACAATATTTATACTGGAGCCACCACTTACTCTAAGTAGTGATGATGCTTGTAAGGCCTGATGCGTGGTGAAGATAGATCAGGCTTCTGAAAACTCAATACTCAATGGATCTATAAAAAGATCTATAGAGATAGAGGGGCTCTATTAACTGGTGTAAGCACAATGACGCCATACTCTAGGTGGTTTAAGAAAAGAGATTTCATGGTCTACTACGTGCTCTTCAAGACGTATAGAGGAGAGTCTTTTAACTTAGGTGAAGCAATAGATCTCGTTAGAGAGAACTTCTGCTTCAATAGATCTACTGCAATAAGCATTTTAAGGAGGTTGTTAAAGCTTGGCTTAATCACTCAGCGAAGCGAGTTAGAGTACGCATGTACAGACTTGATCGCAGTACTAGACGGCTTCCTTAGCCATTATAAGAACATTAGATTAAGCAAGTGTATCAAAGAAAAATGATGTTTTCTATTCATTATTCACTTAATCACTGAGCTGCTAAAACTATTTCTATAGTGCTTACTCTCGCTTGACGTCCATCAGGGTTTGTAACGGTTTGACTTCCAATCTTTATGTCCTTTACAGCTACTTTCCCTGGTAAAAACCTGCTCTTAACTATTTCAGCCACATCAACTGCCTTACTTATAGCTCTTCCTCTAGCTTTTACAACTACTTCATTTACGCCCTGGTGTACTAGGGTTAGCACTGCTAATACATAGTTCATTACGTTCTTTTTTCCAACAAGTACTGTATTGCTTGGTTGCGGTGCTGCTTGAGCCATATCCTTCCTGCACCCCATTGGAGTTGCTATATCCTTAAATTGAAAAGTGGTGTATATAAGCATTTTCCTCTAATGCTTATTTGACAGTGTATTACTATACTTCCCTCTTTTATATGCCATTTACTTAACCGATCTTTAGTTAGGTGTTGCTGCAATTGCCTGTGAATCCTATATATGCAAACATGTGTCCATCCTGTGGAGGAGAAGTTGACGCTATCTCTATGGCTTCCCATGGAGTTTGCAGAAAGTGCTTAACTAAGGAAATAGGAGGCTATTCATTGAGTAATTACATGGATCACCTCTATAAGGAAATGGATGAAGTGGAGGAGCTATTTTCAAACGCTGTTGGAGGCAATAAGTTGTGGAACATACAGAGGATTTGGCTTAAGAAGCTGCTTAAGGGAGATAACATAAGTATTATTGCTCCAACAGGAGTTGGAAAGACTACTTTACTCATAGCTTATGCACTGCACGTAGCTACTAAAAGGAATTGGAAGGTGCTGTTCCTCACACCAACTGTTAGCTTAGGTAGGCAAGTGCACGATAAATTTATTGAAGCAGCGAAAAGGATTGGTCTTAACTCAAAGATACTCTTCTATAACTCTAATGCAAGTAAAGTGGAGAGAAGCGAACTACTTGCTAAAATCATTGGCGGAGACTACAACATACTAGTATTGACAAATAGCTTAGTGTCTAGAAGACCTGAGCTACTGAAGGAGAAGTTCTTTAATTTAATAGTAGTAGACGACGTTGATGCAGTACTCAATAAGTCTAAGAACATAATAAGATTGCTTAATGCATTAGGATACACTGATGACGTAATTGATTTAACTAAGAGGTTAATTGAGTTAAGAACCAAGATCTACTTAAATAGAAGATCTAGAGAGGCCCCAGACCATTTACTTGAAGAAGAATTAAAGGAATATATAGATCTAGAGACTAACATAAGGAAGCTTAAAGATAAAGAGATTAGAGGACAGATTGTTGTAGCTAGTGCAACGGGTAGGTTGAGAGGACCTTATGCGGCAGTCATGAGGGAGCTCCTTGAGCTAGATGTTCCAGGCACAGCCACTTATGGAAGAGACGTTACAGATTCCTATACTGTAGCGATTAATGAAGACTTACTGAGTACCCTAGTGAATGTAATAAAAGGAATGGGCGGAGGCTTCATAGTTTACATTAGCCCTCATCACCCTGTTAGAGGCCTTATTAATGTAGATGAATTAGTGAACGTAATTAAAGCTTTCACAGGCCTAAGAGTAGCTAAAGCTACTCCGGGCAACGTGCATAAATTAGTTAACGGTCTTTTAGATGGAGTGATAGGGTCAGCATCTTATTATGGTATTAGCGTAAGAGGCATAGATGCTCCTAAGACAGTTAAATATGTAGTCTTTATAGGAACCCCGTGCTTTAAAATAGAGCTTTCTAAAGCACTCACCAACATTAGGACTTTACATAGGCTCCTCATATACTTGAATGAAAGAGGCTATGGTGCTGGAGGTCATATAACTACTTTAAGCAATGCCACTAGGACTCTGACCCTGGGGGAGCTCAAGTTACTGAACTTAGTTCTTAGAGGAGTAGTTGAGAGAAGTAAAGTAACTAACGATAGAGTTTTAAAGGCATTAGACTGCATTGAGAAGGAAGCTAAGTGGGTTGAAGAAACGCTCACCGAAATCCTTAAGAAAGAGGGCAAAGTACTTGTTGGAACTCTATTGATATATAGGAGTGGTGAAAGATCCTTCGTTGTAGTGCCTGATGCACTGACTTATATACAGGCTACTGGCAGAACTTCAAGACTGTTAAATGGAGCTATGACTCATGGAATATCAGTGTTAATAGAGCTGGAGGAATTCAAAGAACTTGTGAAGGCACTAAGCAAGAGGCTTGAATATATAGGAATTCCTCCTTTAAAGCATCTAAATGAATTAGACTTAGTTCAGGAGCTTAAAAAAGCTGATGCATCAAGATCTGGAGTTAATAGAGGGGAGATGCGTGTGCGAAGTGTGTTGCTAGTTGTTGAATCTCCGACTAAGGCTAAAACTATAGCTAAATTCTATGGGGAGCCTTCGAGAAGAAGGATCGGGGGCTTATTTGTTTATGAGGTTCCAGCCATAATCGATGATGAACTAATTTACTTAAGTATTTTCGCTACAAGAGGTCACATATACGATTTAACAACAGATCCTTTGAGGGGAGCGTATGGTATAGAATATGAGTATTTGACTAATACATACATGCCCATTTATGAAACTATAAAGAGGTGTAGGCTTTGTGGAGCACAGTTTACTAGCGGTTCTTCGTGTCCTAAGTGCGGTAGTAAAGCTATTAGGGATTCAATTGTAGTAGTAAATGTATTAAGGAAACTTGGAAGCGAGGTAGATGAAGTCCTTATCTCTACAGATCCTGATGCTGAGGGCGAGAAAATAGCTTACGATGTATACATGGCTTTGAGAGCCGTTAATAAAAATGTACATAGAATAGAGTTTCATGAAGTCACTAGAAATGCGTTAGAGGGAGCATTAAAGAATAAAAGATCTATTGATTTAAACTTAGTTCAAGCACAGATCTTTAGGAGAGTCCTAGATAGATTGATTGGGTTTAAGACTAGCTTAGAGCTACAGTCTAAATATTTAAAGAAGTGGCTTGGCATAGGCAGAGTTCAGGCACCAGCACTAAAGTGGATCATAGATTCATATAGTTCTTGGACTCGTGGGAAATGCTATTCAATAGATCTACTGTTGGGAAAAGAGCCTGAGTTGACGGCGTCAATATGCATTAAGGATGGAGGTGAGGCTAAGCTTGTTGTAGAGAAGTTATTAGAGAGAAGGTCTATTGAAGTACTTGTTGAAGGAATTGTTGACAAAAAAATACATCCTAAACCGCCATACACTACTGATGAACTCATAAGTGATGCATCTACGTTAGGAATATCAGCTCCAACCACTATGAGGATTGCTCAAGAGTTATTTGAAGGAGGACTAATAACGTATCATAGGACTGATTCAATTCACGTATCTAACGTAGGGATATCTATAGCTAAGAATTACCTTGAATCAAGGGGTTTAAGAAGGTTCTTTACTCCCAGACACTGGGGGGCTCAAGGAGTTCACGAGGCTATTAGACCTGTTTATCCTTTTGATTCAAGCGAAGTAGAGAAGGCTGTAATTGAAGGACTGCTGTTTTTACCCACCTACTTCACTGCCATCCATAAAAAAGTTTACGACATCATTTTTAAGAGATTTATAGCTAGCCAAATGAGTGAAGCAGTAGTCCGCTTCATCAAATTATCTATCCCCATTCATGGCAGATTAATACACTTAGAAGTGCCTGTAGAAGTAGTTGTAGAAGGCTTTAATGTAGTTGAACCCATTCGCACTTATAGCTGGCTAACTGAAGAAGTAAGCAGTGGAGGACTTACATTAAAGAACGTTAAGTTACGTAGATCTTCTTTGAGCAAATTACTCGATCATGGAAGCTTAGTTAAGTTAATGAAAGCCAATGGCATTGGCAGGCCGAGCACTTATGCACCAACAATAGTTCAGATAAGGAAGCACGGTTACGTCATTGAGTCTAAGTACAAAAAGTACCTTATTCCAACAAAAGCCGGCTTAGAAGTACTGGACTATATAGGATCTAGTTATCCAGAGTTAGTTACAGTGGAAGCTACGAGATACATGGAGGAGCTTGTTGACTCTATCGCAAGCGGTGTAAAGGACTTTAGTGAGGCCCTTGAGTTAGCTATTAATAGAGTTAGGTTACAGGGGCTTGAGTTTACAGATGCTGGCTTTAGAGAGGCTCAAGCCATTGGAAGCTAAGACTTATGCCTAATCTTTATTGCTATAAAAGCTCTCCTTCTCCCCTTAAATCTCTCACTACCTATGTCTACTCCAATTAATTCTATTGAATCACCGAGCCTGTTAAGTAAGGCATTATACACATCGACTGCCTTACTAATGAACTTACCTCGACCCTTTATAACTAATTCACTTATTCCCTGATTAAAGCTAACAACTACATTAAATACATAGTCATTTAAAGGCCTTGCTACTACATTAATTACCTTCTCAGGCATTTCACTTTCAGCCATAATTTCACCTAAACTTGAATGAGTTGTAGAAATATATAAAGTTGAGTCAGGCGGAGTTCATAAAAACTCATCCTTAATCAATGGATAGGGCGCTCATCATCCGCCTCTGCATTTAACTTCTTAAAGAATTAGAGTTATTATTCTTTACTACTTCCAAGATCCTTAGCTCTTTAAAGTTCTCCACACATTAGAATCGTCATTCATAATTTTAGCTGAGTTTAGCTCTGCACCTAGTCTAGGTGCTTTGCTTCTACTGTTAAGCAAAGAAGTGCTTAGATTGTACAGCAGTTCTTTACTTCCTTAATTGACTTAGCTATAGTGTTTAAGTCGTTTAGTAAAGTTTCAAATGAATCTCCTTCACTAATGCACTTCGTGAAGAGTGACTGTGGTATGAGTAATGGATCTATGGTTTCAGGACTTTTCACGTACTTCATGAGTAGCCTTAACGTAGTCTTCTTTTCTCCAGTGAATTTACTAAGTACTACTAAATGTTCGTTAAACTTAGCTATTGCTACATTTATGTTCCTTGCTCTAGCTCTACTGACTACCGCCAGCTTGTTTAAATCAATATTTATGTACAGTGATGCGCTAATGCTATAGCACAGCTCACTGAAATATGTTGAGAGTTCCAGAATTTTACTTAAAGCCCTCTTAATAGAGTCTTCACTAAGGCTTTTTAAAAATAGAGTGAGGGCTATTGATCTACTATTAGCGCGCGCTTCAACTTTACCTCCATAAGCTTGTGACAGAATCTTAAATGCTTTCGACAAAGACGCTTCACGTCTTAACGAAATGTTCATACTTAGCTTAATGTACACTTTATTATTGCGTCCAGCGAGAGCAATTTCTTCTTGACTTCCTCTGGGGGTTGTTTGTTTACTCTGTAGATCTTTGCGTTCCTCCAAGCTCTCTCCCGCTTATAAATCTCAGAGGCCTACCTATTTAGCAATGTCCTCCGGGATTCCAAGAGCTCAGGGGCTTCAAAGCCCCTGACGGCGGAGTTAAACTAATGTAGTAAGGGGCTTTAGAGAGATCATTAAGAAGTAGATAGTACTAGAGGCTAATTAAATAACGTGAAGGTCCATGAAACGCCATTTATTGATAAACACAGTAATTTCTCACCATAACCATTTTTACGGAGAGCTCTAAGAGCTTGTTCCCCCATAAGTTCTCATATATTTTCTTGCATATAATGCTTCTCCTAAACTAAGTTGATTACAATGAAGTGGCGATAGAATGTAGACTAATGTTGGCAGGAGTGCCAGTTAGTATCAGAAACACGAGCCTACATCATAGTTTCCTCAGCCTGCGGCAATTCATCACTTGTAATTGTTATGTGACTAGGCGCTCTAATAAATTATCATTGTTGCTTAAGTGCTTTTAAATATGTTGTATCCTACTAAGTGTCTAAACTATCGTAGAGTTGGATATATTTATACGTGTTCTCATATTTAGATTGAATAATGAAGTGAAAGGTGTGAGCAATGGATGGAGAAGTATTTGGGCTTAAGATGTTGTTAATTAGTCAGATCAGCATAATACTCATATCATTGCTCACAGCAGTCTTGGGGCCGGGATATATGCCTTACGTATTCATACTATACATAGTAGTGATCTTTGCAGTAACCTTAGTAACTACACGCAGGGGATCTAAGCCTAAGCCTGAGGAATTAAAGATGCAGTTATTTAAAGAAAGTAACGCTATGAAGGCTGCAATGCTTGATCAAAAGCTTAACGAAGAGCTCTCTAGGCAGTTTAAAGGAATGCTTCTATCATTCGCTCCACTTCCACTAGTCTTCATACTGTTCTACTTATATGGCTTATTATTAGCCCCCATTGTGGAGAACTTATTGAGTAATGTTATTAGAAGTGAGACGCTACTATCATTTCTAAACTACTTACTGTTATACGAATTCATATTTGCAGTATCGTTTCCACTTAGGTGGGTTATAGCTAAATTGTATAAGTTTGAGCAAATAATGATTCCGGCAAACTACATAGTATATAAGACTGGAGTTAAGAGTCAAAACATCTACATAAAGTTTTCAAATGACTTATGCTATAGTTATGAGCCAAAGAGGAAGTTCGTTGAATTAGTGCCAGCAAAGAAGGGCTTTAAATTAAGGCTGTATAGTGAACGAATTAGTGAACTAAAGGATAAAATTAGTTCAAATAACCTCATTGAGGAGTGCAAGGCTTGAGTAAAAACAAGTGCGTAGTTTGTGGCAGAATATTTCCAGAAGGCCAAGGAGTAGTTTTAAGAAGCGGTGAAATAATTCTATCGTTTCACAGCAATAAATGCGCCTCTAAGTTCTTAAAAATTCTTTTAGAAAAGCTTCCTTCAGATGAAGCTAAGCCCTATTTAACTAGAATCGTTAATGAACTTGATGAAGTTCTTAAGGCAAAAGCTAGAGCTAAGGCTAAAAAGATATGATCAGTCCGCGGTAAAGTCTTCATCCATATAGTCTATGGGGGACAAGTTTCTTCATCGAAACTATAGTTTTCAGAGGCCCTTAATAACGCTATTGTTGAATGCTCTTCCTTATTTCACTAATTAAATCCTTTGTTAACCCAACTTTAGATGCTAATTCAAGGGACTTTCTAATGGCTTCTTCATCACTTTCAGCCTGAATGTTAAACACTATGTTAGTTCCCTTAACTTGCACTCTATACCTGACTTTGTCTAGGAATACATATCTTTCAACTATCTGTAGATCTTCTCCAGAGACCTCCATGGATTTAGACCTCCATGCAGAAACGTTGCACTCGACATATATATACCCTAACCTCAATAATAGCTTAACACAGGGATCTATAATGCATGAAGATGTGCCTTTAATAAATACTCCTCCTCCCGGCCCTAAAGCTGTGGAAGTAGTGAATAAAGATCACGAGTTAATAATGCAGTCATTCATTAGATGGTATCCACTAGTCATAGATAGGGGATACGGGTCTGTAGTCGTCGACGTTGATGGGAATAAGTACATTGATATGAACAGTGGGCTAGCAGTCCTTAACGTAGGACACAACCATCCGCGAGTAATTGAAGCAATCCGATCAATGCTTGGAAAAATAACGCACTATAGCCTTACGGACTTTTACTATGAGGAAGCAGTATTACTTGCCGAAAAATTAGTTAAAATAGCCCCCATGACTGGGGAGAAGAAGGTATTTTACGGGAATAGCGGTGCTGAAGCCATAGAAGCATGCATAAAGATCTCTAGAGGCTACTTTAGGAATCAAAGACCCTACATCATAGCATTCTACGGGGCATTTCATGGAAGGACTATGGGTGCCAATACTTTAACTGCAAGTAAGCCCATGCAACATAGGTGGTTTGCTCCACTACTTCCAGCTGTAATACATGCCCCATACCCCTATCCCTATAGATGTCCATTCAATACTGATGACCCAATAGAATGCGGTGAGCAAGCTCTATCATTTATTGAAGACTATATCTTAGGTAAGTACGTTTATGGAGATGAAGTTTCCGCAATATTTATTGAACCAATTCAAGGTGAGGGCGGCTACATAGTTCCACCAGAAAACTTCCTTCCAGGACTTAGGAAAATAGCTGATAAACATGGAATTCTATTAGTTGTAGATGAAGTGCAAAGTGGTATGGGTAGAAGCGGCAAGTGGTGGGCCATACAACACTGGGGGGTTGAGCCAGATCTATTAGCTGCAGCTAAAGCTATAGCCTCTGGACTACCACTATCAGCAGTTATTGGAAGAAGTGATTTAATGAGCTTACCTAAGGGGAGTCATGCAACTACATTTGGAGGAAACCCAATAGCGTGCAGAGTAGCTCTAGAAGTCATAAGAATAATTGAAGATGAAGGCTTATTAGGGAGAGCTACAAGAGTTGGAGAATTCATTATTAAGAGGTTTAAGGAAATGCAAGAGGAAATGGAGATCATCGGAGATGTTAGGGGGAAGGGACTTATGATAGGTGTAGAACTAGTAAGAGATCGGGATAAGAAGACCCCAGCTCAGAAAGAACTTGAGAAAGTCCTCATTGAATCATTTAAGAGAGGCGTACTAGCAATAGGTGCAGGTCTATCCACTTTAAGACTTGCTCCGCCGTTAAATATACCAATGGAACTTGCTGAAAAAGCCATAGACATACTTGAATCGGTGTTAAGGAAAGTACAAGTGGAATTAAAGGCTGTCAAGTAATTCATTGTGAAATGCTTACCTACAGCTAGTTCTCATCACACTCCCACAATTGTTGAGGAGTGTTTTTACTGTTACAACAATGCACTTGTCTTCTAATAAACAATTAATTAGTAGTTAAAAGTTCTAGCACTATTTAAGCGGAGAGAGTTGCCGAAGTAGTTTAATCTGAAAATAGCTTCTTTAGCCTATGAAGTTTAGATAGAAACGCCTCGCGTAACTGTTTAAGTTTTCATATCTGTTTGTATCTGTTTATATTGATCGAAACATTTATAAGAACTCTATGCATAGATGCATCTTGATGAGGGTTCGAGAGCCCATTGAGGCTCTCCCCGAGATACTCAAGATGTGGGGGTTTAGGGGTGCCCCTAAACGCCCCCAAGGGTGATGCAAACCCAAGACTGATGCAGGGGAAACAGAGATGAGGCAATGAAACCAATATAAACCTATATCAGAGCTGAACCCCCCTTTCTTCAAGGGAACCTACATGGCTTCACGATGTTAGCCGACAACTAGTGAACTAATGATAAGTTTATATAAACTTTGCCGCTGAATTAGCTGTTAGCGGCATTAACTTAGTACCAGTAAATGATTGAATCAGAGTACTTAAGTCTGCTTATTGCTTAGTTATTTCGTGGACTCAGCGCTGTAGATGTGTTAGTTATATAGTCGGCGGCATTATTCTCACCGCCATAGCAGACTGTTTTAGCTATAGTGTCAGCATTCTACTAAGGTTTGCCGAGCTACTTACCTGGATTAAGCTTGTGCTCTTATCTTTCAGAGTTAGTTCTACCGTTGAGTTAAGACATTTAGATTTAAATCACGTTGCCGCGTCTGAACTAGTTACTTACGCTATCCTCTGGATCCTAAGTTTAGGCAGTGAAGAAGTACGTTGCAGTAATGCTACGAGTGCATATACTTTATGGATTTGCACAGACAATAGTTGAAGAACCCTTGAAGCTTATGACGGAGGTAATGGTACTTGTAGTAATTTCTGTGATTTTAAGAAATAATAATTAACTTTAAACATGGTAAATCAATTAGTTAATATGAACACTCTACATAAGCTTTAGACTACTGGCTTTCTTTAGCTGTCTCAAGTTTAGCCTCTTGCTCAACTTTCTTTAGCTCTTCTTCAATTTCTTTTTCTATTTCTTCAATAGGTTTTGGAGGAGGCGTAGTGGCCAAAGTGTAGCCTATCCACGCCAGTATGCCGAAAACACCTGCTACAGCAATCATAGCTGTTATCTGTAAGAGTAGCATTGTGTATTGGGGAAGCAGGAATAATACATAACCATAGAACACTATTACGA
>Ga0209080_1000997_pt1 | contig 15504 bp, 15 predicted proteins | sample JNZ110809AmetaG_FD_184123 | JGI IMG/M metagenome (GOLD analysis project Ga0209080, IMG submission 184123) | Hot spring microbial communities from Jinze hot spring, China to study Microbial Dark Matter (Phase II) - JNZ 110809A (SPAdes) (version 3) ...
CTATTCGAAAAGGGGGTTCAATCCAGCCCTACTTTACACGGTAAGCGATGAGTTAAACATCCTATTCATGAATTGGACGCCATTCCATGGGAGGGTAGAGAAAATAGACTCAATAATGCCCAGCCTAGTTTCAGCAGCCTTCACCCTGCACCTCCAAAGCTTTTTTGGGAAAGCAGCCGCAGCGGCCTTCGACTCAAGGATCATTATAATGGCAAACGAAGACAGCGTAATCAAGTATTTGGCTTGGAGGCAAATCAACGCTTGGAGAAATCACAACAACGCCTATGCCTACAATCTTTTCAGGAAAATGGGCTACAAACCACGGGAAATAGCCAGAAAATTGAAGGGGCTAAAAACGGGAGAGATCCACGAAATCCTATTTAGGCATGGAATAAACTTGGCTGAAACGCCGCCATGGCAGAGAAGGGGGATCCTTCTATACAAGGAACCCGTCCACAGGAAGGTTGGAGGGAGAGAAGTGATCCGATGGAAACTTAAGGAGAATTGGGACTTGCCGCTCTTCACGAGGGAAGAGGGAACGAAATTAATCCAGAAAATTCTCGAATGGATGAAGCAAAGGAGAGACTAAATTGTCGAGTCATGAGAGACTAAAGAAGGTTGAAGAGCTTAACCAAAAGCTGCTGATTTTAAAGGAACAGAAGAGGAGATTGGATGCAGAAGCAGGGGAATTGGCTGAAAAAAGGAGTAGGTTGAACAGCGAATCCAAACGCCTAAAAAACGAGGCAATAGAGCTCAAAAAGCTTAGGGATGCAGCAAATGCTGAGGTTAAAAAGCTGAAGGAGCAGAAAGCCCAAATAAGGATGGAAATAGCCCAGAAAGTCAAGGAGCTCAAAAGCCTACAAAGCGAAATCAAAAGTTTGACGGCAAGAAAACCCTCAAAAAGCGCTAGCACCCTCCAAAAGGAAATCGAAGCCGTAGAATGGAAGATTCAGACAACCCCTTTAAGCCTTCAAGAGGAGAAGCAGCTCGTCGAAAAAGTCAAACAACTGGAAGCCCAGCTGAACATTCATAGAAGGATTGAACAGTTAAGCCTGAAAAGGCTTGAGCTGACAGCGGAACTCAAAGCCCTTGAGGCAAGGGTCAAAAGCATAAACGAGAAAATCATGAGTGAAGCTGGAAAGAGCCAGGCAATTCACGAAGAAATGATCAAAAAGCTTGAAGAGGCGAAAAAGCTTAAGGCCGAAGCTGAAAGCGTTCATAGGCTTTTTCTACAAGTGAAAGAGAAGACTTCGCCGATTAAAGAAGAAATGGAGAGAATAGTCGAGGAGATAAGGCGGCAAAAAGAGGAGATAGCCCTAGCGGAGGCGGAGGAACGGAGAAAAAGCGAGGAAAGTCTCCTAGAAAACATTGCAAAGCAGGCGTTAGAGAAGCTTAAGCGCGGCGAAAAGCTGACATGGGAAGAATTCAGAATATTAGCGGAGAAAGGTTTAGCATAAAATTAAAGTAGTCTCGTCCATTTATTGATTGGGAACAGAGAAAGATGAAGGAGAAAGCCGAGGAGAAAAGGATTCTTATTCTATGCGTTGACAGGGACGGGGATCTGGGCGCAAAGACGGAAATTAAGACACCGTTGATTGGTAGGGAGCAAAATCTCAACGCCGCTGTGGCTTTGGCGCTGAAGGATCCAGAGGAATCCGATGCAAACGCCATGTTTGAGGCTGTGCGCCTCTATGACCGCCTCGTCGGCGAAGCAAAACCGGAAGAAGTTTTTGAAATAGCCACTATATCAGGGTCGGAGTTAGGCGGTGTCGGCGCCGACAGAAAAATTGTGGCGGAGCTGAGCGATGTTTTGAAGGCTTTTCCTGCAAGCGAAGTGATTCTGGTTACTGATGGCTATTCAGATGAGGCTGTTTTACCCCTAATAGAGTCCAGGGTGCCTGTTTCCTCTGTTAGAAGGGTTGTTGTGAAGCACAGTGAATCCATCGAGGAAACGGCGGCTCTATTCACGAGATACCTCAAAATGATTCTGGAGAACCCCCGCTACTCCCGCATAGCGCTTGGGCTTCCAGGCATGCTTTTCCTAATTTTGGGCATACTTGCCATTTTTGGCTTGGTTCACTATTATTTGATGGCTTTTGTGATTGTTCTTGGAGCTTACATGTTTGTAAAGGGTTTTGGTGTTGATAAGCTGGTGAGGAGACTTTATGTTTGGGTGAAAGAGTACTCGCCTCCGCCTCTACCCGTGCAGATTTCAGCCTTCTCCACCCTTGCAGGTCTTCTATGCATGGGGATAGGCGTATATCTAGGCTTGGATGCTGTAACGGGTTCAGGTTTGGATTTTTCTAACTGGTTAGGTGTTTTACCCCAAGCCACGGGCATTTTTATCATGAACTCTAAGGATCTCATGGTTATAGGCGTGTGTTTGGCTTTAACTGGGAGGGCCATACGCTGGTACTTTGAGAGGGATGCCCGTCTTCTGCGTAACGCTGCCCTCATAGTTCTGATTGGATGGAGTAGGCAAATTCTTGAAGCCGCCTCGGGCATCCTAATTAACCCAAAAGTTGGCTATGAAGTGCTGATTTTCTCCATTGTGATCGGCATCTTGATAAGCATAGCCTCAATCCTTGTAATCCTCGTAATCCACAGGTCAGCCAGAGGATTCTTCAAGAAAACAGCAGCGGGGGAGCAAAAGGAGTTTGAGGAAAGCTAGAATCGCAGTGATAGGCGGAACAGGCTTCGAGAAGCTGTTCGCAAGCTTGGAAAAAATTGTGGCTGGAACGCCGTATGGCATCCCCCCACCAATATTCATGGGAGAGATAAACGACAAGAACGTTGTCTTCCTCCCAAGACACGGTCCAGAACACACGGTGCCACCTCACAAGGTAAACTATAGAGCCAACATCTATGCGCTGCACCAGCTTGGAGTTGAAAGGATTCTGGCGGTAAATGCCGTCGGCGCCATAAACAGGGATTTCAAGCCCGGCGATATTGTTGTCCCCCACGACTTCGCCGACTTCACAAAACAGAGACCCATGACCTTTTACGATGGACCGCCTGTCACCCACGTTGACTTGTCCCAGCCATACTGTCCAGAATTGCGTGAAAAGTTAATCCATTGTGCTGAAGGGCTTGGTTTGAAGGTGTGGAATCGCGCTGTGCTTGTTTGCACTGAGGGACCCCGTTTTGAAACTCCGGCGGAGATTGAAATGTTTAGGAGGCTTGGCTTCGACATTGTTGGCATGACGGGGGTTCCGGAGGCGGTTTTGGCCAGAGAGTTAGAAATCTGTTATGCAGCGGTCTGTTTTGTCTCGAACATGGCTGCCGGCATGCAGGAGCACCTAACGCCTAAGGAGGTTTATGAAGTGTCCATGAAGGTTCAGCCGAAGATTGAGCAACTTTTAATTGAAACCATTAAGGCTTTACCAGCGGAGCGCGAAGGCAAATGCCCATGCGCAAAAGCCTTGAAGAATGCGAGGATTAAGTGATGCTTAAGACGCTTCTCTCGGTTATAGGCGCCTACAAACTTTACGAGAAGTGGTTATGGCACCAGGTGAAAAACCACGAGAAGCCGGAGCACATAGCGATAATTTTGGATGGAAACAGAAGATGGGCTTCGGAGAAGGATCTCCCACCATGGCTCGGCCACAAGGAAGGCGCCGAGAAGGTCGAACAACTCCTAGATTGGTGCCTGAAACTCAACGTCAAATCCATAACACTTTACGCCTTTTCGACGGAAAACTTCCGCCGCCCAAAAAGGGAAGTTGAGGAAATAATGAGGCTTGCCGCCGAAAAGCTCCAGAAGATTTTGAGGGATGAGAGAATCCACAAAAACAGGGTGCGCGTAAAAGTGATCGGCAGGAAGCACTTGCTCCCCGAAGACCTCCAGAAACTCATTGATGAAGTGGAACAAGCCACCCAAAACTATGACAAGCACTTTTTAAACATCGCCTTCGCCTATGGCGGAAGAGCTGAAATAGTGGACGCAGCGAGGAAAATCGCTGAAAAAGTGCAAAGGGAAGGGTTGAAGCCAGAAGATGTCGACGAAGAACTCTTTGAGAGGTTCCTGTACACGTCGCACCTGCCAAGACAGGACCCGGACTTGATTATCAGGACCTCGGGCGAGGAGCGATTAAGCGGCTTCCTCCTTTGGCAGTCAGCCTACAGCGAACTCTGCTTCCTAGATGTATATTGGCCAGATTTCCGTTTCATTGACTTGCTGAGGGCTGTGCGCACATTCCAAAAGCGTAAGAGGCGATTTGGCGCCTAGCCATTTCAGGCTCTTTTCTTGGCGCTAACTATTGAGATCACGTCCCTATCCTTAAGGATGTAGTCTTCGCCAACCCTTTTGCGTTCTCTAGCCTCAACAGCATAGATGAAGCTTTCGCCGAGCTCAGTATGGATTAGGTAGGCGAGTTCTCGGGCTGTTGTTCCATGGGGCACCAGATAGGCGTCCGGCAGAACCCGCCCATGATGGTCGGACATGTGCTCCAAATCCTCCACGGGATAAACCACAATCATGTTCAGGAGCTTGAAGTAGGCCATGTTTATTGCATCCTGAACCCCTGTAGAGCCATATTTGAGCAGAATCTTTTCTCTTATGGTTTCCAGCGCTTTAAGCTGGCTTTCAGTAAGCTTTTCGGGATGGTTTATTTTGAAGTTGCAGTCTCCAGGCCTATAGTCTATAAATTTTTTCTCGGCGGCTCTTCGAAGGGCAAGTTCCGCCTCGGCGCAGCATGGCACCACAATGTAATTTAGCTTCTTGAGCCTTTCAAGGTTTTCCTCGGCCGGAGGCACATCAATCTTGTTTGCAGCTATAAGCATGGGCTTGGCAATACGCCTTAACGTGTCGATAAAACGGAGGAAATCCTCCTCACTCCAAGATGTGGGCTTTTCAGCGTTTAGCCCCGTCCGCCTTATAGCCTCAAAAATGTGGACTCTTCTGATGGCTAGGCCGCTGAGCCTCTCCTCGAGAATCGATAGGAGATCTTTGGCTTCAGATTCAGCGGTCCTAGCGATCTTAGGCCAGTCCCTCTTTAGGATGCTGGCCATCCACATGGTTAACTCCCGCTCTAGAAACTTCACATCCTCCACCGGGTCGTGCTCGCCGGGCTTGCATATTCTCCCCTCAGAATCCGTTCCGCCAGAGGCATCTACAACATGGATGAGCACATCAGCCTTTCTAATCTCGTCTAAAAACTGGTTGCCCAGACCTCTGCCCTGCCAGGCGTCTGGCACGAGCCCCGCGCAGTCTATAAACTCCACGGGGATAAGCCTAACACCGTCGAGGCATAGGGAGTTCACAGGGTTATCTTGGACTCCAAACTCCCTACAGACACAAGGCGTTCTCACATAGCCAACTCCACGGTTAGGCTTAATGGTTGTGAAGGGATAATTCGCTATCTCAGCGGGAGCCAGCGTCGCAGCACTGAAAAACGTGGATTTTCCAACGTTGGGCTTCCCAACTATCCCAAGGAGCCTGGAATATGGCATTAAACCACACGCTTCATTTCAAAATGGTCATTGAACATTATATGAGTTATGCTGCTGAAGAGAACGTGAACAGCGCCTTACGAGAGATACAAAAATCGCAGTCAGAATCAAGCTTATGCCAATGTAAAGGATAAAGGTCTTGACAACAACGATCCAAGCGCACTTCAACGCCTCATCAGCCTTATCAAGGGCCTTGAAGGCTTCGTTTAGGGCTGTTTTCGAGCCTGTCTCCCAAGAATCCACAGCCCTTTGAATGCAAATCTTGCTCTCCAAAACTTTCAATTCAACCGCTTCAACCTCCGATGGGAATAAAATCTTGCCGCCTAAAATTTTTCCAAGCAAAACTCCAAGCTCCACCGGCTTTATTCTCTGAACAGCTTGGGAAATCGCCTCAACAAATTGACCATCAGGAAATCCGCCCACAGACATTGGCGACAATCGAACTGATTGTTTATCCTCGGGCTTCTTGCCGGCAGTCTGGTTGAAAAGGTAGTTGGCGTATGGTATTTCGGGTATACTCTGAATAGAGCTTAAATGCCTATGATCTATTTGACCGAACATGCGCCAAGCCGCATCAACGGGTATCCACCCATAATCTTCAAGGTAGTATTCAGCCCACATGTGCCCATCCTCCACTACGCCGCTATCGTGGTGAAAGGCGAAACCGGCTTGGATGCGGGCAGGTATCCCAGCAGCCCTGCACAAGGCCACGAAGAGGTATGAGTACTCGGAGCAGTCGCCTACGCCGTTCTCCAGCGCCCAGAGGGCGCCTTTCTCCTCCTTCTGAACCTCATACTTCAGATGTTCAACCACAAAATTGTAGATCAACAGGGCTTTCACATGGGAGTTTGCTTCTCCACCGACTATTTCACGGGCAGCATTAACAATTTTGGGATTATCTGACTCGATGAGTTGCTCCGGCTGGGTGTATCGCTTATACAACTCGGATTCTACATTGTACTCCACAAGCCTACTAGCATTTATCGTGTACTTGACGCTGAAGGATAGAATGAGATATGTCAGCTCCACGTTGAAGGCGGCTTCCGGATTTATTGTTATGTCGCTCCAGTACAGGTAAATGTTTCCGGAATCATAATTCAGAAGGGTTGGACCATGAAACATGCCGCCACTCGCTGAAACACTGCGGAGCACGGCATAGTGACGACCCGTCTGGTTTTTAACAAGCGGAACTATCAGTTTACCACCCCTTATTGGAGTTTGCCAAGGATTTGTTATCTGAATTGTATGCTTGAGTTCTCCAACAAAGACACCTTCAACCTCATACTTCAGAAAATCATTGGAGCTTGAAAAGACTAATTGAAGGATTAAGCATGCAACGGCTAAAGCCACCGCAACGGCTAGGAGTTGACTTTTCATACGCTCCCTCTAGACAAGTTTGATGGAATAATATAAAAGCATCTAAGCCATAAAGAAGGTTAAACTTGTGGAACATGGTGGTGATGGCAACGTCTACTATTGACATTTCCAAGGAAAAGCTTATTGAAATGTATAGGATGATGGTTAAAATCCGCCTCTTCGAGGATAAGGTTTTCGAGTTATACGCCCAGAATCTTGTTCCCGGAACAATACACCTCTACACTGGGCAAGAGGCTGTTGCAGTCGGCGTTTGCAGCGCCTTGAGGAAAGATGACTACATAACAAGCACCCATAGGGGGCACGGCCACTGCATAGCAAAGGGTGCAGACGTTAAACGGGTTATGGCTGAAATCTTGGGGAAGAAAACTGGCTACTGCAAGGGTAAGGGCGGATCCATGCACATTGCCGACTTCAGCATAGGCATGCTCGGCGCAACAGCCGTTGTAGGCGCAGGTATACCCATAGCCGCCGGAGCCGGCTTATCCATAAAGCTTCGGGGAACAGATCAGGTTGTGGCATGTTTCTTCGGCGACGGAGCCTCAAATCAGGGGACATTCCACGAGGGCATCAACATGGCGGCTATATGGAGCCTTCCAGTCATATTTGTCTGCGAGAATAACCTGTACGCCATGGGAACCCGTGTTTCAATGGTTATGCTGATAGAAAACATCGCCGACAGAGCCGCCGCCTATGGGATTCCAGGGGTTGTTGTTGATGGAAATGATGTCCTAGCCGTTTATGAAGCCACACTTAGGGCGGCGGAGAGGGCGAGGAGGGGTGAAGGGCCAACTCTCATCGAATGTAAGACTTATAGGCATAGGGGGCACTCCCGTGTGGACCCAGCCAAATACAGGCCTAAAGAAGAGGTTGAGGCTTGGCTTGCCAGAGACCCTATAAAACGGTTCAGGGAGAAACTCTTGGGGTTGAATGTTTTAACAGAAGCGGAAATCCAGCAGATTGACAGGGAGGTGGCTGCTGAAATCGATGAAGCTGTTCAATATGCCATGGAGAGCCCCTACCCCGCACCAGAGGAAGCCTTGGAAGACGTTTACGCATGAAGGGGCGAGACAGCCATGAGAAGGATAACCTATCGGGAAGCGTTGCGTGAAGCCTTAAGAGAGGAAATGCGAAGGGACCCCACTGTTTTCCTTTTAGGCGAGGACATTGGCAGATACTGGGGTGGAGCCTTCAAGGTGACGGAGGGCTTAGCTGAAGAGTTCGGCGACGAGCGGGTTCGAGACACACCGATATCCGAGTCCGCCATAATTGGCGTGGCTGTGGGCGCAGCCATAACTGGAATGCGGCCCGTAGCCGAGATAATGTTTGGAGATTTAACCGCCCTAGCCATGGATCAGATAGCCAACCAAGCGGCGAAGCTTCGATATATGTTTGGCGGACAGGCAAAGGTGCCTCTTGTGATTAGGACTCCCTTCGGCGGTGGCGTGAACATTGCGGCACATCATTCACAATGCCTAGAAGCTTGGTTTATGCATGTTCCAGGATTGTATGTGGCTGTTCCATCAACGCCCTACGATGCGAAGGGCTTGCTGAAAAGCGCCATCCGTGGAAACAACCCGGTAATCTTCTGCGAACACAAATTGCTCTACCCCATTGAGGGAGAAGTTCCGGAGGAGGATTATACGATACCCTTCGGCGTGGCTGACATTAAAAGGGAGGGGGAAGACGTCACTGTTGTGGCAACCCTTTACATGGTTCACAAGGCACTGAAGGCTGCTGAAATCCTAGCCAGAGAGGGAATAAGCGTTGAAGTGGTTGACCCGAGAACTCTAACGCCCTTAGACAAGAAGACGATAATAAACTCGGTTAAGAAAACGGGTAGGCTTGTCGTCGTCAGCGAGGACTGCAAAACAGCAGGGGTAACTGCTGAAATAGCCGCCATTGTGGCTGAGGAAGCCATAGACTATCTGGATGCGCCTATTAAACGGGTTGCTGAGCCTGACACGCCCATACCCTTCAGTCCACCGTTAGAACAGTACGTGATTCCAGACGAGAAGGCGATAATCAGGGCTGTTAAGGAGATAGTTTAAATGGTTACGAAGGTTGTTATGCCTAAACTCAGCTTGACAATGAGGACTGGCAGCATTGGCAGATGGTATAAACGGGAAGGCGAAACCGTTGAAAAAGGTGAGCCAATAGTTGAGATTATTTCGGAGAAAGCCACCTATGACCTGGAGGCGCCCGCCTCAGGCATACTGCGAAAAATCCTCGTAAAAGAGGGGGAAGAAGCCCCCGTAGACGCGGTCATAGCCATAATAACCGCCCCAGACGAGCAGATTCCAACGGAGGAACTGGCAGTAAAGGCTCCGGAGGAAGCCGCCGAAATTAGAGAGCGGATTCCTGCCTCTCCAGCGGCGAAACGTTTGGCAAGGGAATATGGAATAGACTTATCCCTTGTCAAGGGCACGGGACCGGGAGGACGAATCGTCGAGGAGGATGTGAAGCGCTTTATTGAAGAGTCTAAGGGGATCATGCCCAAAGTCAAGGAGGTTATACCGTTAAGCGGTTATAAGAAAACCACGGCAGAGAGGGTTTCAGCAAGCTTTAGGACCGCCCCCCACAGCACGGTGTTTATGAGCGTTGACTTTTCAAGAGCCATAGAGCTTCATGAAAAGCTAAAGGTGTCCTATACAGCCATAATCGTGGCGGCTGTTGCCAAGGCTTTAACCGAAAATCCCATAATGAACTCGACGATGGATGGGGACAAAATCAAGGTTTTTGAGGACGTAAACGTGGGCGTGGCGGTGGCTACAGACCGCGGTCTAGTGGTTCCGGTGATCCGCAACGCTGACAAGAAGTCCCTGAAGGAAATAGACGAAATCCTAAACGATTTGGTGAAGAAAGCAAGAGAAGGTAGACTCGGAAGGGAAGAGGTTAGCGGTGGAACCTTCACAGTTTCAAACCTAGGCATGTATGATGTAGAATTCTTCACGCCTATAATCAATCCGCCTGAAGCAGCCATTCTAGGCGTTGGGAAAATCTTTGAAAAGCCAGTGATGCAGTCTGATGGGAAAGTAGCGTTCAAACCGACTGTTATGCTAAGCCTCTCTTATGATCATCGAATAGTGGACGGGGCGCCCGCAGCAGTATTCCTCCAAAAAGTGAAGCGGCACTTGGAAAACCCCAGCTTTTTGTAATTTTAGTCCTTTGGACTTTTAGCCGCAAACTCCAGTGCCTGAAGCATTCCCCAAGCAATCTCAAGAAGATTTATCATGATCATTAGGGCAAGTAGGGGTACAAATTCAACGGTGAAGGCCAAACCCTCAAGGTTTATGGTTAGGACTCCGCCGTGGGTTGCGTATGCCAAGTATACTATCAAGAAGAAGGCTCGAATGATCACTAGGATGTGCTGGTATATTGTGCCCTCGGCAAGTGCCATAGCGAAAGTGAAAAACAGTAAACCGCCAGCTAAAACCGAAAAGAGCTTGAAGTACTCCGGAAAACTCGCCAAAAGCATGGAAGTTAAAAACCACACTATAAGCCAGAAAACTGCATAGGCAGCTGTTTTAAGAAGGGCTTTGGCAACTCTTAAGCCAAGCCTTCGACGGTTTAAGCCATGTTGAAGTTCAAACTCGCTCATAACCGGATCATCCTCTCAAAAACCTCTAAATCAGCAAAAAATAGCCGGACATAGATGTCGCCAGTCATCTTTGACGGGTCAACCGCCACCTCAACAAATTCCATAAAAGATACGCCATAGGGAACATTCAAATCCATCGATGTCATGCCAACGGTTTCGCCTGCAGAATTGAATATGCCTACCGTGAGGAAACCACTTATTGAGAAAAAGGCATGATTGTTGAAGCTTATGTAAAAAGAGAGGACGTGACCTGTACTGTTATAGGTTTCACCATACACAGTTAAATTGTGGAAGGGTGCACCCCATTGGGTGGGAAAGACGCGGGCTATGCTGAAGGCGATGAGGTGAGCCACCTGGAAGCGGAGGGTCGCATTCACATTTAAATTTGCATCCTTTGTCAGGAGAGTTCGATCTTTTTGGAAGATTTCCCTGAAATTTGTTGTGAAAGTGCAGCTGGCGTTAACCATTTGTCCAGCCGGGATTTCGGGCAGGCTTGCTAACATGTCAGCGATGGCGACGTTTTCCTTCCATATCCTTATCTTTACGTTCGCCTCTGTAATGTCGTAGAAGCCCGTGTTGTTTATGTAGACGGGCATTGTTATGGATATATTTCCGTTGGAAAACGTGAAGGTGGGTTCTTGAACGCCGAGGTTTCTTCCCTCAGCCAATTTAAGCAGGGAAAGGGCAGCCGAGAATGGCAGGGTTAAAGTGATAATCCATAGGAGGATTATTATCCATCCAAGAGCCTTAATGGTTAACCGCAAGTCCTGCCCACCGCAAAGCCATGCCTAAGCTTTTTCCGCCGGCTTCTCCCCGGTTCTCACTGTCTGCGCTGCTGATTTGAATTCCTTGTAGAGCTGTATGCCCCTCATGGTTGCAATGGAGCCCGTCCAGCCCATAACTCCAAGGAACATCACCTTTATGACGGCTTCAGCTATGGGTCCAAGGATTTCCCCAAGGGCTTTTGAAAGATCTAGGCTTGTTGAAAGGCTGACGACCGAAGTGAGCATGAGGAAGGCCATGACGAAGGTGAAAATCAGCAACAGCAAGCCAACCACTATTAGAATGTAGGCCACCAGTTCCGGTCTCTCAATTTTCATTTATCAAAGCACCAACCATTTTTATGGCTCAATTCTTCTGCGAGGTTATATAAAAGCTATATGCAAACATGCGGAAACCATAAGCGTCAAAGCCTAAAACCGGGGGAGAGATGCGTGAAAGCAGCCGTTTACTATAGTCAAAGAGACATAAGGGTGGAGGAGGTTCCAACTCCGAAAATAGGGCGAGACGAAGTTCTGGTGGAGATGAGAGCATGCGGTATATGCGGCTCGGACCTAATGGACTGGTACTTGAAAAATCGGGCGCCGCTGGTTCTTGGACACGAGCCAACCGGCGTGATAGTTGAGAAGGGCGATGATGTTGAAGGCTTCGACATTGGCGACAGAGTCTTCGTCCACCATCACGTGGCATGCTTGAAATGCCACTACTGCCAGCGGGGAGACTTCACCCTTTGCGAGCAATTCCACAGGACAAATATTGTTCCGGGCGGGTTTGCGGAATACTTCAAGGTTCCAGCTCCAAACCTAAAACTGGACACGCTTAAGATTCCGGAAAATCTATCCTTCGAGGAGGCAACCCTCATAGAGCCGGTTGGATGCTGCATAAGAGCATTGAGGAAATGCGGAATCCAGAGCGGCGACACCGTGGCGATCATAGGCGCCGGGGCAACAGGCATAATTCACGTAGCCTTGTCGAAGATTTTCGGCGCCGAAAAGGTTATTGCATGCGATTTTGTTGAGCCTCGCCTTGAATATGCTGAAAGGTTCGGCGCGGACGTGGTGATCAACCCACAAAAAACAAGCCTAACCCGCGTGGTTATGGATGAAACCAGTGGCAGGGGCGTGGACTTGGCTGTTGTAACCGCGCCAAGCCTAGAAGCCTATAAGGCGGGTGTGGGCATACTCCGAAAGGGTGGAAAACTCTGCGTCTTTGCGCCTACGAGCCCCGGAGAATTTCTGGAGTTAAGCCCGAAAGAGCTCTTCTTCAATGAGTTGCAGATAATACCGTCTTATTCAACCTCGCATATCGAAACGAGGGAATCCCTAGAGTTGATTAAGACTGGAAAGTTGAGGGCTAGAGACTTGATTACACACCGCTTTCCCCTAGAAGAGGCTGCCAAAGCCTTTAAAACAGCCTTAGAGGATAAAAGAAGCCTAAAGGTTGTCGTGCTTGGTAAGGTGTAGCGGATGAAGGCTGCTATGCTTTATGGGATAAGGGACCTCCGAGTGGAGGATGTTGAGACGCCAAGGGTTGGAGCTGGCGAAGTTCTTGTTAGGGTTAGAGCCGCCACAACATGCGGCACAGACCTCAAAATTTTCCAGAGAGGCTACGTGGAGCGAGTGATAAAGCTTCCAACAGTTTTTGGCCATGAATGGGCTGGCGACGTGGTTGGAGTTGGCGAAGGCCTAGATTGGCCAAGAAAAGGCATGCGAGTTCGCGCCGGAAACAGTGCACCGTGCCTGCGGTGCTTCATGTGCCAGAAGGGCAAGTACAACCTCTGCGAGAACATGACTTGGCTTTGGGGCGCCTACGCCGAATACATAAAGGTTCCAGCCCACATGGTCCGCGTGAACATGCAGGAAATCCCATCGAATGTATCCTACGAGGAGGCAGCAATCACCGAGCCTCTGGCCTGCGTGCTCCACGGAATTGAGGAAGTTGGGGTTGGGCTGGGCGACTCGATAGCGATAATAGGCGCAGGCCCTATAGGGCTTCTTCATCTCTTGACAGCCAAGAAAGTGGGAGCTGAAAAAGTTATCATGGTGGATCTTGTGGAGGAAAGGTTGAACTTCGCTAAAAAACTCGGAGCTGATGAAACAGTAAACGCTGCAATGGAAAATGTGGAAGAGAGAATTAAACAATTAACCAATGGATATGGAGCGGACATAGTTATCGAAGCCATAGGCAGACCGAAAACGTGGGAACAAGCCATAAAACTTGTGCGGAAAGGTGGAAAGGTCCTAGAGTTCGGCGGCTGCCCGCCCGGAACAGAGGTACGGGTCAACACGGAGCTTCTACATTATGGAGAAGTCACGGTTATGGGAACTTTCCATGCAACGCCCTTGCATTTCAGGAAAGCTCTAAACCTTATAGCTTCAAGAACCATAAACGTGGCGCCCCTAATCACGCGGAAGATGCCCCTAGAGAGGATTAAGGAAGCTTTTGAAATCCTTACAACTTCAAAGAGTGAAATCAAGATAGCTATACAACCTTAAACATGGCTGGGCATAGGTTTTCACCAGAAAGGCTGTATGTAGTCTCTAACCCTAAATTTGACGCCCAGCCTTTTCGCAATCTCCTCTGCAGCTTGGATGTCAACTTCTGGAATCCGTACAACGGTCACCTCCACGTCCAAAAGTTTCTTGGCTTTTTCAATGAACTCCAAAATGCTTTCGAAGGCGTTCTCGAACTTCGGCCTGCAAACTTGGTTGTATGTTTCCTTGTTGTGGGCGTTTAGGCTTACACTTACCTTGTCCACGCCAGCCATTTTCAACTCCTCGACGACGTTTCGCCCCCTGTTGATGAGTAAGCCTTGCCCGTTGGTGTCAACCCTTAACTTCACGATTTTTCCATAATGCCTTTTTACCCATTTGCTGACCTCTAACACACAGTCCAGCCTTTCCATGGGCTCGCCGAACCCGCAGAAAACGATTTCCCGCCAATTCCTCTTGTTTATGACATTTTCAAGTTCGGCAATTACCTCGGCGTTGGATGGCTCTTTTTCAAGTTTTAGGTTGAAGCCTCCAACACCCCTCGAGAAGTTTTTTAGGCAAAAGTAGCAGTTGTTTGGGCATCGGTTAGTTATGTTTAGGTAGAGGTTTTCTCCAAGCCAGTATATCACGCTGGATTGTCCCTTGAAAGCCATCCGCCAACCAGCCAGATGTCAAGGTTCAAGTAAACATTGGGCAGCCTTGAAATTTAGCCTTTGGTTTATATGCCTTTACATGCTAGAATAAGCTTAAATGCTGAAAAGCTTCTAGGTTCTGTTATTTACGGGGGAAGCCGTTTGACGAAGTATATTTTCGTCACGGGCGGCGTTTTAAGCTCCGTAGGCAAGGGCATCGTAACATCCTCTATTGGAAAGATGCTTCAGGCTAGAGGCTTCAAGGTTACAGCTATAAAAATTGATCCGTATGTGAATGTTGATGCTGGAACAATGAACCCCTACATGCACGGCGAGGTTTATGTGACGGAGGATGGAGGGGAAACGGATCTTGACCTCGGCTGGTATGAACGTTTCCTCGACTTGAATTTGAAAAGGGAAAACAACATCACAACAGGGCTGGTTTACAAGGCTGTCATCGAGAAGGAGCGGCGTGGAGACTTTTTGGGGAGATGCGTCCAAATTGTTCCCCACATAACAAATGAGATTAAGAGCCGCATAAGGGGGGTGGCGGCAGACTCAGACGTTGACGTTGTCTTAACCGAGGTTGGCGGAACCGTCGGCGACATTGAAGGACTACCGTTTCTTGAGGCTATCAGGCAAATGCGCTTGGAAGAGGGATACGAGAACACTTTGTATGTGCATGTAGCCCTTGTCCCAATATTGGATGTCACAAAGGAAATGAAGACGAAGCCCCTTCAGCACAGCGTGAACGAGCTTCGCCGTATAGGCATTCAGCCAGACATAATCGTTGCCCGATGCTCGCAAATGATAGACTCGGAGGCATTGAGAAAAATAGCCCTATTCGGCACAATACCTGAAAACGCAGTTTTCTGCTCCTACAATGTTGAATCCATTTATCAGGTTCCGCTCATCCTCGACGAGCAGGGAATGGGCGACTTCATATGTAGAAGGCTTAAACTTCCGGAGCGCAGACCGGACTATGCTGACTGGAAAAAGTTTGTTGAAGCCATACTTAACCCGGAACATGAAGTCAAAATAGCGCTTGTCGGCAAGTACGCTGGCTTAGTGGACAGCTACGTAAGCATGAACGAGGCGCTGCGGCATGCTGGGGCAGCATGCAGAACAAGAGTTCACATTCACTATATTGAGGCTGAAACCTTCGAGAAAAACA